>ENA-UOOA01004685-UOOA01004685.1-human-gut-metagenome-genome-assembly--contig:-P61old-NODE-4685-length-15247-cov-6.540416_pt1 | contig 15247 bp, 11 predicted proteins | sample MGYA00242467_ERZ724014 | MGnify/ENA metagenome assembly ERZ724014
ATTCGTATTATATCATGTATCCGGGGTGTTTGCATACTTTTGTCGACAGGCTGAAGCATCCTCTGCAGCGCAGAGGATGCTTTCTTATATCATCGCATTCGGGCTGCGCCCGCCCTCTTCTTCCTCAGATTTTGTGTGGATTTAGTCTTGACAAATCCTTTGAAAAGACATATACTTTCATTATGTAAAATTATATTCCACATTTGAATGGAGGGCATTTACCGTCATGAAAGCAGCAGAAGCCTTAGTCCAGATCCTCGTCAAAGAAGGAATTACCGACGCGTTCGGCATCCCCGGCGCGGGCATCAACCCTGTCTATAAATACCTCGACGGCGCGCCGATCGCCCACTATTGTATGCGCCATGAGGAAGCCTGCACCCACGCGGCGGACGCGTACTATCGCGCCAGCCACAAAATCGCGCTGGCCATCTGCACCGCCGGGCCCGGCGCGACCAATTTCGCCACCGGCCTCTACACGGCGAACATCGATTCCATCCCCTTCCTGGCCATCACCGGGCAGGCCAACACCTGGCAGCTGGACAAGGATCCCTTCCAGTGCGTCAACATCGCCGAAATCTGCAAGACCATCACCAAGAAGGCCTACTGCGTCACCGACGCGGCCGAACTGCCCGGCATTCTTCGTCAGGCGTTCCATCTGATGCGCACCGGAAAGCCCGGCCCGGTTCTGCTCGATCTGCCCCTGGACGTTCAGCAGGCGGAAATCGATTTCAATATTGACGCCTACGAGCCGCTGCCCGTCGAGAAGCCCTGCGCCACCGACGCGGAGATCGCCGAGGTCGTCAAAATGCTCTCCGAGGCCAAGGCGCCCATTCTCATCATGGGCGGCGGCGTGACCCTGTCCGAAAGCGAATCCGCGCTGATCGACGTGGCGGAAGCGCTGAACGTACCGATCATTCAGACCTACATGGCCAAGGGCGGCGTGCCCCTCGCCCATCGCCTGAACGCCGGACACATGGGCATTCAGGTCGGCCAGCCTCTGGGCAACCGCATGTTCCTGGACAGCGACCTGGTGCTGGCGGTGGGCTGCCGCTTCAGCGATCGCCACACCGGCGGCATCGCGGTCTATCGCGGCGAGCGCAAGTTCATTCACGTGGACATCGAGCGCACGCAGATTGGCAAGGTGTTCCAGCCGGATCTCGGCGTGGTTTCCGACGCGGGCCTCTTCCTGAAGAAGCTGCTTGGCGCGCTGAAGGCCGCGGAATTCAAGCCCTTCCCGGACGCCCGCATCGAAGCCATGAACGCCATGCGCGCCTCCATGGAGCGCAAGACCGACTACGACGACTGCCCCATCATGCCGCATCGCGTCTTCCACGAGGTCAATCGAGGCTTCGACAGCGACACCATGTTCACCGCGGGCTGCGGCATCACCCAGATCTGGGGCGGCCAGCTGCAGAAGATCGACAAGCCCATGCGCTATCTGCCCTCCGGCGGAGCGGGCACACTCGGCTACGAGATTCCCGCCGCGTTCGGCGCGAAGGTCGCGCATCCGGAGCGCACCAGCGTCACCGTCGTCGGCGACTTCGGCTTCACCTTCCTTGGCGAGGAAATCGCCGTTTCCGCCGTGTATGGCAAGCCGATCATCGTGGTCATCCTGAACAACGCCTATCTCGGCCTGATTCGTCAGAACCAGAAGGGCGCTTACGGCTTCGAATACGCCGTAGACATGCCCTACAACCAGGATGGACGAATCGACTACGTCAAGGTTGCCGAGGGCTTCGGCTGTCTGGCGGAGCGTGTGTTCACCCCCGACGATCTGCGCAGCGCCATCCAGCGCGCAAAGGCCTCCGGCCGCACCTACGTCATCGACGCCGTGTGCGTCCAGAAGCAGCTGTGCGACATGGGCAACACCATCGACGCCATCAAGTCCTTCGCGCCGTAACCGGCGCAGTATTCGGGCAATGCGAACTTTGACGTTCGCATTGCCCATTTCTCTGCACAGAAAACCGCCCGGAACGCATTTCCTGCGCTCCGGGCGGTTCTTTTTGTCTCTTACATGGTTCTTCCCTGGCCAATTTCAGCGCCCTGCTTCTTCAGCTGAGCCTGAAGCGCGGGAATGTCCACGTTTCTGGGCAGCACATCCGACCGCGCCGCCAGCGCCGCCGCGGTGCCCGCCGCCTCGCCGATGCACAGCACATGGGCCATGGCGCGCCAGGACTCGTAGGCGATCTGGTCGGAGGACATGCACCGTCCCGCCACCAGCAGCCCGTCCACTTCCTTGGGAACCAGACAGCGATAGGGAATGTCATATCCCTCGTGCTTGAGGAAACGGCGATAGCCCCAATACTCGATGACCGGATTGGACGCGATGGCGATCACGTCGTCAAAGCGCGCGCCCGAAAGCACGTCGTCGCCGGTAATCTGGTATTCGCCCTCAATGAAGCGCGTCTGGCGGATGCCCATCAGGCAGCCGGAATCGGCCAGTGTGGCGTTCTTCAGATCGGGATTGGTCTTTTTCATGCTCTCGAGGAAGTCGTACACGCCCAGGCGCGCCTCGATCTCGATCTGCGTCAGCTCTCGGGTATCCGCGCCGTTATGGTGCAGCACCTTCGGGCCCCAGACCACCATGTCCTCGCCGCAGACGCAGCTGACGGTCTTGACGTCCTTGTCAAAGCCGTGCAGCTTGAGCATCAGCGAATCGTTCAGGCGCTTGTTCTCGTCGTGGCGCGTCTGCCAGAAGGGAACGCCTGCGCGCGTCGCCACGTCCGCGTCGCCGGAGGCGTCGATGACCACCTTGGCGGAGACCGCCTGACGGCCGGATTTGCCCTCGAAGATCACGCCTCTGACCCGGTTTCCATCCATCATCACGTCGGAGAAATAGACGTGGAACAGGATGTCTACGCCGGCCTCCAGCGCCATCTTGAGCGTTACATACTTGAACTTCTCCGTGTCGAAGGCGTAGCTGTAGGACAGGTCGCCCTTGGTGTCCGTGTGCTTCTCACCCTCGGCGATGTAGGCGTTTTTCGTCACCATCGCGCCGTCGCAGTCCAGCAGCCGGAGGATCAGCTCTTCGCCAATGCCCTTGCACACCTGCAGGCGATTCGGCTCCACCTGGTTGCGCGTGCCGACGATATTGGCCATCAGCGACGCCGTCGCCGTGCCACCGAAGAAGGGAAACTGCTCCAGCACCAGCGTTCTGGCTCCGTTGCGCGAAGCCGCCACCGCCGCCGCAAAACCGGCGCAGCCGCCGCCCACGACCACCACGTCGTAGTCTCCGACGATGGGGATCTCCCGCGCTTCCTGTTGATAAAATCCAACGGTCGTCATTTGTCCCCCCATTATTTCACGATCGTGATATTGTATTCGCTCATGCCCTGCTTGATGGCGTCCAGATGCTCCATGTGCGCGCCGTCATAATGGCCCAGCGAGAGGCCGTCGATGCCGCACTGCGCCAGCACGCCCAGCGATTCGCGAATCAGCTCGGGCGTCGCGTTGGGGCGCACCGCCAGCGCGGAGATCAGATTCTTGTCGAAGCCGATGCCGCGGCGAATCTTGTGCAGCGTGTTGCGCTTGAACACGAATTTGTCCGGCGCGCCGCGCTGCTCGGAGTAGTCGGACTCGCGCACGGAATCCACATAGGGCGCAATGTCCTTGAAGGAAATGCCCGTGTATTCCGGATAGCGGACGTAGTTGTTGTAGCGGAAGTCGATGCTGGGCTTGGCCTCGTGGACGCTCTTGTAGATGTCTGCGAAGAGCTCGGTGATCGACTGAATGCGGAACTTGATGAAGTCCAGCAGACCCGGATACTCGATGTAGAGCATGCAGTCCGTCAGGTTGCTGCCGAGGGTCAGGTTGTTCTCCATCAGATAGTCCTGGAAGGCATAGGGCGTGGCGTGGGCGATGGCATGAATGGTCTTCATGTCGCGCACGATGCGCTCCCAGTCGTAGCCCCACTTGATCGCCTTCGCGCGGCAGTGCTCGCAGAAGCAGCCGCCATCGGCCAGACCGAGGAGCGCGCCCATGTTGGGATTCTCTATGTCCATCCACGGCGCGAAGAACCACGGAGCCTTCACAGTCTGGCCGGCGCCGAAGGTCAGCAGGCAGGTCTGCACGATGTCCACGTCGTGATTTTTAACGGAATCGTAGAACATGGCACGCTGGAACTCGTGCACGTCGGGATGATTCGGGCAGAGCATCCCCTGCTGATCCTTGAGAATGCCGCCGTTGACGTCGCGCTGCATCATTTCGGGATACTGCTCGAGGGCAATGTTCGTGTCAAAAATGGTGTGGGACAGCTCGACGCCGGTCTTCATGCCGCGCTTGCGCGCCTCTTCCGTGAGCACGTCCAGCCAGTCGACGCCCTTGAGGAAATCGCGCTCCGTGAAGCAGGGCTTGAGCTTCGTGTCCTTGAAGCTGTCCATGTTCAGGCGATAGTAAGCGCGGCTGTTTTCCGGAAGATAGAACTTCCGCTTGGTATTGTGGGTGTAGTACAGACTGGTCAGCGGGCGCTTTTCATAGTGCATGACGCCCACCAGATACATACAGTTGCAGTTCGCGCGTTCCTGAAGGTTATCCGCGATGGTCGCGATGCCCTCGTCGGCGAGATCCCATGCGTACAGGCTGGAAGCAACCTCTTTGATAAACATGACTTGTCCTCCTCTAGTTTAAAGGGAAAATGGGCTGGCGAAACCATCCCATTTTCCCTTCTCAGAACTTCTGAATTCAGATCGTGTGCATCAGTCCTCGTAGAATTTGTCCAGATGATGCATCTCAAAGGACTTCGCGAACTCCACGAAGGACTCCTGTGCCCAATCCTCCGCCGCCAGCTTCGCCTGATAGGCGCGCAGCTCGTCGATGGTGTGGTTGCCCGCAATGGTCTCGGTGACATACCCGTCGAACTCGGTGGAATAGTAGCCCCAGTTCTCAGACCAGGTATCGGAGGAGATGACCTGGAAGATGCACAGCGGGATGCCGTCGATGGAGTCGACCACGCTGTCGTGGACCTTCAGCTTCTCAATGACCTCGTTGTTGAACTCGGCGTCGCACAGGGGGCTGATGACCTTGTCATAGGTCGCAGTCGCCAGACAGAAGGGAGAATAGAAGGAGTTGGTGACCTCGGCTTTTCCCTTTTCGGTGGCCTTCGGATAGCCGTCCACCATGTTCCAGTGCACGCCCTCGATGCCGTAGCGATGGATGTTGTACATGGCGGGATCAGCCGTCTTGTTCAGGAAGTCCAGGATGGCCCGAACCTTCTCCTCGGACAGCTCCGCGTTGAGCAGCAGGCCGCCGTAGTAGCCGATGTCGTAGTTCAGGCTCTTATACTTGCCATCGTCGCTGGTTGCATACAGAGCCATCTCGAGCCAGGAATTCTCAAAGCCCGGCACAGCCTGCAGGGTGGTCTGGAGGCGATAGTAGTGCCAGATGTTCTGCCAGCGAATGGCGGTCTGGCCGGTCAGGAACAGGTCGGAGTTGTTGTCCCCCGTGAGCAGAGCGAACTCAGAGGAGAGCAGGCCTTCCTTATACAGCTTCTGCAGCCACTCGACCATCTTGGCGTAGGACTCGGTGAACTGATACCAGACGATGCCGGTGCCGTCTTCGGTGTACACCGGGTTGCGGGAACCGTCGCCAAAGGCGCCCAGGAAGAAATCGTAGAGCGGAGACAGCGGCGACGCGACGGGCACCATGTCGTAGTGCTCCTTGCAGTAGCGGAAGTACTCCTCGTACTCGCTCAGCGTCGCAGGAACGCCCACGCCCATCTCCTTAAGGATGTCGCCGCGCACAAACATGGTGCAGTTGTACTGGCCGCGGGAACGCGGGATGCAGTAGTTACGGCCGTTGACGGAGGAATTGTTCCATGCGGTCTGAGACAGATTGGCGAGATTCTCGTACTCGGGAATCAGGTCGGTCAGGTCGTAGAACATGCCCTCTTTGACCGCATTGACGATGATGGGATCCGTCATGCTGATGGTCTGGATGATGTCCGGCAGCTCGCCCGTGGAGCAGAGCAGGCCGATCTTTTCGGTCATTTTGTCGCCAGAGGACCACTCAACATCGTAATCAACATTGTAGTAGTCTTCCATCCACTTCCAGAAGTCGCTGTCCTTCTCCGGCGCGGAGCTGTACAGCGCGGCGAGACCGGTGATGTGGAGCGGTTCTTCTTCTGCCACAGCGCCGACGCAGCCGACCATACCGAGGGTCAGCGCGACTGCCAGGAACAGAGCCAACATGGGTTTCTTCATAAATGATTCCTCCTTTTTATTTGCATAAAGAACTCGCGATCAGCCCTTGACGGAACCGATCATGACGCCCTTTACGAAGTACTTCTGTACGAAGGGATAGATACACATCACAGGCAGAATGCTCAGCGTCACCGTGGCCAGGCGCACCGTCTCGCTCGGCATGACGATGTTTCCGTCGCTGGCGGCCTCCGTCTTCGAGTCGACCAGAATCGTCTTAATGTAAACCTGAAGGGTGCGCATGGAGCTGGACGAGGTGTACATGACGGGCTTGACGTACATGTTCCAGGTGTCCACCGCCATGAACAGCGCGATGGTCGCCAGCGACGCCAGCGAAAGCGGCAGGATGATCCGGAAGAAGGTGATGAAGGTGTTGGCGCCGTCGATGGTCGCCGCCTCCTCCAGCTCGCCCGGAATGCCCAAAAGGAAGGTCTTGACGATCACAACGTTGTACGCCGTCGCCAGGGACGGGATAATCAGCGCCCAATAGGTGTTCAGGATGCCCAGATTTCGAATGTTCATATAGTTCGGAATCAGGCCGCAGTCGAACAGCAGGGCGAAGATCACCATGCCCATGACGAGCTTCCGGCCGGGGAGCTCCTTCTTGGTCAGGCCGTAGCCGAGGCCGAAGGTGGTGAACACGCCCAGGAACGTGGACGCCGCCGTGACGATCAGCGAATTCTTCAGCGCCACCATGAAATCCTTGGTCTGCAGAATCGTGGCGTAGACCTTCAGCGAGAATTTCTTGGGAATCAGGCTGAACTGATTGGGCACATACACCGCCGGATCGGTGAACGACACGCTGATAACGTAAATGAAGGGTGCCAGACACAGCAGCGCGAACAGCGTCAGCAGAAGATAGATGATAGCGTCCGTCAGGCTGAACCTTTTCCTGGTCTTCTTATACTTTTTTACCGCTTGATTCGTCATAATCTCATCCCTCTTTTCAGAACATGCCTTCGTTGCCGCTCTTCTTAATGGCCCAGTTGGAGGTCAGCACCAGCACAAGGCCGATCACGCTCTTGAACAGGCCCACCGCCGTACCGATGGAGTAGTTGCCCTGCTGAATGCCGATGCGGTAGGCGTAGAAGTCCAGCGTATCCGCCACGGGACTGACCATATCGTTAAACATCATCATCGTCTGTTCGAAGGAGATGTTCATCAGGTGGCCAATCTTCATGATGAACATGACGATCAGCGTCGGCGCGATACACGGAAGTGTCACGTGAATCACACGCTGGAAGCGGTTCGCGCCGTCCATCACCGCGGCCTCGTACAGACTGGTATCCACCTGCGAGATCGCCGCCAGATAGATGATCGTTCCCCAGCCGGCCTCCTTCCAGATGGACTGACACAGCAGCACCCACCAGTAGGCGTTCTTATTGGTCAGGAAATTGACCGTGTTGCCCGTGGTCATGCGGATGAACTTGTTCACGATGCCCATATCCGCGCTGAACAGCAGGAATGTAATGCCCGAGATGACCACCCAGGACATGAAATGCGGCATGTAAACCACGGATTGCAGCACGCTCTTGTACTTCATGTGGCGCATTTCATTAAAGCCCAGAGAGAGCAGAATCGGCACCGGAAACGCGATCAGCAGATCCATCAGGCTGATGGCCATCGTATTTCGGAATATATTTCCAAAACTGGGGCCGCTGAGGAACTTGTCAAACCACTTCAGGCCGACAAAGGCGCTGCCAAGGATGCCCTTCTTGATCTTGAAATCGACAAACGCGATGCTGAGTCCCCAGACCGGGAATACCTTGATGACCAGAAAGAACAGAATTCCCGGCAGCATCAGCACATATACCTGCCAGTATTTGCACATCAGCCGCCACGTTTTTTGAAAGAAGCTCTCTTTTCGCAGTTCCATCATACGCCGTCTCCTCACACTTGTGTAAATATTTCTCTATCGAACGCCGCGCTCCTCAGGATCGTTTACCGGCGCCATTTACAATTCCGTTCAGTGAAATCATCTTTCATTTTTATGTATTATAACATGAATTCCGAGCCTCGTCAATAGATATTTTCAAAATATCCATTTTTTGATGTTATTTTTCATTCAATCAGTCATATTCTCAAATATAATTTGCGACATTAATTTGCATTATATCGCCCGATTATTTACAAAAGGCGCAGTAGCTCCGCGCAAATGCATGCAAAACTTGAATTTCGCTCCACCTTGTCCGAGATTGCGCAGCACCGACCCTTCCGGTGCGCGAATCGGCGCGTCAGATTCCTTTTACGTTCCGCCACAGCTATTTAAATTTCACTGTTAAAAACAATTCCCCCACCCGTATAGATGGGGAATTTGTGCAGATCACCAAAAAGTTGTCAAAGCGAAACCTTCATCTCTTCAATCAGCGCATGGCGAAGGTCGTCGATGTTCAGCTGGCGCGGCGTTTCCCCGCGCTGCGCGCACATGGCCGCGGCCGTGCCCGCCGCGATACCGATTTCCATCATATTGCCCATGGATTTGCCGGCACAGTGCCCCAGGAAGGTCGCCGAGCCGCAGCGCCCGGCAACCAGCAGGCCGTCGACGCCGCGGGGCAGCATGGCGCGATAGGGATAGGAAAAGCCCGACTTCATGCCGCCGACAAACAGCTGATTGCCGTCGATATGGCCGTATTTGCGGGCGACGCTGTCCGAAAACGCGGGGCCCTGCTGAGAATCCTCATAGGTCACCGTGTATTCTCCGATGACGCGGCGCGTGTCGCGCACGCCCAAAATGCCGCCCAGTTGATCGATAAAGCAGCTCTTCATGCCCGGAACGCGATTTTCACGGAGAATCTGAATGAGATCGGCGGCGATGTGCACGCCGTTTCGCCGGGCCGCGGTGAGATCGGCGGCGTTCAGGCCGTCGCTGGTCAGAGGCTGGCGGCGCCACGCGCCATGGTTCACGCCGACGATTCCGGGCACGGTAGCCCGGTTCAGGCTGTACCATGTGGCCACATACCGGCCGTTTTTATCCGCTTCATCCAGCATTTTCAGAAATTCCGGGCGCTTTTCGTCGCCGTACCATTCGAAGAACCGGTCGCAGTCCACGCCGCCCAGCGAAAAGCCGAGGGTAATGGGCATATGCAGACCGTCCTCCTCCCTCCCCTGCTCGAAGGCGCAGCCGGCGGCAAAGGCGAGATCTCCGTCGCCGGTCGCATCGATGCAGACTCTGGCACGATAGGCGACGGGGCCGCGCTTTTCGCAGACCACCGCGCCGACCACGCGGCTGCCGTCAACAATCGCGTCGGATACCGGGCTGTGGGTGCGATAGCGCACGCCAGCGGCCTCCAGCATATCGTAGATGGCGAGCTCGGCGTAGACGGGATGGGGATGGATGCCATCTCCATCGATGACGTTGACCTTGCCGGGGCGGCTGGATGCGGGGCCGAATTTCAGCAGATTGTCAATGAACTCCTGATGAATGCGCGAGCGCTGACAGCCGTCGGTGTACAGCCGGTTCACGGGCATCCACGGCACGGCGCAGATAGTGCCCCCGGGAAGCGCGGCGCGCTCCAGCAGCACCACGTCCGCACCCATGCGTCGCGCCGCCATGGCGGCGCCCAGCCCCGCAGGGCCGGCGCCGCAGACCAGCACGTCGCAGCTGCAGATTTCAGCATAGCGAGGCAAGGCTCTCTCCTCATTCCTCGTCGAAATCGTAATCCACGATGGGCAGCGTATGAACGGGATCCTTGATGACGAAGGTGTAGGCGTCCTGACCCAGCTCCTCCAGCGCGGCGCGATAGGCGGCCTCGACGGTGGGGAACTGGCGGGCGTTCCACTTCTCCAGAAGCGCCTGGGGATAGTCCTGAGAGACGAGGAACAGCCGCTGCGGCCTAAGCTCGAACTCCCTGCGGAAGTAGTAAACGCCGCGGATGGACTTTATCACGTGCTGAATCTGGCGGCGGGTCAGATTCCAGTCGCGCTTTTCGTGCAGGCGAATGACCTCGCCGATGGGCATGTTCATCAGATCCATGCCCATAATCAGCTCGCACTTCTGCGGCTGATACTGCATGGTGGAGATGACGATTCCGCCGGGGCGGGTGACGGTCTTGGCCAGACCGACGTAATAGCTGGGATTGTTGGACAGCGAAAGGTCGCCCAGCTCCTTGTGGCAGGTGATGGTGATGTCGGCGGGCTTGCCGGAGGTCGCCGCCCATACATGGCGCTGGCCATAGCCCACGCCGGCCGCGAACACGCGCTCCACGGTTCCGCCGTAGGCGATGACCGGCTGAGCGCTCCAGTTCATGACATAGTTGACGAGGAAGTCGATGCCGACCAGACGGCCGACCGCGTCCGCCTCGCCGCGACTGGGATTGTCCCTGACGATGCCGTAGTCGGAGAAGCTGGAATAGTTCAGCGAATGGTCGCGGACGATCGTCTCAAAGGAAGCGACGCCCGGGACGATCATCTTATAGCCGCCCTCATAGCCATAGGTGCTGTGGGGATAGATGCGGCCGAAGGCCATCTTGAAATCCGCCTCGGCGACGTAGCGGTTGACCCAGACGGGCGTGCCCATGGGCGTGACGCCGCAGAAGGCCAGCATGGATTCGTTTCCGCCGTCGTGAGAGATGCAGCGCACGCGCCGGAAGGCCTCGAGGCCGACCTTGGCGATCATGCGGTCGTCGTCCATGGGATCGTGCATTCCGCTGGCGGTGACGATGGTGATGTGATCGTCCGCCGCGCCGGCGGCGTTCAGGCGATCGAGCACGCTGGGCAGGAAATCGCCGCAGGGCGTGGGGCGTCCCCAGTCGTCCACCATGATCGCCACGCGCTTGCCGCGCAGATCCCACTGCGCCAGAGGCTGTAGATCCAGCGGATGATCCAGCGCCGCGCAGACCACCTCGTCAAAGCCCTTGGCCTCGGGAACCTGCGGCAGCTCCGCAATGCGCGTATTGTCCGTCATTTCAAAGCATTCGCCCACCAGATTGATCTTCATGAGAATCCTCCTTTTTATATAATGAAATCAGGTTTCATTTGCCATTATTCTATCATGCTTCTTTCTAAAAATCAATGTTTTTTGGAGTAAAGCGCAGAAAAAAACAGCAATCGGATTTTCCGATTGCCGCAGAAAAAATATGGTAAAATAAGAAGCGATTATTCCATCGAAAAGCCGTTGATCTTTTCCGTAATCAGCTTGGTGGCCCGGCGCAGGCTGGGAATCAGCTCCAGATCGATGCGCATGTTGGTCATGCGGGAGATCGGGCCGGACAGGGAAATCGCCGCGATGATCTTGTGATTGATGTCGTAAATGGGCTCGGCCAGGCAGGACATGCCGATTTCGCACTCCTCGTTGTCGACGGCATAGCCGCGCTCGCGCGTAACCCGCAGCTCATACTCCAGCTCCTCGGCGCTGGTGAGGGTATGCGGCGTAAGGCGGCGCAGCCCCTTGCTGGCGAAGGCCGCCAGCTTCTCCGGCGGATACTGGCAGAGGAACAGCTTGCCGCTTCCGGTACAGTGCAGCGGCGCGGAGCCGCCGACGCGCTGGCGAATCATGACGTGGTTCTTCGCGCTCTCCACGACATCGAGATAGCGAACCTCGTCGTGGTCCAGAATGGCGAGACAGCAGGACTCGCCCGCCTCCTGCGCCAGCGAGACCAGATAGGGATGGGCCAGATCGCGAATGCTGAAATGGCTGGCGACCTGCTGTCCGATCTTGAAAAATCGCATGGTCAGTCCGTAGCCCTGAGAACCGTTCTCCTCCTGGTAGGCGTAACCGCACTCGACGAGGGTGTTGACCATTCGAAGCGTCGTGCTGGCGGGCATCTCAGCATCGCGCGCGATATCCGAAAGTCGCATCGGAGAATTGGCCCTCGCGAGAATCTCGACGATGCGCATGGTTTTTTCCACGGATTGATTTGTTTTGGACATTTTCTGTGCCAATGTTGCTGCCTCCCCAATTTAGAAAATCATTTTACATTATAGCATATAAATTCGCGATTTGCACGCAATTTGCAGGAAAATTCTAATAATTAACATAAAAACGGCAGAGTGAAAAGATACTTCTTTCAAAAACAGCCGCGCGGGCGGCGTTTGTTTCTACAAAATATATTGCAATTTCGAGCGAAATATGCTATACTCTGATATATGGAATCGCATTTTATTTATTGAAATCAGTGGAGCGGGAGATAAGATGAAAATTGTTGTAGCCATGGATTCCTACAAGGGCTGCTGCTCGGCGGCCGTCGCGGGCGCGGCGGTATGCCGGGGAATTCTGCGGGCGGATCCAACGATCGAAGCGATAAACCTGCCGGTTTCGGACGGCGGGGACGGCATGCTCGAAGCCTTCCTCTACACGGGGCGCGGCAAATGGACGGCCTGCGAGGCGACGGGGCCGATGGGCGATCGCGTGCCGAGCGGCTTCGCCATTTTGAACGACGGCGTCGCGATCATCGAGATGAGTGCCGCCTCCGGGCTGGCGCTGACGAAGCCGGAGACGCGCAGCCCCGAACTCGCCACCACCTACGGCACCGGCGAGCTGGTGCGCGCGGCGCTGGATGCGGGATGCCGGGAATTCCTCATCGGCCTGGGCGGCTCCGCCACAAACGACGGCGGCGCGGGCATGGCGCAGGCGCTGGGCGTGTCGCTCAGGGACGCGGCGGGAAGAGAGCTTCCCTTTGGCGGCGCGGCGCTGGAAAGGCTGTGCGTCGTGGACGTCTCGGGCATGGATCCCCGGCTGGCGGACTGCCGCGTAACGGTGGCCAGCGATGTGCAGAACGTGCTGTGCGGCCCGCAGGGGGCCTCGCGGGTATATGGCCCGCAGAAAGGCGCAACGCCAGAGATGGCGGAGCGGCTGGATCGGGCGCTTCTCCATTACGCCGAGACGCTGCGCGCGCAGCTCGGCGCGGACGTGGCCAATCGTCCGGGTGCCGGAGCCGCCGGCGGTCTGGGCGCGGCGCTGTACGCCTTTATGAACGCCCAATTCCGGCGGGGCATCGACGTGGTACTCGAGCTGCAGGACTTCGCCGGACAGGTTCAAAACGCCGATCTGGTCATCACGGGCGAGGGCCGAACGGACGGTCAGACGCTGTTCGGCAAGGTACCCATGGGCGTGGCGGAGACGGCAAAGCGGCAGGGCGACATTCCGGTCTGTGTGTTCTCCGGCGGCGTGAGCGCGGACGCGCAGGCGCTGTATCAGCACGGCGTGGACGGCCTCTACGCCATCGCAGACGGCCCCATCACGCTGCAGGAATCGTCCGCCCGGGCGGAGGAGCTGCTGGAGCGAACGGCGGAATCCGTCGTCCGCACGGTGCTCGCGGCGCAAAGGCGCCGGTAAATCGCGCAATCGCGCAGCATTCGCTGCGCATGCAACCATATCCATTAAAAATTGTCAGGAGGCAGACGGGAATGGTAGAATCAATTCACAAGTATTTCCAAATGGGCACAATTCAGTGGATGAGCTTTCCGCGAAAAAACGTATTGGACGCAATTCAGCGCATCGCGTCGGACGATTTCTTTGACGCCATCGAAATCAGCCATTTTGCGAACGACGACGAGCGCCGGAGGGCAAAGGAGATGCTGGAGCAGGCACACATGCGGGTCTGCTTTGGCGCGCAGCCCATGCTGCTGGGCAGCGGTCTGAACCCCAACGATCTGGACGAGGACGGCCGTCTGCGCGCGGAGCAGGTGCTGATCTCCGCCGTGGACGAGGCGGAATATCTGGGCGCGCGCGGCATCGCCTTCCTGGCCGGAAAATGGACTGAGGAACACAAGGCGGAGCACTACGCCCAGCTGCTGAAGACCACTCGCGCCGTCTGCGCCCATGCGGCGAAGAAGGGCATGATCGTGGAGATGGAGGTCTTTGACTACGACATGGACAAGGCCGCGCTGATCGGCCCCGCGCCGCTGGCCGCCCGCTTTGCCGCCGACGTGCGCAGCTATTGCAGCAATTTCGGCCTCATGGTGGATCTGAGCCACTTCCCCACCACCTATGAGACCTCCAAATTCGTCATTCAGACGCTGCGCCCGTACATCACCCATTTCCACATCGGCAACGCCGTGGTGCATCCGGGCTGCGAGGCTTACGGCGATCTGCATCCCCGCTTCGGCTTCCCCGAGAGCGCCAACGACACGCCCGAGCTGGTGGATTTCTTCCAGGTGCTCAGGCAGGAGGGCTTCCTGAACGCTGCCGCACCCTACGTGCTGTCCTTTGAGGTAAAGCCCTGGAAGGACGAGGACGAAGAGCTGGTACTGGCCGGCACGAAGCGCGTTGTGAACCGCGCCTGGGCGCTGGCGGAATAACCTTTTCGAAATCGACGAGAGGTAGATGCAATTTATGAAAATCGTAATCTTGGATGGATACACGGAGAATCCCGGAGATCTGAGCTGGAGCGGTCTGGAAGCCTTTGGCGAGCTGACGGTGTACGATCGCACGCCTCTGAACGACGACGACGAGATCGTGCGGCGCATCGGCGACGCAGAAATCGTCTACACCAACAAGACTCCCCTGCGCCGCACGGTCTTTGAGCGCTGTCCGTCGATGCGGTTCGTCGGCGTGCTGGCCACCGGCTACAACATCGTCGATGTCGCCGCCGCAGACGACCACGACGTGACGGTGTGCAACATTCCCTCCTATGGAACGGACGCGGTGGCCCAGTTTGCCATTGCGATGCTGATGGAGATCTGCCGCGGCGTGGCGCACCACAGTCAGGCCGTACACGAGGGCCGCTGGGAAAACTGCCCGGATTTCTGCTTCTGGGACACACCGCAGATCGAACTGACGGGCAAGACCCTGGGCGTGATCGGCTTTGGCCGCATCGGACGCGCCACGGCGCGCATCGCCGCGGCCATGGGCATGCGCATTCTCGCCTATAACGCCGGCCAGGAGACGGATGAGGGCCGCAAGCTCGGCCAATACGTGACGCTGGACGAGCTGCTCGCCCAGTCGGACGTGATTACGCTGCACTGTCCGCTGACCCCCGCCACCCAGGGCATCATCAGCCGCGACACCATCGCCAGAATGAAGGACGGCGTAATCATTCTGAACAACGGCCGCGGGCCGCTGATTGTGGAAGAGGATCTCGCCCAGGCGCTGGCCGACGGCAAGGTCTTCGCGG
>ENA-UOOA01004688-UOOA01004688.1-human-gut-metagenome-genome-assembly--contig:-P61old-NODE-4688-length-15244-cov-11.744684_pt1 | contig 15244 bp, 13 predicted proteins | sample MGYA00242467_ERZ724014 | MGnify/ENA metagenome assembly ERZ724014
GGTGGAGCGGTGAACAGTGGCGTGGCCCACCTGCGACCGGCGCCTTTGCAATGTGCAACCGCGCCTGGAGGTGGGAACTGAACGCATTCTGGCCCTGATCCGCCCCGGTGAACAGGGGGCCGGGGCAGTTCAGGCTGCGGGCAACCGTCCCGCCGATTCGCTATCAAATAAATAGCTGGTTGCGCTTATGGGTTGTGCGCTGGAGGCACTTTTTTCCTAAAACCTTCCAGCACTGACCCCAAGCACCTTAGACAGCGAGTGCAGGCTCTGCGGCCGCCGCAGGCGGTTGCGATTCGATGACCCGCGCCAGCAGCGCACCGCTATAGCGCGCAGGCAGCGGAATCCACACACGCACGGGGCTGCCCTGGGCCACTTGCACGGGCTGGCCTTCCACGTTGCGCATTTCTTGCAGGCGCACGGTGGTGTTGCCGCTGGGGTGCACCACTTCGATGAGGTCGCCCACGGCAAAGTGGTTCTTGGTTTCCACCAGCACCCAGTCGCCCGACAGGCCCGCTTCGGCAATGCCCTCGGTGCCCAGCACCTCGCCCACGTACTGGCTGCGCTGGGTGACGGAGTGGCCGCTGATGTAGTTCTGGTAGTCGTTGCTGGGGCGGCGCTCGAGCAGGCCACCGGTGTAGCCGCGGTTGGACAGGCCTTCCAGCTCAATCAGCAGCTCGGGGTTGAAGGGGCGGCCTGCCACGGCGTCGTCGATGGCGCGGCGGTACACCTGGGCGGTGCGTGCCACGTAGTACAGGCTCTTGGTGCGGCCCTCGATCTTGAGCGAATCCACGCCGATCTGCGTCAGGCGCGCCACATGCTCCACCGCGCGCAGGTCCTTGCTGTTCATGATGTAGGTGCCGTGCTCGTCTTCCATGATGGGCATGAGCTGGCCGGGGCGGCCCGCTTCTTCGATCAGGTAGACCTTGTCGGCCTTGGGGTGGCGCTGACCACTGCCGGTGGTGGAGAACGATTGCTCGGCCTTTTGCTGCGCGGCCTCGAAGTTGAAGTCGCCTTCCATCTTCTGCGCGATGGCTTCGCCCGTGGTGGGGTCGATGTCGGCGTCGTGCGTGGCGTAGTTCCAGCGGCAGGCGTTGGTGCAGGTGCCCTGGTTGGGGTCGCGGTGGTTGAAGTAGCCGCTGAGCAGGCAGCGGCCCGAGTACGCAATGCACAGCGCGCCGTGCACGAACACTTCCAGCTCCATGTCGGGGCATTCCTGGCGGATTTTTTCGATTTCATGAAGGCTGAGTTCGCGCGAGAGGATGATGCGCTCCACGCCCATCTTCTGCCAGAACTTCACCGCCGCCCAGTTGGTGGTGTTGGCCTGCACCGAGAGGTGCACCACCTGCTCGGGCCACTTTTCCTTGACCATCATGATCAGGCCCGCGTCGGCCATGATGAGCGCGTCGGGCTTGCAGTCGATCACGGGCTCGATGTCGCGCAGGTAGGTGCGGATCTTGTCGTTGTGCGCAATGAGGTTGCTGGTCACAAAGAACTTCTTGCCGCGTGCGTGGGCCTCGTCGATGCCCTGGCGAATTTGCTCCAGGCGGAACTCGTTGTTGCGGGCGCGCAGGCTGTAGCGCGGCTGGCCTGCGTACACGGCGTCGGCACCAAAGTCGTAGGCGGCGCGCATCTTGTCGAGCGAGCCCGCGGGCAGGAGGAGTTCGGGGGCTTTGAGCGTGGTCATGGGGTGGCCCAATCTAAAAATCGTCAGAGGTCAGGTTCAGCGCGGCATCAGCGGCAGGCCGCCGAGCATGCCCACGGCCTGCGCAGGAAGTTCTTCGGCATCAAACGCCTTGTCGCCATCGGCATCCGCCACGCCGTTGGGCACCAGGCCCTTGAAGTCAAACTGGCGCGTGTCCATGAAGTGCGAGGGCACCAGGTTGCGCAGCGCCACGGCCATGTTCTCGATGCGGCCGGGGTACAGCTGTTGCCAGTCGCGCAGCATCTGGCCGATCTGCTTGCGCTGCAGGTTTTCCTGGCTGCCGCACAGGGTGCAGGGGATGATGGGGAAATTGCGGATCTCAGCCCAGCGCGTGAGGTCGCTCTCGGCCACGTAGGCCAAGGGGCGGATGATGAGGTGGTCGCCCCGGTCGCTTTGCACCTTGGGCGGCATGCCCTTGAGCTTGCCGCCGAAGAACATGTTCAAGAAGAACGTCTGCAGCATGTCATCGCGGTGGTGGCCCAGCGCGATCTTGGTGGCACCCAGCTCGTCGGCCACGCGGTAGAGGATGCCCCGGCGCAGGCGGCTGCACAGGCTGCACATGGTCTTGCCCTCGGGGATGTGCTCTTTGACGACGCTGTAGGTGTCCTGCGTTTCGATGTGGAAGGGCACGCCCACCTTCGTCAGATATTCGGGCAGCACATGGGCCGGAAAGCCCGGCTGCTTCTGGTCGAGGTTGACGGCGATCAGCTCGAAGCGGTTGCCGTTGCGCTGCTGCAGCATGCGCAGCACGTCGAGCAGACCGTAGCTGTCTTTGCCGCCGGACACGCACACCATGACCTTGTCACCGTCTTCGATCAGGCCAAAGTCGCCAATGGCCTGGGCCACCTGGCGCACCAGGCGCTTTTCGAGCTTGGTGGTCTCGCGCTCCAGTTGGAACGTCGCGCCCTCACACACCGTGCTTTGAACACTATCAATCGTACTTACTGTTTGCATCGCAGACATGAGTTCGCTGGATCTTTATCCAGTATTATTTGTGAATTAGATCTTTGATTAGATCTTTATGCCTTACACTGCGTTCCATGAATAAACCAGCACTCAGACCGGAGCTAGAACCCGCCCCTCTTCCTCAAACGATAGGTGGATTTTCCACTGTCTTGGCGGATCCTCCTTGGCGATTCGCAAATCGCACAGGCAAGGTTGCGCCCGAACATCGTCGACTGGATCGTTATTCCACTATGTCGCTGGAGGCAATTAAGGCTCTAAAAGTTCGCGAAGTCCTAGCACCTAATGCACATCTTTACCTTTGGGTTCCCAACGCACTGCTTCCAGAGGGTATGGAAGTCATGGCTGCTTGGGGATTTCGCTATGTCAGCAATATCGTGTGGGCCAAACGTCGCATTGACGGAGGTCCTGATGGTCGAGGTGTTGGTTTCTACTTCCGGAATGTCACAGAACTGCTTTTGTTTGGAGTCCGAGGCTCTATGCGAACACTTGCACCAGGAAGATCACAAGTCAACATGATCGAGACTCGGAAGCGAGAGCATTCGCGCAAGCCAGACGAGCAATACGCCTTAATTGAATCATGCTCACCTGGCGCTTATCTGGAAATGTTTGCTCGCCACGCTCGCCCAGGTTGGACGGTTTGGGGAGACGAATCTTCTGATGAAGTGACGCCGCGCGGTACGGTTCACAAAGGCTACGCAGGCGGTCCTATCTTGCCTCCGTTGTTGCCAAACGAACATGTGGATATAGCTCGTGCTGGAATCTTGGGAGATCAACTCCGCTCGATGTACCAAGCAGGAAAGAGCGTTCGTCAACTGTCGGATGAAACCGGGTATTCAATCCAGCGCATACGCGCACTTCTTCAAGGAGCCGGAACGAATATGCGCCCGCGAGGGAGAACTTCGCATACATGGTCGGCGAATACCGATCTTTTTCAGACTATCGAATAAGGCTTGCCATTCCATGTGTTCTGAGTCGCGGCAACGATCAGAAGTGGGCAAGTACCCATCACACCACGCCGCACTCTGAGCGCGGCCTTCTCTAGATTGGTCGTTGTTGAGGTATTTAGATCTATAGGTAACTTCGCGGTTTTCTGGTCTTCAGGTAAGGCGGCCTGATGATCAGCCCACAATCTCTCCGCCAAAGTTTTGAGGCCGAGGCGGTCCTGCGTAATCAGAACTGCTGCCGAAATCACTCCCGCCTCGTGCCAAGCACGATAGGCAGATAGATCTCGATCCAGATTGCCATCCTTAGCGTTCCACTCAACGTCTAAAGCAACCCGCCCTTTGAAGTTATCTACTAGATAACCCTCTTGCTCAACCGCAGGCAAACGCTCAATAACATCCAAACTCTTGGATAAGAGCACGCCCTGCGTCACAAGGTCAACGCGCGTTTCCCTCCAACCGAGTGCGCCAAACATGCCATCAATTTGCTGTGCAATATCGCCACGGTTCCCGCCTTTTTTCAACCAACTGCGAGGATCCAGCGCAAATTCAGCCAACACCTGCGTGATGTCTTTCCATTCCGAAGGACATACCGACCGAAGCACGGCAGCTGCAGAGCTAGTTTCTAAAAAAGCCCACCGCGCCCTAATTTTTGGATCAAGCACGATGGGGTCTTCGTATGTGCAGGTTTCAAACATGACGCTATTTCACTACGGTTTTGATAGCTATTTGCGCTTTCCAGATAAGCGCTAGAGGCAAATTTAACCAAACTTTCAAGCCTCGGCGGCGTAGAACATCTTGCGCGCAGGCACTTTCTCGACCGCCTTGGCAATGGCGCCAATGTGGTCGGGCGTGGTGCCGCAGCAGCCGCCCACGATGTTGACCAGTCCTTCGGCGGCAAATTCATGCACCAGACGGCTCGTCACCTCGGGCGTCTCGTCAAAGCCGGTATCGCTCATGGGGTTGGGCAAGCCAGCGTTGGGGTAGCAGCTGATGAAGGTGTCCTCGGCCACGCGGTTCAGCTCCTGGATGTAAGGGCGCATCAGCGTGGCACCCAGGGCGCAGTTCAGGCCAATGGCCAGGGGGCGCGCGTGGCGCACGCTGTGCCAGAAGGCCGTGACGGTCTGCCCGCTCAGGATACGACCCGAGGCATCCGTCACGGTGCCGCTGATGATGAGGGGCAGGCGCTCGCCGCTCTTTTCAAAGAATTCGTCAATGGCAAACAGCGCGGCCTTGGCGTTCAGGGTGTCGAAGATGGTCTCGACCAGCAGCACGTCGGCGCCGCCTTCGACCAGCGCCTCGGTCTGCTCGTAGTAGGCAGCGCGCAGGGTTTCAAAGTCGATGTTGCGCGCGCCAGGGTCGTTCACATCGGGGCTGATGCTGGCCGTCTTGGGCGTGGGGCCCAGGGCGCCTGCCACAAAGCGGGGGTGGTCGGGCGTGCTGAACTTGTCGCAGGCGGCGCGGGCCAGCTGGGCCGACTTGAGGTTCATCTCACGCGCCAGGTGGGCCATGCCGTAGTCTTCCTGCGCGATGGTGGTGGCTCCAAAGGTGTTGGTCTCGATCAGGTCGGCACCCGCAGCCAGGTAGCGCTCGTGGATGTCGCGGATCACATCGGGGCGCGTCAGGCTCAGCAACTCGTTGTTGCCCTTCACATCGCGGGGAAAGTCCTTGAACCGGTCACCTGCACCGTCTGGCCCGGTGTAGCCCTCCCCCCGGTACTGGGCCTCACCCAGCTTGAAGCGCTGGATCATGGTGCCCATGGCACCGTCAAGGATGACGATGCGTTGGGCGAGGATGTTGGGCAATTGCGCGGCGCGGGTGTAGTGAAGGGCTTGCATAGCCTTCTATTGTAGAAAGCCGGGCCTCTGCCTTGGTGCAGCGCACAATATGCGCCTGGCGCGCGCGGGGCCAAACCTTGCTGCGCTGAAAAATCGAAGCCGTTTCGGCATCCAGCGCTTTGCCTTCAAGCGCGGGTAGCTATCAATTTCAGAGTATTCGCTTGTCTTCTCGTTTATCCACCGCGCTGCCTCCTGCCCACACCGTCTTGCACGAAGTTTTTGGCTACGAGCAGTTCCGCGGCCCGCAGCAAGCCATCGTCGAGCATGTGATTGGCGGTGGCGACGCGCTGGTGCTGATGCCCACGGGCGGCGGCAAGAGCTTGTGCTACCAGGTGCCTGCCATCGTACGGCAGCGGCAGGGCAAGGGCGTGACCATCGTGGTGTCACCTCTGATTGCGCTGATGCACGACCAGGTGGGTGCGCTGCACGAAGCGGGGGTGGATGCGGCGTTTCTCAACTCCACGCTCGACTTTGACGCCACGCAAGACGTGGAATGGCGACTGCAAACCGGCCAGATCACACTGCTGTATGCGGCGCCCGAGCGGCTGAACACGCCGCGCTTTCTGGGCCTGCTCGACAGTCTGTACGACAGCGGCAACCTGTCACTGTTCGCCATCGACGAAGCCCACTGCGTGAGCCAGTGGGGTCATGACTTCCGCCCCGAGTACCGGGCGCTCACGCTGCTGCACGAGCGCTACCCGCAGGTGCCGCGCATTGCGCTCACGGCCACGGCCGATGCCCTCACGCGCGAAGACATCATCGAGCGGTTGCAGTTGCAGGACGCGCGCCTGTTCATCAGCAGCTTTGACCGGCCCAACATCCGCTACACCATCGTCGAGAAGAAGGACGCCACCACGCAACTGCTGCGCTTCATCGAGCGTGAGCATTCGGGCGAGGCAGGCGTGGTGTATTGCCAGTCGCGCAAGCGCGTGGAAGAGCTGGCCGCCACGCTGCAGGATGCGGGCATCAACGCCCTGCCTTACCACGCAGGGCTGGACACCAAAGTGCGCCAGAACCACCAGGACCGCTTTCTGCGCGAAGAAGGCATCGTGATGGTGGCAACGATTGCATTTGGCATGGGCATCGACAAGCCCGATGTGCGCTTTGTGGCGCATGTGGACATGCCCAAGAACATCGAAGGCTACTACCAGGAAACCGGCCGCGCGGGCCGTGACGGGCTGAACGCCGATGCCTGGATGGCCTATGGTCTGCAAGACGTGGTGAACCAGCGCCGCATGATCGACGAGAGCCCGGCGGGTGAGGAGTTCAAGCAGGCGTTGCGCGGCAAGCTCGATGCCCTGCTGGCCCTGGCCGAAGCCACCGACTGCCGCCGCGTGCGGCTGCTGGCCTACTTTGGCGAAGCCTCCACGCCCTGCGGCAATTGCGACAACTGCCTGAACCCACCCGCCGTGTGGGATGCCACGGACGCCGCACGCAAGCTCCTGTCCACCATCTACCGCGTGCACCAGGCCAGCGGCATCGGCTTTGGTGCTGGGCACATCATGGACATCTTGCGCGGCAAGAAGACGGACAAGGTGGCACAGTTCGGGCACGACAAGCTCTCCACCTTCGGCATTGGCGCAGACCTGACCGAGCCCCAGCTGCGCGGCGTGCTGCGCCAGCTGATTGCCACCGGGGCTGTCGGCCTGCAGAAGGTGATGCTGGACAGCGGCATGAGTTTTGACACGCTGTGCCTCACCGACGGCTCACGCGCCGTACTCAAGGGCGAGGTGCCGGTGCAACTGCGCGAATCCGTATCGGCCGCCGCGCCCAAGCGCACGCGCAAGAGCAGCGCCCCACCAGCCGCCGCCGCCAACCTGGGGCCCGACGCGCAGGTGCGCTTCATCAACCTCAAGGCCTGGCGCGCCGAAGTGGCCCGCGAACACAACCTGCCCGCCTACGTCATCTTCCACGATGCCACGCTGGCAGCCATTGCCGAGCGCAACCCCGCTTCGCTGGACGACCTGCAGGGCATCAGCGGCATGGGCGCGAAGAAACTGGAAGCGTATGGTTCTGAAGTGCTGCGGGTGTGCGCGGCAGCGGCCCAATGAAACAAGCACCCACCATGAAAAAGAGGCGCTGCGAGCAGCGCCTCTCAGGCTGAAAACTCGACGTTGAGGGCCCGTAGGCCCTCAAAGTGCACAGCTTATCGTCAGCCCAGCACGGCCTTCAGTGCGTTGTTGAACGTCTGGCTGGGGCGCATGATCGCGTCCAGCTTGGCCGTATCGGGCAGGTAGTAGCCGCCGATATCGACAGGCTTGCCTTGTACGGCGTTCAGCTCGTCTACGATCTTCTGCTCGTCGGCAGCCAGCTGCTTGGCCAAAGGTGCGAACTTGGCGGCCAGTTCGGCGTCCTCGGTCTGCGCGGCCAGCTCTTGTGCCCAGTACAGGGCCAGGTAGAACTGGCTGCCGCGGTTGTCCAGCTGGCCGGTCTTGGGGCTGGGGTTCTTGTTGTTGTCCAGCAGCTTGCCGGTGGCGGCATCCAGCGTCTTGGCCAGGACCTTGGCCTTGGCGTTGCCGGTCTTGATGCCGAGGTCTTCCAGCGACACGGCCAGTGCCAGGAATTCACCCAGGCTGTCCCAGCGCAGGTGGTTTTCTTCCACCAATTGCTGCACATGCTTGGGAGCCGAGCCGCCGGCACCGGTTTCGTACATGCCGCCGCCGGCCATCAAAGGCACGATGGACAGCATCTTGGCCGAGGTGCCCAGTTCCATGATGGGGAACAGGTCGGTCAGGTAGTCGCGCAGGATGTTGCCGGTGGCGCTGATGGTGTCCAGGCCACGGATCACGCGCTCGAGCGTGTAGCGCATCGCACGCACCTGGCTCATGATCTGGATATCGAGGCCGGTGGTGTCGTGCTCGTGCAGGTACATCTTCACCTTGGTGATGAGCTGCGCCTCGTGCGGACGGTACGAGTCGAGCCAGAACACCACGGGCATGCCGGAGTTGCGGGCGCGGTTCACGGCCAGTTTCACCCAGTCGCGGATCGCTGCGTCCTTGACCTGGCACATGCGCCAGATGTCGCCCTGCTCCACGTTCTGGCTCAGCAGCACTTCGCCGGTGGCCAGGTCAGTGATGTTGGCCACGCCGTCTTCGGGGATCTCGAAGGTCTTGTCGTGGCTGCCGTATTCCTCGGCCTGCTGGGCCATCAGGCCCACGTTGGGCACCGTGCCCATGGTGCGGGGGTCGAACGCGCCGTGCCACTTGCAGAAGTTGATCATCTCCTGGTAGATGCGCGCGAAGGTCGATTCGGGCATCACGGCCTTCACGTCCTTGAGGCGGCCGTTGGCGTCCCACATCTTGCCGCCGTTGCGGATCATGGCAGGCATGGAGGCGTCCACGATGATGTCGTTGGGCGAGTGGAAGTTGGTGATGCCCTTGGCGGAATCGACCATGGCCAGCTCGGGGCGGTGCTCGTGGCAGGCGTGCAGGTCGCGCTTGATCTCGTCGCGCTGGCTTTGCGGCAGGGTTTCGATCTTGGTGTACAGATCGACCATGCCGTTGTTCACGTTCACGCCGAGTTCTTCAAAGGTCTTGGCGTGCTTGGCGAACGCGTCCTTGTAGAAGATCTTCACGCAGTGGCCGAACACGATGGGGTGCGACACCTTCATCATCGTGGCCTTCACGTGCAGCGAGAACATCACGCCGGTCTTGCGTGCGTCTTCGATTTCCTTTTCGTAGAAGGCCAGCAGCGCCTTCTTGCTCATGAACATGCTGTCGATCACTTCGCGGTCGAGCAGGCTGACCTTGGGCTTCAGGATGATGGTCTTGCCGCTCTTGGTGATCAGCTCCATCTTCACGTCACGGGCGCGGTCCAGGGTCATGGACTTTTCGCCGTGGTAGAAGTCGCCAGCGTGCATGTGCGAGACGTGCGAGCGCGAAGCCTGGCTCCACTCGGCCATGCTGTGGGGGTTCTTGCGGGCGTATTCCTTGACGGCCTTGGGGGCGCGGCGGTCGGAGTTGCCTTCACGCAGCACGGGGTTCACGGCAGAGCCGATGCACTTGCCGTAGCGGGCCTTGATTTCCTTCTCTTTGTCGTCCTTGGGCTGGTCGGGGTAGTCGGGCAGCGCATAGCCCTTGGACTGCAGCTCGGCAATGGCCGCCTTGAGCTGAGACACCGAAGCAGAGATGTTGGGCAGCTTGATGATGTTGGCATCAGGCTGCAGGGTCTTCTTGCCCAGTTCGGCCAGCGTGTTGGGCACGCGCTGTTCTTCCTTCAGGTACTCCGGAAACTCCCCCAGCACCCGTGCTGCGAGCGAGATGTCGCTCTCGGTCACGTTGATACCCGCCGGGGCCGTAAAGCTGCGAACGATGGGCAGGAAAGACGCAGTGGCCAGGCGTGGCGCTTCGTCTGTCAGGGTGTAGATGATGGAGGGTTGCTGTGTACTCATGACTTGTCTCGAGGAACAGGAGTGGAAAAGCCACCGGCCCGCAAAACAGACCAGCGACAGCGATCAAATTCGAATGGTCTCCGATTCTGCTTGCGCCGGGCTGTCTAAATGCCCTTTTTTTGCAATGGATTCTCATAATGCAAAAAAATCAACCATCGGAGGCAAGTTTTTTTACCCAACAGCCCCTCTTTGGCCGCCCCGAACCTCAAAACGCGGGATTTGCGCCCCCACCGGGGCCGCCACGGTCGAGGGCGTCACATCGGGCGCGCCGGGGACATGGCGGCAAACCTGCACGGCCCAGTGGCGCACGCCCCGGCCTGCCAGCTGGTCGCCCAGGGCCTGCAGTTCTTGCGCTTCGTACAGCCCTGCGTGCCAGGTGGTGCGGCATTCAAACGCGACGGGGCTGGCCTGCAAAAGGGTCAGCGATTCAAACGCACGGGCACCGCTGCCCGGCACGCCGGTGATGTCGGCATAGCGGTGCTCTGGGCCTTTGATGTCGAGCCCCACCCAGTCGAGCAGGGGCAGCACGGCGGCCAGGCGCTCGGGGTACATGCCGCCGGTGTGCAGGGCCGTGGCAAAGCCCAGGGCGCGCACTTGCTCCAGCGCCTGCGGCAGGCCCGCTTGCAGGGTGGGCTCTCCGCCCGAGAAGACCACGCCATCCAGCAAGCCCTGGCGCTTGCGCAAGAAGGCCAGCGCCTGCGGCCAGTCCATCTCGGCGGGCGTGGTGGCGTCGAGCAGTTCGGGGTTGTGGCAATAGCTGCAGCGCCAGGGGCAGCCCTGGCAATACAGCACGGCCGCCAGCCGACCGGGGAAGTCGATGGTGGTCAGCGGCGTGATGCCGCCAATGCGCAGCGTGTGGGCCGGGGCAGGGCTGGGGTTAGCGGGCACAGCCGCGCTCGCTGAAGAACTGGCGCTCGTGGTGCTCGCCCTGCTTGCCCGTGTTGAAGCTGTCCACGGGGCGGTGGTAGCCCATCACGCGGGTCCACACCTCGCAGGGCTGGCGTTCGGCGTCGGTCAACTGCACGGCGGCGGCCAGGGCGGTGTTCTCGGTGGTGGAAACGTGGGTCATGGCAAAACTCCTTGGTGGGTGGTTGGGAATCAGGTTGCTTCAAAAACAATAGCTGCTAGCGCTTGATAGATAAGCGCTGGAGCCCTGTTTGGCTTGTACTACGCTGCCTGCTGCGCACGCTTGGCGGCCAGCCGCTCTTCATCGCAGCGCGGGCAGAACGGGTGCTCGCCCGCCAGGTAGCCGTGCGTGGGGCAGATGGAGAACGTGGGTGTGACGGTGATGTAGGGCAGGCGAAAGTTCGTCAGCGCCCGTTTCACCAGCTCGCGGCAGGCGGCGCCGCTGGACAGGCGCTCGCCCATGTACAGGTGCAGCACCGTGCCGCCGGTGTACTTGGACTGCAGCGCCTCTTGCCGCATCAGCGCCTCGAACGGGTCGTCGGTGAAGCCCACGGGCAGTTGGGACGAGTTGGTGTAGTACGGCTGCTCGGCCGTGCCCGCTTGCAAGATGTGGGGCCAGCGCTTTTTGTCTTCTTTGGCAAAGCGGTAGGTGGTGCCTTCGGCGGGCGTGGCCTCCAGGTTGTAGAGGTGGCCGGTTTCTTCCTGGAACTGCGTCATGCGCTCGCGCACGTGGTCGAGCAGGCGCAGGGCCAGCGCGTGGCCAAAGTCGCTGGTGATGTCTTCGCGGCCGTGCGTGAAGTTGCGCACCATCTCGTTGATGCCGTTCACGCCCAGCGTGCTGAAGTGGTTGCGCAGCGTGCCCAGATACCGCTTGGTGTAGGGGAACAGGCCCTGGTCCATGAGCCGCTGGATGAGCTTGCGCTTGGTCTCCAGGCTTTGCTTGCCCAGCTCCATCAGGCGGTCCAGCGCGGCAAACAGGCCCGCTTCATCGCCCGCGTGCTGGTAGCCCAGGCGCGCGCAGTTGATGGTGACCACGCCCAGGCTGCCCGTCTGCTCGGCGCTGCCGAACAGGCCGTTGCCGCGCTTGAGCAATTCACGCAAATCGAGCTGCAGGCGGCAGCACATGGACCGCACCATGTTCGGCTCCAGCTCGGAGTTGATGAAGTTCTGGAAGTACGGCAAGCCGTACTTGGCCGTCATGTCGAACAGCAGCTGCGCGTTCTCGCTTTCCCACGGAAAGTCTTTGGTGATGTTGTACGTGGGGATCGGGAAGGTGAACACGCGGCCCTTGGCATCGCCCGTGGTCATCACGTCGATGTAGGCGCGGTTGATGAGGTCCATCTCTGCCTGCAAATCGCCATAGGCAAACGGCATTTCATCGCCAGCAATCACGGGCACCTGCTCGCGCAGGTCTTCGGGGCAGGTCCAGTCAAAAGTGAGGTTGGTGAACGGCGTCTGCGTGCCCCAGCGTGAGGGCACGTTGAGGTTGTAGACCAGCTCCTGAATGCACTGGCGCACCTGCGCGTAGTCCATGCCGTCCTTGCGCACAAAGGGCGCCATGTAGGTGTCGAACGACGAGAACGCCTGCGCGCCCGCCCACTCGTTTTGCAGCGTGCCCAGAAAGTTGACGATCTGCCCCACGGCGGAACTCATGTGCTTCGGTGGCCCCGCCTCCACCTTGCCGGGCACGCCGTTCAGGCCCTCATGCAGCAGTGTGCGCAGCGACCAGCCCGCGCAGTAGCCGCTGAGCATGTCGAGGTCGTGAATGTGGATGTCGCCATTGCGGTGCGCCTCGCCGATCTCGGGCGTGTACACGTGCGACAGCCAGTAGTTGGCCGTGACCTTGCCCGCCACGTTCAGGATCAGCCCGCCCAGCGAGTAGCCCTGGTTGGCATTCGCGCTCACGCGCCAGTCGGCCCGCGTGAGGTATTCGTTGATGGAGCTTTCCACATCCACCAGCGTCTGCCTGTCGGCGCGTAGCGTGGCGTGCTGCTCGCGGTAGACGATGTACGCGCGCGCGGTGGCCAGGTGGTTGGCGGCGATCAGCGTCTGCTCGGCCACGTCCTGGATCTGCTCCACCGTGGGCGCTTCGCCATGAAAGCGGTGGATCAGCACCTTGGTGACCTGCGCGGTGAGCAGCGCGGCTTCTTCGGCGCCGTATTCACCCGAGGCCTGGCCTGCGCTGGCCAGTGCAGCGCGGATGCGTTCTGCGTCAAAAGGAACGCGCTGACCGCTGCGCAAAACGACCTCGCGGGGCAAGGTAACAAGGGTGGATGCCATGGGTTTGACCAATCTACGAGATGGAGTAAAACACTACCTATGGTGTCCACGATACCCATCAAACACCATAGGTAGTTTGACCCAACACAAACGCACCGGTAAGCGAGGGTAAAAAAAGCCGGCCCACAGGCCGGCGAAAGCAATGCGCGCGGGCGCGGCGCTGTCAGGCGTGCACGGCCTCTTGCTCCTCGATGCGGGGATAGAAATCGTGGTCTTCGCGCTGCATGCGTTCGTACACCTTGCGCAACACCACGTTGGCTTCCGAGCGAAATCCTTTTTCGTCGGCGCGCAGGCTTTCGGCCGTGTTCCAGCGGCGCGCAAAGGCGTCGTAGGCGCTGGCGATCGGGCCCATGTCGCTTTGATACTGGCGGCCCATGCGCGCCAGGCTGGCGTTGCCGCTGCGCTGCAGGGCGGGATACAGCGCTTGGTCTTCCACCGCCAGATGCAGCTTGATGGTGCTGCTCATGGCCACGATGCGCTGCGCGATCTCGGCCGCATTGCGCTCCAGCCCGGCGTGGGTCAGCTGCCGCAGCAGATCGATGCTGCGCAGGATGTCGAGGTGCTTGTGCTTGAATTTGTCGATGTTCACGGAAGGACTCCTGGGGTGTTGAAACGGGCACGGCGGGTGGTGCGCCAAAGCGCACGCGCCACACCGATGGGACACCCTTCCATCGCAAACTTCAGGCCACCGCACCATGCGTTATGAATCAGAGGCTTGCAGGCATCACGGTCATTTTCACCATCACTATTCATGGTTCAAGATACCCATCCATGGTGATAAGAGCGGCTAACAAAACTCAGCGAAGCGGTTCTGGCTAGGCGCTGTGTCGTCGGCAGTACGAGCAGTACGACAAGACACAGCAACGACGCCAGAAGAGTTTTGTTAGCCGCTCTAAATACCCTGGCTGTGGAAGCCGTCTTTGCCGACCTGGTGACCAAGCAGCCGCAAGCCGTGCGCCTGCAGCGCCAGTGCATCCAGGCCGCCCTCGCCCGCCACGGCGGCAACCGGGCGGGCGCTGCCCGCGCGCTGGACATCGACGCGAGCAACCTGCACAAGCTGGCGCGCCGCCTTGCATTGAAGGACTAGCTACCAAAAACATAGCTGCTGGCGCTTTCTGCATAAGCGCTGCAGGCCAATTTAATTCAAACTTCTGCGCAGCCCCGTAAGATGGCCCCGCCATGATCGACCAACGCCATCGCCAGAACCTCAATGCCTGGCGCAACAGCGGCGCGGTGCAGCTGGCGCCCGTCACCATGCTGCTGGGCAGCAACTCGTCGGGCAAGTCCACGTTGCTGCAGAGCCTGCTGCTGCTCAAGCAGACCGTGGCTTCGCCCGACCGCACCATCCACCTGAACCTGGGCGGGGACGAAGCCAACGACTAATTTCACTTTGGCGGCTTTGATGCGGTGCTGGCACGCGGCGCAGCCGCGCCGTGGCCATCCAGGCGCTGGAACTGGCCACCGTGGCGCGGCGCTTTCGGGCCGTGCGGCGCGAGCGCGACTATGTGTGGAACAAGACCGCCCCGGGGGATGTGGGCAGCGACGGCCACCAGGCCATCGACGCACTGCTGGCCAACGCCCTGCTGCCGTCCGAGCACCAGGGCAGCGTGCTGCGCAGCGTGTCGCACTGGCTGCAGCGCATGACCGACCTGGCCGACCGCAAGATGGTGGCCGCCGCCCTGGCCGCGCTGGACGCGGGCAACGCCACCCGGATTACCAACGCCGCCGACACCGACTGGATCGACTGCCAGCAGGCCCTGCACGCCGTGGGGCTGAAGGTGGAAAACCTGCTGCCCGACTGGCTGCAGGCACGCTGGCGCCAGAAACACCCGCCCCTGCGGCGCGCAAAAATAAGAGGATCTATGCCCGATTTCTTCCGCTTCCCCCGCACCCCCCACATCGCCTGGCTGGCCACGGGCGCGCCGCGCGACGACGCAACGCCTGGGCCGCAGAGATGGGCTTCAAGACCGTGCCGCGCCTGTACGCAGGCGAAGTCACACTGGACCAGCTCCGCGACTGGGTGCACGCCCACGACAGCCAGTTCCGCCAGGGCCACCTCGAAGGCATCGTGGTGCGGCGCGAGAACGCCGACTGGCTGGAAAACCGCGCAAAACTGGTGCGCGCGGACTTCACGCAGACCATCGAAGCGCACTGGAAGAGCCGGGCGCTGGAGTGGAACCGGGTGGTGTGAGCGACAAGACGCCGCTGATGCACACGGCGC
>ENA-UOOA01004697-UOOA01004697.1-human-gut-metagenome-genome-assembly--contig:-P61old-NODE-4697-length-15206-cov-7.617253_pt1 | contig 15206 bp, 24 predicted proteins | sample MGYA00242467_ERZ724014 | MGnify/ENA metagenome assembly ERZ724014
CAATTCACTTTCTTGTTCAATGGCGCTCACGCGCCAAGGGAAGTTGTTAAGCTTCTTTCAGTTTAAAGATTACGATAGGGAACAGCGACGTTACACCCTTTCCGATGCCGTCGTCGATAACCTTAAGCAGCGCCTTTGTAGCAAGGCGACCGCCAGGCTTCACACATGTTCCCAGATTAATGGACGAAAACACGACTTGTCCTCCAGCCCTGCTGGCTAAGGAATTCAAGTTGTACACCATAGCTTGTGCAGCCTGGTACGTCTCAGCTTCGACATCCCGCTTGGCCCACTTGTAGGCCTTGTATAAGTCGTCGTTCTCGAACACAGGTGTGTGTTCCTGGTACCCGTTTTCCTTGACCCACAGCTCCTGCATGTTCGCAGGCGCAAAGGCCATGTTCTCGAGATGCTTCTTCAGCGCCTTCTTAAAGCTCTTCTCAACATAGGGTTCCATGTAGAAGTCCCATGCCGGAATGCTCTCGCCGCCGAACAGATCCGTCTGGCCGCTCTGCAGAATGACGCAAGTCAGCGCCATTGCTGATGTGATGCTCTGCGGCTCTACAATATAGGCATTGCCTGTGGAGAACCCTTTTTTGAACATCTTACCGAGGTCATGCTGCATACAGTTGAGACTGAGACCATAATAGTCCGCATCGTGATAATGCAAATATCCGTTCGTATGTGCTTCTACGAATTCAGACGGAATCAGACACCTGGTATAATAGTCCTTGCTGGCTTCCGAGCCGATTCTGTAGAAGGCACCTGATACTGAGGACGCATTGATGTTCGCATTTTCTTTGTGCGAGCTGCCGTCGTCCTGCTTCTCTGTGAAGAAGCTGTCGATGATCTTCATCAGGTGCGTGCGGGCCTCACGTATATCCGTACGCGCTGCTCTGTACTTGATGTAGGCTTTCGCCTCCTCTAGCAGCTCTGCATCCATCAGCCCCTTCTCGACGCTGTCCTGGATGCTTTCTATGCTGGCGCCGTCTTCTGTGCTCTGTGCGATCTGCTTTGACAGCTGTACAGCTTTCTGTGCGAGGTCATCTGTCAGCCCTTTGTGCACAGCTGCCATTGCTGCTTCGATTGCTGCTGTGATTTTGTCGACATCGAACGCTTCTGTTCGTCCGTCTCTTTTGACAATAGTCTTTGTCATGTTACCTCTTTTTTGTTGCTGCCGGTCTTATGAGCCGGTAACAAATGCTGTAGCGTACTAAAGAGCAGGGACACAGGACTTGTATCCGATGCCCCTGCAGGAATTGTGCACTTATACATGTGCACAGGGAATCTCTACGACTGGTGCTGTTAAGCTTCGACAGCTTCTACGACGTCGATAACGTTCAGGTTAACCCAGAACAGAATGTCGTTCTGCTTGCCAAATTCAAGATACACACTGTCGTCTTCCAGCTGCTTGTCAAGATACTGCTGAGTCAGATCGACATTGAAGCGCCGTCTGCCCTCCAGTCTCTTGAAGCTGCCTGATTCCAATGTACGTGCAGCCTCTGCCAGCAGCCATTTTGCAGCTACAGAGGTATCACTGACGAACACAGTCTCAGAAACTTCATTTTCCTTTGGTCTGCCGATTGCGATTTCTATTACTGTCATTACTTTCCTTTCCGAAGACGCTGTACAGCAGCGCCTCCTGTTTGTCCATGTTGAACGTAATCGCCCTCGCGTACGCGCGCGCGCGGCGACCGGAGACATATGCTCTGCGCGCGTTGCTGTCGTTGGCGAGCGCCTCCTCCACTCTCCTTCTCTCCGGGTTAGTGGACGGGCTGAGTGCTTTGGTTGCCACAGCACTGACAGGTACCTTCATACCGAACAGCTGCTCGATTGCGTCAGCTGCGAAAGTCGACCAGCCTGCTGTGTGGTTGCCTTTCATGTGCATCTTGCGTGCGTCCAGAGCGACTTCGGTTCTGTCCTTGATGTACTGTACAAGTTCCTTCTCAGGAAGGTACACACGGCCTCTGTAGGCTCTCTTGTTGTTGGCGAAGTACTCGAAATCTGTCTTGGACACTATCACAGGGCGTCCAATATTGGCTCCGGGATAGTAGCTAGGCCCGGAGACGCATGTAACGTCTCTCTGGGCGAACCAGCGCTGTCCGTCCTTACGGAAGAACTGGAGGTTGTAGGAGGTTGCGGATGCGAGAGTGATTGCGGTTGTTTTCGTGTTTTTCATTCTTTCTTCTTTCTTTGTTTTAGTGGCAATGTCTGCCGTTGTGTTTGTTGTGAACAGTTTCCTTACTGCTCTGATTAGTTTGATTGTGATACGTTTGATGAGTCGTTTGATTGCCTGCAACATAGGCTGTGTCCTTTACTTTGTGCTCTTTCCCTCCATGTAGTTGATGAACTGTTCTATTGTGTCTTCGGCCAAGAGTGAACGGAGAAGAATTCGTGTCAACTCGGCGTACCACTTATCCTGGGTGATCTTGTCGACATACCCGCTCATATCTTTATGTCTGAGCCTGTAATTGATTGCTCTCTGCAGCCCATTCATTGCGCAAATAAACTTGCAGCTGTCATAGTATACTGAAGCATATAGGCGTCGTTGGTACTTCGTACAGCTTTCTGCATGCTCATCACATTTGGAATCACGAGTTCTGTAGTCACGCTTGATGTCTGTATGTTCCTTGATTGAGAGTGCAAGAAACCTACGCACCTGAGCCACTACCGGTACGCCTACTTTATGCTTCATTTCGGGCCTCTTTCATAATGTCATCCATGATATCATCAAGATCCTCACTGTCAGGCATACTGTATGCGCTGTCTACAAGCAGCTGACCTGAGACAGAGTCAGATATCATGCCGTCTATTTCTGACACATCTGCAGGGTCTTCAAACCGATAGCCGCACTCGGGACATTCAATGTCATCGCGCTCAACGGTGCTTCCACATTCGGGACAGCTATATGTGTAGTCGGGATTCTCGCAGTTATCAAAATAGTCGTCAATGATCAGCATATTCTTTTCCTTTCTTTGTGGTTTGTTGTGAGCCTGTCAATGTATTCAAAGTTGACTGTACCGCTGCTGTGTACAATTTACGGATATCACTGGGCAGATCTTCCTGTACAAACTTGTTGTTTACCACTTCAGGCAGTACCTTTATCAGTACAAGCTCTTTCGTTGTAGGCAGCATAACCTTGCCGACAGCCAGCATACATACAATACCAAGCAGACATGCAACGCACTTAACAGCTGTAAGTATCTGTTTACGCTCGGCACTTGTATCACTGTCAGGTTCGAACCACGAACGAATATCATCATCCCAGGAGCTGCTAAAGCACATAGCTAAGATAATGATACAACCTATTGCTGATGCGATACCAAGCATGATAAGACTTGCTGTCAGCATGTCATGTATGCTGTCGCATCTGAAAATCCAATAAAGTTCACTTGCTGTTATCACTTGTTTTCCTTTCCATGGAAAAAGTCATGCACTTCTTTTGAGTGAATGTTGTCTACTATCTCGCAATCCGACAACTGAACTGCAGAAAGTACAAGCAGCTCATTTTCGTCCTCAAGGTAAGGGATGCCTTCTTTTATCACATATGTAAACAACCTTGATTCCTCAGGCAACTTCAAGATGTCATTTTCGTAGATGTAGTTGCCGTTTCTGTCCTTCATGCCGAGACTGATCTCGACACCGGTCTCATCTTCTGGCATGAACTTTATTGCCAGGTGTGGAGGAATATCCAATACGCCTCGGTACACTTTGCCTTCTGTGGACAGCACATAGTCAGGATAATTCGGAGGGTCGTACGACATGCGCACTGAATCCCATACACGAAATTTAAAATCTTTCATATCAAATGCACTTCGTTGTCAGTGTTGAATATACTCTGTCACGATTCATAAGACGCTCAATATCTGCAACGCTTTCCTTTACCTCTACAGGTCCTGCAAATCTAATTATAGTGAGAATTGCACCAGGCGTCGGTGAATCATCATACTCAGTGTCGCATATCGTGACTATATAATCTGTGTTGACTACAAAGAGCTTGTCTGTTTCTTTACTATGTAAGTGAATAAACATCTCACTTCTCCTTTACAATCTTGATTTTGCATCCGTATTTCTTCTCGATGTCCGCCATGGTAACCTCAAGCACCTTCTCAGGTCGCTTGATAAGGCTGTGCTGCCAGTCGGTGGAATCAAAGAGCGAATAGCCGGTGTGTATCAGAATACAATGCGATCCAGAACCTGTACCCCTATACCTGTGTACACCAGGACTGGGTGGATACATATAAAAAAAAGGCAGTCCCATCCTCATCCACAGCTGCATACTGAGCCCAGTCGGGGCACTCTTCAAGGTCAAAGACCTTCTCATTCAGTATGTAGCGTGTTACTGTTACTGTTACTTCTTTTGTGTCGAGTTCTGTTACTTTCATTTCATTCTCCTTTCTTTAAATAAGTTCCTCTTCCTTGATACCTGATATCTCCTCAAATATCTTGGCATCGAAGTTTGGCAGATTCAGCAGCAGCTGACGCTGCTTGGGCCAATCCGGTTTGCGTCTGGCTACCTCGAAGGACTTCCTGAAGGCTTCTTTATATGTGTACTTCTTTAGGTAACCGCCTGTTGTAGCGTATTCTGGGTGCTGATTTTTCTCCTGCTGTGACATTTTGGAGTCAGGTATCCATTCTGTCAAAGTGAAGCGCATGAATGCCGGAAACTTAGTGATCGACAATACTGATTTTTCAACTGGCTTGTTAAAGATAAAGCAATATTCCTGTGTCGAAGTATTCAAGTATCCACTGTTATTGTCGCCACTGTTCCAATTACCGCTGTTACAGTTGCCGGAATTCCAGTCGCCGCTGTTACCATTGCCGCTGTTCCAGTTGCCGCTATTCCAGTCACCGCTGTTATAGTTGCCGCTGTTATGGTAGCCGCTGTTACTGTTGCCGGAATTCCAGTTACCGGGGTTACCATTGCCGCTGTTCCAGTTGCCTGTATTCCAATTGCCACTGTTACGGCTGCCACTGTTCCAGTCGCCGGTATTATTGTCGCCGCTGTTACACAGAGACAACACCTCGCTCCATGTAAGTTCTCTGACTACCTTGATATTTGAGGCGCAGAGTTTTACACCTACATCTTCGTACTCGACTTTACCCCAGACGAGCACCTCGGCCACTCTGGTTTTAGTTTTGTTGAATGGGTAAAAGTAGAAGCAGTCGGTCAGCTTGGGGCAGGCATGGAAACCCGACTCACACAGCTCAAGCTTGCCTTTATGGTGGTATTCCTTGCCGACTTCATACTGGAAGTCTTTGCATGTGAGGTCGCTGTTGAAAGCCTTATAGGCCTTGGTTGCGTTCTTCTTCGTTACTCTTTTTGTTTTCATTTCGTTTGTCCTTATGCCGGGCACATAAGTACCCGGCTGAATGGTTTAGTTATCTGTATCCAGCAGTGAGTCTTCCTGTATAGATTGTATCTCTTTGCGCACGCTGGTGAGCTGTGCGCTGAGGAAGGTCTCAATGGAACGCAGATACGCAAGTTTCTTTATGTATGTGAATGGCAGGTTGCTTATACCTGCACTTATATCAGTCGGTTGGACAGATAACATCGCAGCCTTGATGTCACTTAGCACGTCTTGCGACCTTGGCTGCGTTTCCTGTTTCACCGACTTTTCGCCCACCACACGACCTGACATTCCGGGCTTGCCGACTACCGTAAAATCACGATGTCGGTCAAACATACCTGTCGGCCTCGTCGAACTGCTTCTGCAAGTTGTTGTCGACGACGTGATCGATCTGCTCAGGCATCAGCTTGTACAGTTCCTGCATCAGCAGGATCATCTCCCTGGACGCACGTCTGTGGTAGCGCTTGCTGAGCACGTTTAACCACCATGACCATTGGGCAGTGACTACGACACGTGTAGCTGTTCCGAGAGGAAGCACTTTTCTTGCGTCGTCTGCAGAGTACCCCGAATCAAGCAGCTCGAGATAACAGTCAAGCGCCGTTTCCGCTGCCTTCATGAATGCTCTGTTATTGGAGTTGCTTTCCGGATCTGCCGTGCACATCTCGAAAGTATCCTTCGACAGCTTGACATACCGCAGTGACCTCTCGCAGAAGGACAGGTTCCTGTGTCTTTCGAGCTGTTGAGCTGTAGCCCTTGAACATGTAACATCGAATGTCAGAATTGTACGGTCTCTGGGCAGGTCTGCCCATGTAGAAGGATCTCTGTGGTGTGAGCTGTACTGTACAAGGTCGCTGCATCTGATACCGCCCAGCACCGTTCTGGACATTACAAGGCCGAATTCAGGCGAATCTTCGTCGAGCAGGTCAAGCTTCGGCATCTCATTTGTGACATCGATGCCTGCATGCTCAAGAACGCTGAATTCTCTTGTCTGCGCCCTTTTTGTAACAAAGTCGAGAGCTTTGTTTTCGTCCATTCTGTGCAGAGTGTTTGTGCACACCCTTCCCGCGTATTCCATCTGCCGGAAGATGTCCGGCTCGTTTACTATTGTTGCACTTGGTCTTTTTACCAGCATTGTTGCCCTTTCCTTGTTTCTGTGGTTTGGGCAGCTGCCGCATATGCTTTTTCTGTTTGTGCGCCTTATCTGAGTACGCCTTATCCTGTTTACCCTGGTACACCTTATTGCTCTGTGTTTTGTGCGCCTTATTGGCACGTATTAAAGCATTGCGGCGGCTGTCTTGTTCCCGGTCAAGACCTGACAGTCGCTTATCAGCTTCATCGCGGACAGCATTTTCAAACAGCTTGAACTGTTCGTTCATGTATGCGTATTCCGCTTCTCTGCGCTCCCTTGCGGAAGCGTATTTTGCGTTACACTCTATGCCTGCAGCGATCCAATAGTACAGAGGTGCTGCGAGTATCCATATGATAAGCAGAGTGCCTACGACCGTCAGGTATGCCAACATTATTGACCTACGGGTTTGTTTTCGAGTTCCTTAAGCGTTACCGCTCCGGAAGCCTTCTTCTTGATTCCCTTGTGTTTTGCACACACGGGCGGCTGCGTATCCGGCAGCGCCTTCTCGTCACAGTATGTGCAGGGAATTCCTTTGTTACTTTGTTTGTTAAGCATTGGTTACCTTCAGCATTACAATGTATTCTCTCTCGATATCGGGATCGGTGAACCTGCATCCTGTGTACACAACACAGACATCCAGCTTGTCGGCCTTCAGCTGCAGCTTCATATCCGGCGCTTCCTTGTACGTAGACGGAACGAACGACTGCTCGGTCAGTCCAAGAACGACATAGTCGCCTGCGTCTATGACAGGCCAGTACTTGCCGGATATGCTCCCTACAGGCGTTGTGAAAGTCACATGTTGTTCAGGCTCTCTGTACACAGGGCGCCTTTCCGGCTGCACATGTACAGCAGCTGCTGGTTCAGGTGCAGGCAGCACAGACTGTGTTGCAGGCTTGGCTATACTCGCATCCACTTGTGTCTGCTGCTTTATCGCCTGTTTCTTAAGCTTGGATTTTGGTGTTCGAATAACGAACCCGCCTGAAGTGCGCACACAGCCAGGGGCAATTTCAAGGCCGTCCACAGGCTGCTGCCTAATATCGAGTCTTGCTATTTCCTTTTCCAGGTTAGTGGACATCGAGTTCCTTTCCGTAGTGCTGTCTTATGTACTTTTCAAGCTTGGGCAGCGTCGAGTTCACAAGACCGTCCCATGTCCCTTTATAGGGTCTGGCGCGGGCATCGTTACAATGAAAAGAGACTTGAGTGCCGTCAGGCAGCTCAAAATACAGCACTCTGGATGTACTGAAGTTATCTGTCTCCTGCATGCCGTGCACATAGTTGTGCTCTATGCAGAATGCCACAAGTTCCTTCAGCAGATATTCCTTAGTGCCGTAAATCTTGTTCTTGTACTTATACTTGCTGCACTGCTTTGCACGTATGTTGGTATCCTCTATCTCGAGGAGCTTTCTGACGTACATAGCATCAGGATCTCTGACAGCAATCCGATTGAGGCGTCTCTTGACCTTGTTCGTACCTATGCCGCAGAACTCTGACCTGGCAGCTGTAAGCTGGCGCACCAAATCCTCGTTCTTTATTCTGGCCTTGGCCGCCTCTTCAGGATCACTTTCTGTGTAATATGGGTCGTACAGCTCTCTGGGCATCTCGGATTGCCGGTTGCTGCTGTGCCGATCTGATTCATGTTCAGCATTAGGCATAGCGGAACCTGTTATTTTCAGCTCTCTGCATGCCGAGATCAGTATTTATGCGGACTTTAACCGCATCAAGTTTACCAGTATCTATAAAACCAGGATAAAACGTGTGTCTCGTATGCTCGGGGAAAATCAAGGATTCCCCATCTATAGTCATTGTCAGAGTTCCTTTCAACACTACTATTATTGTTAAATCCCCCCTCAGGATCTTGCATACATAACTGTCGCCTTCCAGACGAAAATCATCGCACAAACGGTCTTTGATTATGACACTGCAGTCATTTTTACCGGTGATGACGACATTCCTGGCATGCTCAGTTATACTGTGCATACTGAAAAAGCAGTTGTCGCCGAAATCAATGTAGCGCCTCTCCGGTATGTGCTGATCAATCAGCGTGAACTGCCCGTTTTCGCCTATGCGAAGATATTGTTCATGCGGGATCATGGCGCAGCCTGGACCATCGTCGGAAGGACTAAAGACTATTTTCTCATATCTGGTCATATAGCGTACCGCTGTTGAACGCGGTGCAATGACTTCACTGTTAACCTCAGGTAGCATAGATATGTCTTGCAGCATATAGTCGTTACGCTGTAAGGCACTGCGCGTCACCGCCCGCTGCAGATCGGATATCAGCATTTAAGCAATTCCTTGAGCTGCGTGATCTTAGTCTCAGCATCAGACGCCTTGTCGAGATACTTCAAAGCAAGGTTTGCCGATCTCCTGGACGATGCGATCATCAGGTCTCTGAGCTGCCTGATTTCCTTAAGAACATCTTCGACAGACATATCATCAGGCACGTCCTGTGCAACCTGCTCAATGATGTCCGTCAGATCAGCGCACTTTCCCTTAGGTGTCTTCCTGCGTGTGCTCTTCTTTGTTTCTTCCTGCACAGGTTCGGCCTTAGGCTCTGCTTTAGGCGCTTCTACCTGTTCGGCAGGTGTTGCGGAGTCCGAGGGCACTGAAGTGACAATCGTGCCTGTCACCTTGCCTGCTTCGACCTGCTTGAAGTCCTTGACAGGATCTTCTTTCTCTGTCTGTTTGGGTTGCTCCGGTTCCTGCGCAGGCTTCTTGCGAGCTCTGCTTGCGCCTGTCGGAATGCTGTTGAGTACCTTGAGCATCGCATCTTTGTCCTTCGCAAAGGACATTTCACTGCTGCCGGAATCAGACGGAATGACGCCCTGCTCCTGCAAAGTTTCCTGTGTTTCCCCGAGAACCTCGGCTACCTGCTTGTTGCCAAGTCCGATAAGATTTGAAAAATCGGCCACGTTATCCTCCTCTATTCTTGCATAGCTTCTTGTATCGTCTATCCAGCCGATGCACTTGTATTGTCTGCCTTCATGTTCAAATGTGATGTCTTCGATTTCTTTCTCATATGCAGGCAGTACGAACAGCATCTCGTCGCCCTCCATCAATCTTATGATGGGAAAGCCTGTGGACTTTACAACGCACAGCATGCCGCCATGCTCCTGCATGTACGCAAATGCACGCGGCTGTATGAACTTGTAATGCCTTATAGGAAGGTCGTTCAATAGCTCGTGCCTTATGCTGCCCTTACCTGCAGCAACGACAAAGCCGCCTCCGAAAATGAAATCTGTGTACTCTCCTGTCAGCTCACATACCTGCGTTACCATGTTCTCAGGATAACACAGAGTAGGGTTGGCCGCCAGGTTGGCGTTCATTTTCTTGTTCGCAAAAGCTGTGGGCTTGCTGTCATTTGCCTGCGTGGGCACTGCATAGATACACGTCTTGCAGTACTGCCACTTCTGGCCGCTGTCAACCCAATGCTGTGCTTCGGTTGCTGTTGTAAGTGCCTGATCGAAAATTTTCTGAAGCGCAGAAACGCTCACAACGATTCCCCCTTTCTATGTGCTTAGCGCACACTGGTATGTTATTGATGTCTGTTATATGGTGGACGCATCTGTAGCATGGATACGCTACCGCTGTTCTGGCAGCAAGATATTCCGCACACTTTGCTATCTCCTGCTCAGTCATCCTGGACACATGCGCTTCTTTCTTAAGCAAGCTGCTCAGTTCCTGGTACAAGTCATCACGTCTGTACTGACCTGTCTGCCACAACGGGTCGAGCATTTCGTGCAGCCGTTTACGCAGTTCCAGGATGTCCATAGAAGTGTTCCAACGCTGTCTTGCCGTTGCTCAGAAGCACAAACGGCGTCTCTCTTACTGTGATGCGGATGCTGTCCACCTTTCCGTACACTTTCTTGATGACAGCGTCCTTTGCCACACGCCACATGCGCCTGTCATCTGCCCACACGCCCATGTCGGTGAGCAGGTCAGACAGACCCTTGTTGATGTTGGAGTCAAGGTCAGGTGTGCTGATGTACGCGACGTCTTCCCCTTTGGCCCATGCCTCTTCAATGCGAGCACGGGCTTTCTTTGTCAGAGATTGCGGCAGCTTGAATGTGTACACGGCCTCTACGACCTCAAAAGGAAGCTCGCTGGGCACTTCCGGGGCATGCAGCTTGATGCAGTCGCCGACAGCCTTTTTCCACTTCTTTGTCTTTGCGTCGACAAAAGAGTGGCCTCTGGCAAAGCGTGTGCTCTGTACTGCCTTTGCCCTTATCGGAATATCAAATGTGAATGTTTTAGGCGTATATGTTTCCATGGTAAAGGCGCCCATATCTCAGGGCGCCTGATCTCCTTGCTTTACAGTGTCTTGCGTGCCTTTCCTGCTCCATTGAGCTCATTGAAAGTAACAACCATTTGCTCTGTAATAAACGTGCCTGCCAGGATAACCTGCATAAAGTCTTCCGGCACGTCCTTGAGATCAATCTGCGTCACGCGTATGTCTTCATTGCCGAAGTCCTTCTGTACCAGTTTAAGTAAGTCCTGTACGGTACTGTCGTGATTCATCTTATAAGATGTGCAGTAGAGGCTTGGCTCGACATGTCCGGAGTAACAGTGCACTGTCATCTTCGGGCTGGCCTTCACAATCAGCACAGTATCTCTGTCCAGGGTGAAGTCATCAAGAATAGGCACATAGAACTCAGGATCTACCCTGACACCATTGATGCCAAGTACAATGGAGTCCGGATACTTAGACATAAGGAAATCCTCGAGCCTTGTCCCCGGCTCCACGTCATACCGGAATTCGGTGGCATCCATCAGCTTGACAGTAACTTTCAATGCACTTCCTTTGTCGCCTGCTTTACGGGCAGACATGCGGATCACATCGCCGATGCTCAGAGTATCGTCAAGATTGCTCTCGACATCGTTCACTGTGTATACGAGAGTCTGCGCCTGGCTTTCGTTCATCACAGACATATTCAGAATACGTGCGCTGAGAACAACATCACGAAGCTTCGTCACATTGTTCCTGATTGCGACCTGAGAGGTGCTGAAGCCTCCGGGAAGAACGACTGTTACGGCGCCTACAGTATCTTCTGCAGGACCTTCGAGCACCTGCTCGTCACCTGCATACTCAGCACCATCTTCAGCATCCTCCTCGCTGTCGTCTTCCATGTTCATATAGCCATGTACAACAGGCATCTCACGCAGCGAACTGAAAGTTACATTCATACCATCAACGACAAGTGTATTGGTCAGGATGGTATCGGCGAAAGCTTCCGGTACCAGATCGCCGTCCACGTCAAAGACATAGATCTCAGCGTTTTCAAACTTGTCCTGCACTTTGATGAGCAGATCCATTACAGAACTGCCGTCATCCAGGATCATGTCGACCGGATCACTGCCGTCATTGGCGCAGCAATGCACCGTGCACTTCTTGTTATCGTTGACAGTCACTTGCATGTCCTTGTCAACCGTCTTGCCTTCTACGATAGCATCATAGAAGTTCATGGGTACCGCTGTACCGTCGATGGACATCACTACCGCATCGGGAACAATCCTGGAGAGACATTCCTTGAGTCTGGAACCTGCAAGGACTGCATGTCTCGTCACAGATCCGTCAGTATGCGTAATTGTAAGAATGGGTACACATGCCCCCTTGTCGCCGCACTTTCTGGACATGAGAGTAATCGCGTCGCCGTCGTGCAGTACAGCTGTTGTTTCCGCCTCGACGTCGTTGATAAGAATACGCATATTGTGCAGAGTATCCACAGTTGTGGCGAAGAAATTGGCCACATCCTGTGTAAGGACGTCGCCTGCTCTTGTCGTATCTGACACAATAGGCACACGCTTGCTGTTGAAACCTCCGCCTTGAGTAATTGTGACGAACCCGGCGGAAGCAGCAGCTGTATGTGTGGTCTCCGGTGCTCTGCCGTAGATGTCGAACTGCAATTCCATAGTATTGTCGACAGTCAGAGAGCTCGCATTCGTAATGGCATAAGCATCGAGTCCGTCAATGGCAACAAGGCTTGCCAGAATGCTCTCTTTGCTGGCATTGTGGAAGAATGCACGAACATCATCTCTGTCGAGAAGCTGACTGAGAGAAATGCTGTTGTCAAGGCTGATCTTGATGTTGTTGAGGTTTTCGTTATTGTTTGCAGTTGCAATGATGATCATATGTGTTTTCCTTTCGTATTATAGTTTGTTAGTTGTAATCACAGGCTGCAGATGATGAGAACGCCGTCATTGAACGTGAATGTGTTGCGTCCTACAGTGACAGTGGTGCCGGAACCACGCTCTTTTCTGGCTCCGATCTTGGGCGGCACGTTGGTAAACTCGATCTCATCTCCGTACTGGATGACGTAATTGTCTCTGGCTCTGGCGGGCATGCTGCTGTGCGTCTGCTTGATAAGGCACGCCTTGCCTTTAACGTTGTACCCTACTTCCTGCAGGGCCTTCCTGAGATTGAGCACTGTGGTGTAACGTCCGAGTTTGATCTGTGTGGAGGTGGATCCGTTGATTGTGAGTTTGTGCATTTGTTTTTCCTTTCTTATATGATTTCTGTTTCGCCTTCCGGAACTCCATCGAGTACCGACTGCAAAGGCGTATTGTCTGTGTCCGGTGAATGTGCGAACGATTGCATAGTCATGGTTTCGAAGTCGACTACGACTTCGTTTTTCCTGACTACAATGTTGTTTCCATTAACATCTTTATGTCTGGTTTTCTGGTCGAAGCCCCCTGTGCGAACATATTTACTGAACATGGCTAGCATTATAGATGCTATCATATTGTTGGTCACTGCTGTCTGGTCGTTGGTTACCGACACCGAGCCGCAGTCTATCTCGTCAGGGCGACGATCAAACTTGTCAGTCACTTCAGGATACAGCTTGTAGATAGGTGGATCAAGAATCTTGCCTGCATTATTCTGGAATACCGTGACATTCCCGGCTGTTTTCTTATTGCCGCCGTTAATGATCAGGATATTCTGTAATTTCTGATCCACTGCCCATCTGGTCACTTCGTACCTTGTTTTATGGTTGTCGACACACAGGAATATGACGACGTTATACAAGGGATCTAAGATTTTATGTATGTTCCTGGGCGTGATGTAGTTATTGTAACCGACAAGTTCCGTAGCGTTGAGCCAGGTACTGAAGGCGTCTGTGCTGCGTATCATAGACATGACAGTTGCCAGCTTGCTGCCAGCCGTTCCTTCCTGCCTGAGCGCGTTATGTCCTGAGAACGTGTCGCCATCTATAAGGGTAAGGGAGCTAAAGACTGCGCCTGAAGCTCGCACGGCATCAGACATCCCTTCCGATTGCATGAGCTGCTGAGCTTGGTCGGTATCCAGGGAATCGACATACAGACATGCCATTGTCTGTGGAAGCAGTCGACAGAGATAGCCGCCGATACCTCCGCACCCAATCACTACGACATTAAGTGGATTCCTGAGCATACCGTGCCTCACAACATACGTCAACAGTATCTGCAAAAGCCTCAGCGGCTGCTGTGTCGACTACTGCAGCCAGATCATTCTGACCCAGTATCTCGAGCAGCTGGGCGCAGAGCTCGTACAGCTGAGGCTCGTCGAGCTTGACTGCAGAATTCAGGACATCGAAATAACTGGCTGTATCTGACAGACATGGACTGATGCTGTCGCTGCCGTACATGAAATCGGCTGAGCTGTAGCTTGGGTACCAATCAGGTTCCAGCAATGCCGTCGTATCTTTCACAATGTTCAGCTTAGGCTCTTGAAGTTCCTGCATGGTCACTTTCGCCTTCCAATCCTCATTGACTTCAGGCAGCGGGTCATCTGCTGCAGGCAGCTCATATGCATCAGGCTGATCGTACTGCTTACCGTAGTAGAACAGGCTGCACAGGACCTCGTTGATCTTTCCGTTTCTCAGACCGAGTACAAGGTGCAGTCCGTTTTTGTGGTTCTGATCGTTGCGATCGACACATGACCAGAAAGCCGACATCTCAGGATGTGTGTGTATGGTGCCAAGGAACTCGTAGCCTTTCGGCGGCTCGAAATCCTCGTCATCGTACTTGACGTGCGCTCCGGAGCCTTTCTGCTTCGGCACACTCGCCAGCCATTTCTGCTCTGTGCTGCTGTAATACAGGCAGACCATGATTTCCATTCTGGGAAAACAGTTTGCCAGCGCAGCTACCTGCAGCAGCAGATCCTTCCCGACTTTGGCGCCTGTCCACTTCAGCAGATCTTTGTTGAGCTCTGTATCATATGGACGCTGATTCGCGAAGAACTCTTCCGGTTCACATTGATGCCAGCCCTTTGCGTTGGGGCTGTCAATATAGATGTACCCGCCTGTCTCAAACACTTTGCTGCGCATAAAGTTTCTCCTTCTCATCAAGATACTTCACAAGCACTTCACGAGCCTCATTGACTTTGCCATGTGCAAGGTATGTCAAGGCCTCTGCTCGCCATGTCTCCTGTGATACCAGGGCAACCAGATCGAATACAGTTTTTGCTGTTGTGAAGTCGAACTGACTGACGGTAAAGTGCTCAAGGAAATCGTCAAGATACCAGACGGCTTTCCTGATGTCTGTCTCTGCATCTTTAGGTGTGCCCTTTGAGCCGGAACGCCATACATACTTGAAAGCGTCCGCAACCGCCTGCGGTAAATGTCGCCTGATATCCTGACACTCTATGTGGCATGGGAGTGCCTGTGTTGCATAATGTGAAGGGTGATGCACAGTATCATGCCCTGTCATGAACTTACGGACATTGCGTCCGTTTGTACTTTCTGCTTCAACGCAAG
>ENA-UOOA01004701-UOOA01004701.1-human-gut-metagenome-genome-assembly--contig:-P61old-NODE-4701-length-15190-cov-5.023984_pt1 | contig 15190 bp, 5 predicted proteins | sample MGYA00242467_ERZ724014 | MGnify/ENA metagenome assembly ERZ724014
ACAGCCGGCGCTCGCATGTGCATATGCTAGCTATGATACCCCGAGCGGGGGCGCGCTCCTAGAACGTCGCGGACCACAGCCCATGCAGGTTGCAGTAGGCATAGACGGTACCGGTCTTGGAACCGCCAGCGAAAAACGTCGTGGGCTTCATGCCGGGCTCAAGGTAATGGATCTCCAGGCGGCCCTCGGCCTCAAGCGCGATCCACTCGATGTAGTGCTCGGGCAGCATGGGGTGCTCCGTCGAGCCCACGCGCGCACGAATAACGTGGCCGTCGCGCTCGATCTCGACAACAGGCACGTGCTTCTCGTGCGCCGCATCCTCGGTGTTTGCCGTCAGCTCCGTGCAGCCGGCAGGGGTCGCAACGCCGTCGCCAAGGGCGGCAATGAGCTTGCCGCCGGAGTCCTTAAAGAATTTCGCCATGATGTTCTCCTTTGCTGATGTGCCGATGTTCTCGATGGTTCTTATGCCCAAAGGCAGGCGAACCATCCACGGCATGGCAAATGAACACATAACGGGCGGGAACGGTGGGGCGGCGCGTACTATCCGCCCCGGCAACCCCATCCCGCGCGCGGTTAGCGACCGTCGCCGCCGAGCAGCGCCAGAACATCCTCGCGGGTAAACAGCGCCGACGAGATACCATCGCCGCCGAGCACACTGTTGACCAGATCACGCTTGGACTCCTGCATCTGCATAATGCGTTCCTCGATCGTGTCCTTGGCGATGAGCTTGTACACGGTCACGGTGTGCTGCTGGCCAATGCGGTGGGCACGGTCGGTCGCCTGGTCCTGCGCCGCCACGTTCCACCACGGGTCGTAGTGGATGACCACGTCGGCAGCCGTCAAATTAAGGCCCACGCCGCCCGCCTTGAGCGAAATCAAGAACACCGGCACCTCGCCCGCCTGGAACTGCGCAACCATCTTGGCGCGACTCTCTTTAGAAGATGCGCCCGTGAGCTTAAGGAAGGCGATGTCCTCCTTGGCCAGGCGCTTGCCGATGATATCGAGCATGCCCGTAAACTGGCTGAACAGCAAGATGCGATGACCGCCGTCGAGCGCGCCATGGACGAGCTCCATACACGTATCGAGCTTGGCGCTTCCCGCCTTGTAGTCCGCATAGTGCAGATGCGGATCGCAACAGATCTGGCGCAGCTTGGTGAGCTCGGCAAGCACCTTGAGCTTGTCTTTCTTAAACTCCCCGGCCTCGCGGTGCTGCACTTGCTGGGCAATGCGGTCCTGGTTGGCCAGGTAGAGCTTGCGCTGCTCGCCGGTAAGCTGCGCCATCACCGTATCCTCGATCTTCTCGGGCAGATCGGCCACCACATCTTCCTTGACGCGACGCAGCACAAACGGCGACACGAGCGCCTGCAGACGAGCGGCGCTGTCACCCTCGGTATGTTCGACGGGACCCTCAAAGCGCTTGGCAAATGAGTCGCGCGTGCCCAGAAGGCCCGGCATCAAAAAGTCGAAGATGCTCCAGAGCTCGGACAGACGGTTTTCGATGGGTGTGCCCGTCAAGGCAAAGCGCACGCCGGCCGGCAGGCGCTTGGCAGCGCGGGCCACCTGGGTGAGCGGGTTTTTAATGTACTGGGCCTCGTCGAGCACCACGCGGGCAAAGTTCTGCTCGACGTATTCGTCGATGTCGCGGCGCATGAGATCATACGACGTCACCACCACGTTGTGCTCGGCGGCACCGGCAATTTGAACGCGACGCTGGGCCTTGGCGCCCACGATGGCGCACACATCAATCGAGGGGGCAAAGCGCTCCAACTCGGCAGCCCAGTTGTACACGAGCGACGCGGGACATACCACGAGCGTGGGCTTGGTATCCCCCGCCTCCACGCGCGCCAGAATGTGCGCGATCATCTGCAGCGTTTTGCCCAGGCCCATATCGTCGGCCAAGATGCCGCCAAGGCCCAAATGCTCAAGCGAGCCGAGCCACTGGTAGCCGTCGACCTGGTAGCCACGCAGCGTAGCCTTGAGCGAGGCGGGCACCGTAAAGTCCATCTTGCCGAGCGTGTCCAGGCGCTCGGCGGTGCGGCGGAATGCGGCGTCGCGATCGGCCTCGAGCGCCGGCGTGCGCGCGAGCATGCTGTCGACAAAAAGGGTGCTCGACGCGGGAAGCGACACGCCATCGAGCAGGTCGACGGCATCGACGCCCAAGTCCTCGGCAAGGCCAAACGCAGCGCGGGCACCTTCATCCAGGCGAACGATGTCGCCGGACGTAAGTCGCGCAAACGTCTGGTGACGCTTGTAGGAGTCGAGGTAGATGGCAAGGTCTGCCGCCGAAAGGCCACTTGCGCCCAGTTCGACGTCGAGCAGGTTACTCTTGACGGTCGCACGCACCGAAAGCTTGGGCGCAGGGCGTACCGAGATCTGGCGCAGACGGTCGCTGAGCATGACCTCGCCCAGCTCGGACAGGGCAGACAGGCCCTCGGTCAGCAAGCGGAACAGGCTCTCGTCATCGCGCTCCTCAAACGCCAGGCCGCCCTCGTGGAAATCGAAATACAGGGCAGCCGTGTCCATAACGCGAAACTCCGCCACCGTATCGCGGGGCGGAACGCCGGGGCGTTGTTCTTCGAAGGGACTGCCCGGAGCACCAAGACTAAAGAGATCTGCCGACCAATCGCCGTAGGTCACCGTAATCTTGCAGGTCACAAGACCATCGTCGACGCCGATCGCCATGGCAAAGCTCGGCTCGGGCGCCACGGCGTCGAGCGCGGCGGGAGCGGTCAGGTCGGTGTAGTCGCGCAAGATAGGCAGCGCCATGCGGCAGAACTCGCCCACCTGGTCGGCGGCGATATGGACCGGCGTGCGGCAGGGCAACAAGTGCGATAGGAACGGTGCCGCATGCTGGGCAAACGCTGTGTCGGTACGGCGTGCGCGGCGCGTATCGACCAGATAGGCTGCGTCACCAGCGACAAAGCAATACGTATCGGCCGGCAGGCGCAAATCGTAGCTGCCTCCCGCCGCCGGTGCAATCTTGGCGGCAAGGAGCGGCGGGCGCTTGGCCGGGACTTCGCCCTCCCCCTGCGGCGACGGCTCGACCGCCACCTCGTAGGCGCGATGCGTCGTCGTCCCCCGCGACCAAGCAGGCTCAAAGGACAGGGTCCTGCCACGCAGCAGGTCCAGCACGGACACGACGGAATACTCGGATACCGGCAACTGACGCTCGGCGACAAAACCGCTGCGGGCAAAGTCGTACGATGCCGAGCGCGAACTCGTGATGTCGTAAAGATAGGCAACCGTCGTCACAACAAGGTCGAGCAGTTGCACCGAAACCTCATCAAAGGCCTCGGGCACATGGACAAACGCAAGCTTCTTGCCATAGGAGAACGTACCGCCGCGCACATAGGCATCGGCCATGCCGTCGATATCCTTAACCACGTAGGACACCGAACCGCAGCGAATGCGAAACTCGAGCGCCCAGTTAAAGCGATCGGCAAACAGCGGATTGTAGTACGGCACCAGCGAGGGCTCCAGCACTGCCTTGGGCGCATCGGGGTCAATGGTGCTGACGAACTTGCGACGCATAGCCACGAGCTCGTCCATGCGCGCGTCCGAAAGATCGGAAAGCGCCGCCACAAGGCTCGGGCTCGTGGGGACGGGTGCCGGGAAGGGAAAATTGGGGTTGACCGAAGATGCGCTAAGCGCGGGGTATGTGGACTGTTTGGCTTGTGCGGGCGGTGCCGTAAACGTGCGGACCGGCGTACGCAAGCCCTCGACGGGCTCGGCGCCACTGGCATCCAGATACGCCAGCGCCGTGGCGATAGCGTGCTTGCACATGCCGGAATAGCGGAAGGCGGCGGGGCAATCGCAGTCGTAGTCGACAACCTCGTGCTCGTCCATGTCGAGCGCCACGTGCGTCTTGTACAGGTCGCCGCGCGAGCCGCGCACCGTGCCCTCAATAGTCACATTCTTGGAGAAGCGCGAGCCGGAGTCCTCAAACGACAGCACGGCGCCGTTGAGCATGAGCGAGCGCCCCTTCATAAAGGTACTGCTGAGCGCCGCCTCCTTACGAAGCGCCTGCGCAAACGTCCCCTGCGCCATCACTTCCTCCAATCTCACCCGGGGTAGCTAATTTGGGACGGGGCTATTTTAGCTACCCCCATATGTCGGTTGAGATGTATTCCGACCCCGACTCATTCGCCGTCAGTCAAAGGGTAGCTAAAAAAGCCCCGTCCCAAATTAGCTACCCCTCAGCAACGCCGTCCCTAGATCACCGTCACGCGGCCTTGGTTACCCACGATGGCCTTTGCCTCTGCCAACAACGGAATCGAGCGCGCGTTGACCTTCGCCGGCACCTCGGCACGTAGCACGCGCCCGTCCACCTGCTCGATAAAGATCTCCACGCGGTCGCCGCCCGGGTTGGCGGTAAGCACCGTGGCAAGACGCGCCATATTGCCCTGGCTAAAGCGGCTGTTGGGCACCATGACCTCAAACACCTTGGGCTTGTTGTTCTCCTCGTTGAGCTCCAGCGGCACGATCTCCTGCGCGATGATCTGGTCGCCGCGGTCCGAGCGCTCGAGCTTGCCCTTAATGCGCACAAACGCATCGGACAGCTGTGCACCGGTCTCGGGATCGACCTCGCCGTATAGATACCCCTCGGCTTCCTTGTAGGTCTTGGGGAACACCACGACCGTGGCCTCGCCTTCCATGTCCTCGAGCTGCACGATGCCCATGGGGTCGCCGTTTTTGGTCACGCGCTTGGACACGCTCGAGACCATGCCGGCCCACCACAGCGCCTTGCCCTCGGGAATCTCCTGGTTGATGGTACCGCCCGTGGGGTTTTGCACCTCGTAGCCGGTATCGATCTGCGAGAACGAGAAGTCGCGCGCCTTACTGAGCGCATACTCAAACGGGCGCAGCGGGTGGTCCGAGACATAGATGCCCAGAACCTCCTTCTCCTGGCTCAGCTTAAGGTGACGGTCCCACTCCTGGCCATCCGGATCGGGCACGCTCACCTCAAAGCCCGAGCCCTCAACGTCGCCAAACATATCGAAGAACGACGTCTGGCCGCTCGCGCGATCTTTCTGGCGCTTTACCGCGGCATCGATGATGTTCTCAGGGTTGTTCTTATCCACAAAGTGCATCATCTGGCGACGCGGATACCCCGTGGAGTCGAAGGCACCTGCCTTGATGAGCGATTCGATCACACGGCGGTTGGCCTGGCTCGAGTCCACGCGCTCGACAAAGTCGTGCAGCGTCTTAAACGGACCGCCCGCCTCGCGCTCGGCGATAATCGCCTGCGCCACGCCGGTGCCCACGCCGCGGATGCCGGCCAGACCAAAGCGCACGCCCTCCTTGGTAGCCGTGAACTCGGTGCCGGACTCGTTGACATCTGGCGACAGCACGGGGATGCCGTCGTGACGGCACGCCGAGACGTAATGCACGATCTTGTCGGTCTTGCCCGTGTAGGACGTCAGAACGGCCGCCATGTACTCGTGCGGATAGTGCGCCTTGAGCCACGCCGTCTGCATAACCAGGATGGCGTAGCCAGCGGAGTGCGACTTGTTAAAGGCGTAAGATGCGAACTCGAGAACATCGTCCCAAATCTTCTGGGCGACCTCGCGCGTGTAGTTGTTCTTGATAGCGCCGTTCATCCAGTGGTCGTAGGTGGTCTCGTCCGAGCCATCCTCCCAGTGGAGCACCGTCGACGTGAGCAGCTTGATCTTTTTCTTAGCCACGGGCTTACGGATACGCGAGTCCGATTCGCCCTTGGAGAAGCCGCACATCTCGACGGAGATGAGCATAACCTGCTCCTGGTAGACCATAGTGCCGTAGGTTTCGCCCAGGATGTCGTCCAGGCGGTCGTCGTAGGAGACGGCCGGCTCCTTGCCGTTCATACGGTTGATGTAGGACGAAACCATGCCGGCGCCCAGCGGGCCCGGGCGGTACAGGGCGATCAATGCCACGACGTGCTTGTACTCGGTGGGCTTCATATTCTTGATCGTGGCCGTCATGCCGGCGGACTCGACCTGGAAGACGCCGGCGGTGTGGCCGGAACCCATGAGCTTAAAGATCTCGGGATCGTCAAAGGGGATCTCTTCCTCTTTGATGTCGATGCCGAAGTTCTTTTTGATGTTTGCCTTGGCCTTGGAGATAACCGTCAGCGTGCGCAGGCCCAGGAAGTCCATCTTGAGCAGGCCCATGTCGGCAACGGTATGGCCCTCGTACTGGGTAATCTCGACGCCGCCCTTGGTGTCGAGCTTGGTGGGCACATGCTCGTTGACGGGGTCGCGGCAGATCAGAACGGCGCACGCGTGCACGCCCTCGCCACGGGTGAGGCCCTCGATCGAGAGCGCCGTGTCGATGATGCGGCGGGCGTCGTCGTCCTTTTTATAGGCCTCGGCAAAGTCGGGGTTAAACAGATCCTCTTTGCCGGGTTGTTTTTCGAGTACCTGCTTGAGCTTGACCTTGGGGTCGCTCGAGACCATCTTGGACAGGCGCTGGCCCATGTAGACGGGGTAGTCCAGAACGCGCGCGGCGTCGTTGATGGCCTGCTTGGCCTTGATGGTCGAGTAGGTGATAACGTGGGTGACCTTCTCGGGGCCGTAGAGCTGGCGAACGTGCTCCACGACCTCGAGGCGCCGCTCATCGTCGAAGTCCATATCGATATCGGGCATCTCGGTACGCTGCGGGGACAGGAACCTCTCGAACATCAGGCCGTTCTCGAGCGGGTCAAACGCGGTGATGTTCATGGCGTAGGCGACGATAGCGCCGGCTGCCGAGCCACGGCCAGGGCCGACGCCGATGCCGTTGTCCTTGGCCCATTGCACGTATTCGGCGACGATCAAAAAGTAGGCGGCAAAGCCCTTGTCGCAGATGACCTTGTATTCGTACTCAAAGCGCTCTTTGATGTTGACGCCACAGATCTCGCGCGTGGCCCAATCGTCACCATAGTGCTGGCGCAGGCCCTTCTCGCACTCGCGGCGGAACTGGCTCTCGTGCGTCTCGCCGGGATCGAGCAACGGGAAGCGCGGCAGGATGATGGAGTCCCAGTCCAGCTCCACATAGCACTTGTCGGCAATCTCGAGCGTGTTGTCGCAGGCCTCGGGGCAATACGGGAACATCGCCCGCATCTCCTCCTCGGTCTTCATGTAAAACTCCGAGCCGGTCATGCGCATGCGGTTGGGGTCGTCGACCTTGGCGTTCATGCCAATGCACATGATGACGTCCTGCACGGGCGCGTCCTCGCGGCGCAGGTAGTGGAAGTCGTTGGTGGCGATGACCTTGACGCCCACCTGTTTGGCGATGTCGATGAGCGTGCGGTCCATCTGCTCGTCGGTCAGGCCGTTGTCAGTGGTGATGCCGTGTTCCTGGATCTCGATATAAAAGTCGCCGGGATCGAAGGTGTCGCGGAAGGTCTCGGCCCACTTGATGGCACCTTCCATGTCACCGCGGTCGATGTACTTGGGGATGATGCCCGCGATGCAGGCGCTGGTGCAGATCATGCCCTTGGCATGGCGGCGCAGGTTGTCGAGCGTCACGCGCGGCTTGTAGTAAAAGCCCTGCACGGCGGCCTCGGAAACCGTCTGCATCAGGTTGACGTAGCCCTCCTGGTCCTTGGCCAGAAGAATCATGTGGTAGAGCTCGGGCTTGTGGTCGCGGGCAAGGGTCTCGTCCGGCGTAAAGTAGACCTCGCAGCCAAAGATGGGCTTGATGACCAGGGGCGGTTTGAGCTCGTCGATGTTGCCCTTCTCGTCCCACATGGCCATGTCCTTCACATACTGGGCATGCTCGCGCGGGTTTTCCTCGGGATCGGGCTCCACCAGCTCGTCGCGGCGGTCCTTTTCCAGGAAGGCCTTGTCGTGACTCCAGGTTTTGTACTCGGGCGTGTTGTGGTTGACGGCGTCGCAGGCCAGCGCCAGGTCGGGCACGCCATACATGTAGCCGTGGTCGGTAATGGCCACGGCGGGCATGCCCAGCTCAACGGCACGGTTGACCATATCCTGGATACGGGTTGCGCCGTCGAGCATGGAGAAGACAGTGTGGTTGTGCAGATGGACGAATGCCATGTGATGAGCTCCGATGCGGGTTCGTGTTCTGACTGAACGATTTTACCCCACGGCACGGACAGCACCCGAACCTAGCCAAACCCACACGGCTCCTCTTGAGTTGCGGTGAAATAGTTCCCGCTTGGGCCACCTGGGCCGCAATACAGGAACTATTCCACCGCAAGTTATCTGAGGGCTAGAGGTTGTAGGTGACCACTTGAGGTTCGGCGGGTTCGACGAAGATGGTTGGATCCGGCTGCTCAACGCGGACGAACTTGACGGTCACAGCCTCAAAGCCCGCCTTGCGCAGAACATCAGCGTAGACGCGCGCCTGCAGGGCGTGCTTCTCCTGCAGCTGTTCCGACGTCTCGTCCGGCGTGCCGCCCGTCTTGTAGTCGATGACCAGCGCGCATGACGAATCCGCCGGGTTCGTCGCCAAAGCGTCGATGGCGCCCTCGGCATAAGCACCGTAGCGAGCGATGTCCTCGTCCTCGCAGCCCAGTGAAAAGAACGGCACCTCGGCGCGAACGCACGGCCACGCGAGCAGATCGGCACGAACAGCCGACTTGAGCCAGCGGTCCAGGGCAACGTCGAAGCGTTCGCGCTGCTCCGGCGTCAGGCACCACAGGCGCGCCAGCGCATCGGCACGCTCAGCGGGCAGCGCATCGGCACCCATCTCGATCAGCCACTGGCAGGCGGCATGGAACGCCGAGCCCAGCGCCATGGGGTTGCCGGCGGGCTCAACGGCGGCCACGTCTGCATCCGTCATCTCCGAGCCATCCGACTCCGCATCATCGCCGGTCTCGTCCATGGGCACGTGTGCCTCGGCGGCACGGTCTTCCGTCTCGGTATGGAGTGCCGCGGCGATTGACGAGTAGCTATACGAGTCACGCGCCGGGAACGGACAGACACCCATGCGCACGCCCACTGCCTGGGGATACACGAGCTCAAACGCATCGGGCTCGGGGTCGGCAGGACCGGGCACAGTTGAGCGCGAAGCATTATCAGCGACATCGACATCGCCGCGAACGAGCCTGTCCTCGGCATCCAGCGAAGCGTTAGCCTCAAACGCCTGCTCACCAAACGTAAAGTCCGCCAGCGAGATGAGCTCGTAATCGCCCGGCTTGGAGTTGTCGAACACCAAACGGTCGCTATCGAGCTGCGGCATGTCCAGACTGTCGGTCGGCAGGATGCGGCGCAGCACGTCGTAGGTCAGATCGGTCTCGACGTCGAAGGTCGGCGCCGTCACCTTGCCACGGCTCACGCCGGCATCCATCGCCAAGATCACCAGCTCGCGCGCACGCGTCATGGCGACATAGAGCAAACGAGCCCGCTCTTCGAGCGAAAGCTGAAGGTCGTCGTTGCGCAAGCGAGCAAATGCCTCGGCGGGAGAACCCGTCGCACAGACGTCCTCCATGAGCTCCGGCGGCAACCACAGCGACGTGCCCTTGCCCTTAAACGCATGCTCAAACTGCTTTTTAACGTCGTCGCCCTTCACAAAGGTTCCGTCGGCGAGCTTAACGCCGTCGAAGCGTGCCGGCAGTGCCACGACCTGCGCTCCACCCTCGACGCGACCCATCTGCGCCGCACCCGAGGACTTACGCACGCCAAAGCACTCCGCGACCGCCACGACCGGATATTCCAGACCTTTGGAGGCGTGCGCCGTCATGATGCGCACCGCACCGTCACCCTCCTCGTTGAGGGCGCCCGGGGCCTCCTTGCCCGCCAAGAAGCGGTCGAAGGCGAGCGCAATGGAGCGCGGAGAATTGCCGAGCTCGGTCTCTGCCTCGGCCACGGCGTCGAGCGCCTTGAGCACGTTGGCGGCAATGGCCTTGCCCTCGGGGCCGCGCTGCGCCAGACGCACGAACCAGCCGGAGGCATTGACCACGTCGCGCGCGACGGCGGCGAACGAATCACGCCCCACGCGACGTAGTGCATAGCGCAACACCTCGCGGGCGCGCGTTACGAGCGGCAAGCCCTGCAAGCCCGGCACATCGGAATCGCTCATGATGCCCGCATCGATGTTGCGACGCGACGTCTCGCCCGTCTGCTCGTCGAGTTTGGTCGCCAGCGCCAGGAACTCCTGGGCGCCGAGTGCAAACATCGGCGAGGCCAGCAGCGGCATAAGACCCTGCGCCGTATCGGCCGGATTGGCAAGTGCGCACACCAGGGCGCGCACCGTCTGCACCTCGGCAGCTTGGGCAAAGACTGAGCCGCCCGCGATGACGCAGTCGAGCCCCTGGTCACGGAAGGCCTGTGCGTAGACGTCGGCATTGGTCATGCGACCCAGCAGCAACACCATATCGCCCTGGGGCTGGCCCGCTTTAACGAGCGCTTGGAACCGCTCCGCAATCGCACGAGCTTTCGCCTGCGTTCGCTCCTGGGTGCTGCCGCCGGCAACGAAGACCGCCTGGCGGCGCGAAGCCTTTGCCTTGAGCTTGTCCTCGCGATCGTCGCTCGGCTCAAGATCCAAGAACCCCTGCATCAAACCACCGGTGTCGCCGTCAAAGACGCGCGCCACGTAGCGCAGCACCTCGTCGTGGCTGCGGAAGTTGCGGACAAGCTTGACGAGCTCGCCGGCGGGGGCATCGGATGCGACAGCCGTCTCGGGCGCAGCAGAGGAGCCCACCTTGCGCTCCTGGCGGCGAAACACCTCAACCTCGGCGCCTCGGAAGCGGTAGATCGACTGCTGCGCATCGCCTACGGTGCACAGCGCGCGCTCCCCCGCGCCCGTCAGATAGCGAATCAAATCGACCTGCATCTGGTCGGTATCCTGAAACTCATCGATCATGACCATCTTAAAGCGGCCCTCGTAGGCGGCTCGGATGGCGGGATAATCGCGCAGCGCCTCGTACGCCATGCGCAACAGATCGTTATTGTCGAGCGCGGACTGGTCGGCCTTGAGCGCACGGTACTCCGCCTCTACGGCACGGGCAAGCCCCACCAGCGCATCGAGCGCCGGGCCGCCGCAGGCAAGCACGATATTGATAAACGCATCGGCTGCCTCGGCCTTGAGTAGCTCCACCTGCTCCTTAGGAAACGCCTTGCTCGCGCGCGGCATGCTGCACGACATCATGAGTCGCGCCGCATCCTCCATGGTTTTACCGCTCGCCTCAAACGCGTCGATGGCGTCGAGTGCCACCTGCGCTTTCTCGGTCGTGGCCTTGCTTGTGCCCAGCGCCGCACGATAAGCATCGGCAAGCGCCGAGGTGTCGGCCTGGCCGCGCGCCACGCGCACATCGTCCATGCCGCCCGGAAGCTGGCTCGATAGCTCCAGCAGGTCGCGCACCAGGCCTTTGATGGTGGTACCGGCGCCAAACGGCCCGCCCTCGCCCGCCATGGGATACCAGGCGTAGAGGGTCTTAAGCGAAGCGGCGAGCTCGGGCGCGACGTCGGGCGCCGTCGCGCGCCCCAGCACATGCTCGACAGCCTGATCCATAAGCTCGTCGGTATCGGTGAGCACCGTGAACTCGGGGTCGATGCCCAGCTCCAGCGCGTGCGCGCGCAGGATGCGCGAGCACATGCCGTGGATGGTCGAAATCCAAGCGTCGTCGACCGTCAGGGCCTCTTCGTCCATACCCTCTTCGATAAGCGCACGGCGCACACGATCGCGAATCTCGGCCGCGGCGTCTTTGGTAAAGGTAATGGCGAGCACCTGATCCAGATGCTCGACAAACGGACCGGATTCGGGCGAGAGCGCGTAGACGATGCGGCGCGTGAGGGTAAAGGTCTTGCCCGAGCCGGCACCCGCCGAGACAAACAGCGGGCGGTCGAGCGTTTTGACGACTTGCAGCTGTTGCGGCATCAAAGTCGAAAGATCCATGGTCTACACGTCCCTCCTTACAAACGTTCCTTCGTGGTTATACGAGCAGCGCGCATGCGCGGCCTGCGCCGACGTCGGGTCGACAGCGGCGACGTTGCCCGCCTCGAGTTCGCGCAAGCGCTCGGCGATGCCGGCCTCCACGCGGTCGAGCAGCGCATCGAAGTCCATGTTGCCGCCCTCGCCGGGAAAGCCCTTCTTAAGGCCCGGAATGCGACCGTCGCCGCGCTCCTGCTCCAACAGCTCGGCGCTCGCGGCACCGCGCAGCGCGGGCTTGCCGCCCTTGGTCGAAAAATAGAGCGCAGCACGGGTATCTAGGCCCAGCGCCCGACGCATGGCCTGCGCGTAGATGAGTGTCTGGGTATGGGGCGGCAGCCAGCGCGGGTCGTCGATGGGGGCCTCGCCCGACTCCTCGTCGCGCACCGTGGGGTCGGCGAGCTTAAACTCCTCGACACCCGAACGATGCTTGTAGTCAATCACCACGGCACGATTCTCGGAATCCACGTCAACGCGGTCGATGCGCCCACCGAGCGGCCAACCGGCATACTCGACCTTAAGCTCATTAAAGGCGAACTCAAGGTAGCGTGGCGCAAAGGGGGCAAGTGCCTCGGACTCGTAGGCGAGCACGCCCTCCAGCTGCGGCAAGATCTCGGCCACCTGACGCTCCTCCACCGGGGAGAGCGGCACCAGCGGGCCCTCGGTACCGCGCTTGCCGGCGTGCTCGGCCAAGGTCTCGTCAAAGACCTCGCGCAGCAGCTCCTGTGCGCGCGGCAAGTTCTCGGGCGTCACGCGCTCCATGCCCTCCTGCGGAAGACGTGCATGCAAGTGCTCCAGCACGTCATGGACAAAGTTGCCCTTCTCCATGTTGCCAAAGCCCGCGTCGATAGACTGGGGCTTGACGCGATACGAGACAAACCAGCACAGCGGGCAGGTGGAATAGGCCTCGATCTGCGAGGCGGACGTCAGGCGCGGCACAAGCGGCGCGTCCTCGCCCTCGCCATCGCGACGGCGCAGGACCAAATACGGCACGGCCTCGGCACTCAGATGCTGAGGGGCCTCACAGGCCACGCGCTCGCGCTTGAGACCTTCGCCTGCCGCGGGATCGAAGTCCCTTACGATATCGCCCTCACCCACGCACTTCGCCTTGTCGGCGCCAGTGGCCTTAGCATCGTCAGTGGCCTTGTCGGCGTCAGCGACCTTAGCGTCGTCAGCTGCCTTGTCGGCGTCTGCGGCCTTAGCAGCTTCCGCAACCTCGGCATGCGCCCGTAACTCGGTCCACACGGCAGCCGGATAGCACTCGCGCGCCTGGCGATCGTGCGTCACGCGCGCAAGCGCAACCGGGCCGCGTGCCGCCTGCATCGCGTGGCCAAAGCGCACGCGCAGCAAGGCCGCGGGCTCAAGCGTCACGCCCTCGCGACCAAGGCTCGCCGCCAGCGTGGCCAGCGGCCCCTCCTCGTGTGAGAGCGGATAGCTGTCCAGATCGACATCGGCAAACAGCACGGCATTGTAGCTGCCGGGGCGCAGAGCCGCCGCATCGGCAAGCGAAGCAAAACGAACCTGAGCACGTGGCGCACGGTCAACCTCGTGGGTCTCGTAATCGTAGGCGGCGCTACGCTTGTCCACCTTGGTGCGAATGCCATCGAGCACGGGCACGGTTGCGGCCTGCGACACGTCGAGCGCGCGGGCGCCATTCATAAGGATGTCGATGGCGTGGCGCAGCAGGGCCACCTCCGCCTGGCGACGGGCTTGGCCATCCAAGCTGCCCAGCGAGCGATCGGGCAACGCCTCGGCAACGGCAAGCATGGCCTTGAGCGCCGTCACGGGCTTGTCACGCCACAGCGCCTGGAACACGTCCGAGACCACGCACGGTACGTTCTTAAACCAGTTCTCGTCGCTCGCCGCCTTGCGCGCGCCCCTCACCTGGCCCTGAACGCTCTGCAGCAGGCTCTTAACGCCCGCAGTAGTCTTGCTGCGCGAGAGACGCATATTCTTGTCGAACGTGCGCGCGCTGGCGGCATCAGCGCCCGAAAGCGGACTGTAGATCCAGTCGGTAAGCTCCGGCGCGGGCCACCACTCGGTCTTTGACGCCATGCCCTCATCGGCGGCCTTCATGCGCTCGATCAGGCCGGCAAGCGCCGCAAGCTGCCTGCCCGCAATGGATTGGGAAAACGCCGTGAACTCAACTGTCTCGGCGGCGATATGACGAGCCGCCAGACGAGAGGCGAGCTCACCGAACAGCTGGGATGCCCGGGCAGAAACGACGAGCACGTGCGCGGGGTCGGCAGGCGTTGCCGTAGCTTTATCGGCCTTGGACTCCTTGTGCGATTTCACCAACTTATCGATGGCGTCCGCATAAGCATGGGCACGGGCATGGGGGCCGGCGACCTCAATAAAGGCAGGCTGAGCGGCGGTCCCGCAAGCGGCATCAGACGCGACGGCGTCCTCCCCCAGCGGCGCAATCTCAAACAGCACACCGCGGGCATCAAATGCCGCGGCAAGCTCCTCGCGCATCGCCGCCTGCTCGCGGGCAAGCAGCACGACAACCTCTCCCCCATTGTTCGCCACGGCAGACAGCAGCTCGAGCAGGCCGTACGTAAACGACGTGATACCGCGCACGCATACGGCGCGGGTGCACGCCGGCAGGTTATCGGCCAGGGCACCGGCCATAATGTCAGCTGCCTCGCAGGGCTCGACCATGTCTCGACGGTCCAAACCGCCCGCGTAGGCACGCAAAAGCTCGAACACACGAGCCTCGGCATCGCTTTTTGGCTCAGGCTGGCAATTGTTGCCACGGCATCGCTCGGCCGTCGTCCCCGCCACACCCGGCAGCACATCGCGGGCCATGCGCGCAAGCATGCGCACCGTGCCCTGGCTGCGCGAAAGCGGCTGCAGGTCGGCATCGTCGAGACGCGTGACCATGTCCGAGAACAGCATCTGGCGCTGCAGGTTGTCGACGAAACCGCGCCCGTCGCCCAAAAGCTCCCAAAGCGAGCGAAGCCACGATGTAGGCGTCTTGTAGTCGATACCCAGCGAAATCCCGGTTTCCGCCGCATCATGACGGCACAGGTCGAGCTCGGCAAACGTTGGCGCCAGCAACACGGCACGCCCGTGGCGGGCAATAAGGTCGGCAAGCAACGACGACTCGGCATCGCTCAAATCCGTGCCGGCATTGGTGGTATAGATTCGAACAGGCATGGTCCTCCGCTCAAACTGTTCGCAACAATCAATGCATCCATCCTACCCGCCCAAGCGGACAGATTTGCCCCACGCCAACAGATTTGATCCCTTGGGGACGGAGGAAAACGGATCACCGAGGGGGTCAGTCTAACCCGGTGATCCGTTTTCCTCCGTCCCCAAGGGATCAAAAAACCGCCCC
>ENA-UOOA01004705-UOOA01004705.1-human-gut-metagenome-genome-assembly--contig:-P61old-NODE-4705-length-15172-cov-8.623073_pt1 | contig 15172 bp, 15 predicted proteins | sample MGYA00242467_ERZ724014 | MGnify/ENA metagenome assembly ERZ724014
ACATTCGGCTGAGGATGCAGCCGTAATCCGCAACCTTACGGGTATGGCAAACAACCTGAATCAGCTTACGAAGCTATCGCATCAGACTGGATTCTATCGAACAAAGAATATCGTGATGGAACTGCTTGTCAAGTTGAAGGAGGTATTAAGCGATTACAAAGCAACAGAAAGGAGGTGCAGATGATAGGTAAAATCAAGAAGGGAAAATCCTTCGGTGGTTGCATACGCTATGTAATGGGAAAAGACAATGCAAATATCATTGCATCAGATGGAGTGCTGCTCGGAACAAACAAAGAAATGATTGACAGTTTCAACTGTCAGTGTCTCTTAAATCCAAAGATTAAGCAACCGTTAGGACACATTGCAATCAGTTTTAAGCCAGAAGATGCACCACGATTAACCGATGAGTTTATGGCTAAAATCGCATTGGAGTATATGGAACTAATGAGAATTAAGAATACTCAATTCCTCTTGGTGAGGCATCATAACACCGACAATCCGCATTGTCATTTGGTATATAATCGTATCAACTACGATGGTAAAGTAATCTCTTCGCAGAACGATTTTAAGCGTAATGAGATTGCCACAAAGAAACTAAAGGACAAATACGGATTGACCTACGCTGAGGATAAGAGCAAGACCAATTTACAGAAACTCCACGATCCTGAACGGGTGAAGTACGAAATTCATAATGCTGTAAAGGCTGCATTGAAACGAAGTCGCACTTGGTGGGATTTGGGCAAGCAACTCCAAAAACAAGGCATTGGAATGACCTTCAAAATTAACCGAAGAACGGGTAAGAATGAGGGGTTGAGTTTTACCAAAGATGGCTACACTTTCAAGGCTTCCGATGTGAGTAGGCAGTTCAGTTATTCAAAACTTAACGCACAATTAAGTTGGGATATGCCGAAAAAGCAGACTGAAATAGAGCCTAAACAGCAACCGATAAGGCAAGAAACAGAGCAAAATTTCAGCGTTACCGACAGCCTTATTGAGAGCAATGGATTAGGCCTATTGACTCCGTCGGATGCACCGCCAGAGGAAGAGCAAGTACCTTCTTGGCAGAAACAGAAAAAGAAGGAGCGAAAAAAGAATCGAGGAATAAGATTCTAAATAAACAATTTTTTTCACACTTAAAACAAAATTAATATGAGTAATAAAAACTTTAACCACAACGACAATGAGTCGTTTATGGAAGGCATCTACGGATGCTTAGAGAGAATTGAAACCGCAGTAATTGAATTGCAAAAGGTTCAACCGAGTGAGAGTAATTCTACAGTTCCTAATGAGGATAACACGGCATTAGTTCAAGAAATTAAGACCCTTGTGGAGAATGCCACAGGTGCTAATTGTAAGTACACAGAACGCAAGATTCAGGAACTTACAAAGACTTTAGGTGAAAATCTCGGTGTTGTCAATGATAATGTTAAGGGTGTTCCAGGTAAGAATAAGCCTGATTTTGCAGCCATTCAAAATGAACTTGAAAACCTTAAAAAGTTGACGGCATCACTTATACCGATGATTGAGGAGTCCAAAGTTCTTCATAGAGAGAATGACTATAACATCAATCTGAACTTCAATTCCAAGCTTGATTGGTTTGTGCTTACACTAAACACCGTTTTCATCGCTTTCTTGGCATCTGCATATTACTTTGAGTCGCAACGAAATAAGGATGAAGAGGATGATTCTCTCAAATATCGTTACATTAAAATGAAGGGCGATGCCTCGGCAGAGCAGATTGCCACATTAGAGGACATCTTTGAACTCAACAGAGATGCCCAAAAGATTGAGCAGATGCGTGAAGATGTGGAAACTTACGAAGAGGCTGTCCGCAAACAAGCCGCCCTTGCTGAGCAAGCAAGGCTTAAAGAGCAGGCAGCAAAGGAGCAGGAGAGCAAAGCTAAGTCCATTAAGGACAAGCAACAGCCAAAGGATAACCCAAACAAGAAATCAAAACCATGAGCCTATGGCAAGTATCAAGGTAAAGTTTAGACCCTCGACAAACGAGAACAAAGAGGGAACAATCTATTATCAAATCATTCAGAATCGTGTAATCCGTCAGTTAAAGACGGATTACCGACTCTTTATACACGAATGGAACGAGGTTGAGAACTCAATACTCTTCAGCAATAATAGCCGACAAAACTATCTGCAGTCCATTGGGGAACGCATAGATTGGGATATTAAGCGACTGCAATCTATCATCAACCATTTGGGGAGTAAGCGACAGCGATATACTACCGATGATATAATCTCTACATTCCAAAAGCAAGCCAATGAGCAATCGTTATTCAACTTTATGCAGGGTGTTATAGCCCAATTGCGGCAAATGGGTAAGCAGCGCACATCGGAAACCTATCGTTGTACGCTCAAAAGTTTTATGCAGTTTAGAAAAGATAAGGATGTACTTTTAGCGGATATTGACTCGGATTTAATGCTGATGTATGAGGCTTATTTGCATAACAGAGGACTGACAAAGAATAGTACCTCGTTCTATATGCGAATCCTGCGTGCAGTCTATAATCGTGCTGTTGAAAAGGATTTAACCATCAATCGAAACCCATTCAAACACGTTTATACTGGTATTGATAAGACCATAAAGCGAGCCATTCCATTAAAGGCAATCAAGCAGATTAAGAACCTCGACTTGTCATTGCAACCATCGTTGGATTTTGCAAGGGATATGTTTCTCTTCTCGTTCTACACTCGCGGAATGTCATTCATTGATATGGCGTACCTCAAGAAGAAAGACCTATCCAATGGTATACTCTCATATCGCAGACGCAAGACCGGACAACAACTTTTTATCCGTTGGGAGAAGTGTATGCAGGAGATTGTGGATAAACACGATGCTGATTACTACAGCCCATATTTGCTTCCCATTCTCAAATATCCATACGATAGGAACCAATATAAGAATATGCTTTATCGTACCAACAAGTCGCTGAAAGAGATTGCAAAGATGGTCGGGCTATCCATACCCTTAACCCTATATGTTGCCCGTCATTCGTGGGCAAGCATTGCTAAGAGTAAGAATATCCCAATATCCGTTATCAGTGAAGGAATGGGACACGATTCTGAAATGACTACACAAATCTATCTGGCATCATTGGATAATGCAGTAGTAGATAGAGCAAACGCTCAGATATTAAAGGATTTGTAGGATAGCGAAGATGTTTAGCAAAATTCAGTATCTCCTTGAAAGAGACAATCATTTCAGTGCAAAATTACGAAAAATGTGTCAAACAGAACTAAATAGCAGCCTGAAAAATCATCAGTAACTATCTGAATGTGATATTTTGTTTAGCAAAAGAGTGGAAAATTATATTGATTATCAGCCATAACGGTCAAAAAAGTTTCTCTTTCAAGGAGATACTATCCAAACGGTGCTAAATTTATGGGATACAATGAGTTCATTCTGATAGTCAATGCCGCCTCCGTCATCATTCTGTTGGTGATGGCTCTGTTGCTCTGTCTGGCAGCACGCTTCAAGGGCGAAAGCAGCTATGCCACAATGATTATCGTGGTCTCCACCGTGCCCGTATATATCTATAATGTATGCCGCAGTCTGCAACTGTACGAGGTTGCCATCTTTTTTGCTCCCATAGCCTTTTCGGTCAATCTCACGCTGATGCCCCTGCTATGGCTCTTGGTGCAGCGGGGCTTCAATCCCTATTATAGGTTCACGCCCCTGCGGTTGCTCCATTTCCTGCCTGCCGTGCTGTCGCTGATACTCTTCTGTGCAAGCGTCTTCTCATTGCCGCAGAACCGATACTACGACTTTATGATTCACGAGAACACGGGCGATGACACTTGGCTGGGCGATGTGAACTATACGATGGTGCTGCTTCAGCTCATCGGCTATTTCTATACGATATTCCGCTATCTCCGCAAGGTGAAGCACTTTGTCCGCAGCCACTACTCCGCCGCCGAATTGCAACGCAAGGTGTGGATTCCCCGCTTCATAGGGCTGTTTGCCGCTATGTTTATGGTGGTAATGGTGTGTTATGCCCTCTGGCCACGCACCGATGCCTGGCTGCTCCAGCTGCTTACGGTAATCATTATGGGCTACCTGCTCTATGCGGAACTTGCCATAGCCCTTTTCGAGCGATACCGCAAAGATACGGTTACGACCACCGTCGCAGCCGAGGCGGAAGCGGAGTTCATCGCTACCGAAGTGAAGCCCCAGCCACAGCCCGAAGCCGACAACGGCAAGGAGGAGATGCAGAAATTGGAGCAATATGCCCGACAGGTGGAGGAATATTTGCGTACTTCGGAGGTATATACCAATGCTGCTCTTTCCATAAAAGATGTGGCAGATGCGACCGGTATATCCAAGAATAATCTTTCCAAATCCATCAATGTAACCTTGGGCAAAAATTTCTTCGACCTTGTAAATGGTTTCCGTGTGGAGAAGTCAAAGGTATTGCTGATGTCTAAAAAAGAGAAAGGCTTGACCCTCGAAACCATTGCCGAACAATGCGGCTTCAACTCACGTTTTACATTGAATGCCGCATTCAAAAAAGCTGTTGGAGTAACTACATCCGAATGGCTGAAGTTGAATCAAAACGAAAAATAATCTGAAATTTATAATCCCGTTCTCCATAAAAGAGCGGGATTTTTTTCTGCCTAAAAGTGTGAGGATTTATACCCGTAAGTGCGGAAACCGCACATTTCATCGATTATTTTGTGAGGATGTGACATATCCTCACAAAACATTTTCCCAATTATTTGCCCCTCTGATTCATTCCCGATAACTTCGCTAACGAGAAATTAAAAAAACAGACAGCGTATGTTTAGCAAATGGATTGATGAATCGGAATTTGATGGGAAGAATGACTTCTTCGACAACTCGGTGATGAGTGTCCGCCAGTGGTTGGCGGTGTTGGTCGTGATGATTATTCCGGTGGTGAATGTCGTGATGATTTTCTGGTGGGCATTTGCCGAGAAGGAACTCACCAATTCCAACAAGGTGAACTGGGCACGGGCCTCGGTCATCCTGCTTACGGCATTCGTCATAGCCGTAGCCCTGCTGGGCGGAATCCTGTTGTTCGGGTGGTATATACAGAATCATTAACTATAAAATTTTGGACGAATATGAAAAGACTCGTTATGATGGTGTTGGTACTCGTCGCAATCGGCGGGACAACGGAAGTGAACGCCCAAAGCTTCCTCAAGAAATTGGGCAAGAAGGTAGAGAACGCGGCAAAGAATGCCATAGAGCGTAATGCCGAACGCAAGACCGAAGAGGCCGTAGATAAGGTATTTGAAGGCGACTTCGGAAAAGGCAAGAAGAACAAGGACAAGAACAACAACGGCAACAACAATGCCGATGAGGTCTATGACAATGGGGATGCTACCGCACAGAGCGGAAAGCAGAAAGTAAAGACCGCCGAAATGAGTTGGAACAAGTTCGATTTCGTGTCGGGTGATGAGATTATGTTCGAGGATAATCAAGCCAACGAACAACTTGGTGAGTTCCCAAGCCAATGGGATGTGCTCAGAGGTAGTGCTGAAATTGTAAATATAAATGGTATAAATGCAATCGAGATTCAGAATCAAGGTACGGTTATTCCATTGATGAAGGAGAAACATTATCTTCCCGAATTGTTTACCGTGGAATTTGATTATTTCTTTCGTAATAGTGCAGTAAATAAGAATAATCAATATTCAGGTGATTGGGTGAATGGTTGGTTCTTGATTGAGTTTTATGATGCTAACGATAAGCAATGTTTTGAAGGAATAATCGTTCCTCAAACGAGAGAATGGCATGATGATTTCACATCCTATAAAACAGGTATGGATTATGAATGGAATGTTTCTGGTGAAAATAGAAGAGGGGAATCTCAAGAAGTGGAATTGACAACAGAAGATTGGCATCGTGTTTCTATTTCGTTCAATAAGCGTGCATTGAAACTCTATTTAAACCAAACTCGATTGTTTAATATCCCGAATATGACTGCACCAGCATCAGTTCGTATACGTGCTTATACTGATGCGGAAAAACTCTATTTCATCAAGAACTTCCGCATCGCCAAAGGAGCTGTACCACTCTACGACCGTATGATGTCGGACGGCAAATTCATCACCTACGGCATCACGTTCGATGTGGGCAAGGCCACTATCAAGCCCGAGTCGATGGGTGAAATCAACCGCATCGTGACGCTGATGACCGAAAACCCCGACTTGAAGTTCTCGGTAGAAGGTCATACCGACTCTACGGGTAATGCCACCAGCAACCAGACCCTCAGCGAGCAACGCTCACAGGCCATCGTCGCCAAGTTGGTGGAACTCGGCATCGCCCAAGACCGCCTCACCGCCGTGGGTAAGGGTCAGAACAGCCCTATCGCCGACAACAATACCGATGAAGGCCGTGCGAAGAACCGCCGTGTGGAGTTTGTGAAGATGTAATTCTCGTCCGTAAATTACCAGATACAGAGAAAGCTGCAACTATGGGTACTCTTCGGAGTACCTTTAGTGGCAGTGATTAACCAACCAATTAAAAAACTTACGGAGATGAAGAAAATAATGATATTCCTAATATGTATTTGCCAGATAATTATTGTGCAAGCACAAGAGTGGATGGCAATGCAACGACCTTTGACAGAAGCAAAAAAGAGTGAGGAATTTATATTGATACCAAATACGGTTGCTTCTTCTCCTGAGTTTTTAGGACTCGTGCAAGAGATGAACAACACCTATTCTACAGAATTACGTAAATCGCCATCAGAGAGAAACTTGTCAGCGGTTGATAGAATTTGGCAACGCATCGTAGGCAAAAGCATAGGTGGAATGTCGTTCAGTAAAGTGTTCTCATTTGATAATGGGCGTGCAATGGTTCGTAGAACGGATGCGAGCAAAAAGAATTATTTTGGATTCGTTGATGGGCAAGGGAATGTAGTTGTACCGTTGGAATATACCTCACTTCGAAATGACGGCCGCGAATCAGTTTACTCCAAAATTTCGGGAAGATTCAGCAAGCAGGGATATATCAAAGCACAAAAGAGTGTGAACGGAAAATCACTGTATGGCATTATTGACAGAAACGGGAATGTGGTGATTGATTTCGCCTACACCAAGATGAAGTACGAACATAATCAGGGGGATTTTGCTCTTGTCTGTAAGAATAATCTATGGGGAGCTATAAAAATGAATGGTACATCTTTGGCGGAGTGTAAGTACAAGGATATTTGGTTTTATACGCTTTCTACCGACAACAATATCCGTTACCTTGCTTGCGAAATGCCCGATGGCAAATACGGTATCATCAATATGGAAGGTAAGACAGTTGTACCGTTTCAGTACCTCGGTTTGAGTGAAGAAAAAGGAATGATAGTTTTGGGTCATTGGGTAAATGGGATTAAGTACTATGCAACCTATAATCCCAAAACATGGGCATTGGTTTCTGATGAACCTGCAAAATAATGAAAAAGCTTAATTAAAACAGGCAGAAATGAAGAAGATATTAATATCACTATTGCTACCACTATCCATGACAGCAATGGCACAACAAGTCTTTATTGTAGATGTGTCGGTTCTCTCCGGAGAGGGAAATAACGAACGCATGGGCGTGGTACTCCAAAAGGATGCCGATACCGAAGCGTTCTATAACCTTATGATGGAGTTGAAGAGCCATTCCGACAAGATGAGTGCGACCAAAACCATTGCCGATGTCAATAAAAGGGATGCCAAAGGCTCCGTAGAGGATGTGATGAAGGAATCGTTCGCCAAATTGGACGAACTCCAGAAGATGGGACTTGTCAGCGAAGCCGAAGTACAGAAGATGAAAGCCGAGATGAGTGCCAATATAAGCCGCGAGACGAAGAAAGATGCCGAAGCCATGAAGATGCTTCAACAGGATGCTTCACAGCCCGGCAGTTCCAACCCCTCGGCTCTGAAAGAGAAAATCCGCAGTTATTGTGTGGGCAAGCGGTTTTTCAGAAGTGCGGATAAGAAGTATGGGATGGTTGTCGTCTCAGACAAAAAGGCTGACGGTAAAGTTTATTGGGGGCTTATGGATGCCACGACGGGCCGAATGGTGATAGAACCCGACCGGTTCGATGCCGTCAGTGCTCATAAAGAATATGGATATTTCACGAAAGACGGTTATGCCATTGCCGGATTAGAGGGTAAATATGTACTCATAAATAAAACCGGCCGAGTGATAGTGAACAATGGTTATAAAAAATTGGGCTTCTATAATGACTGCAAGATCTTGAAAGCCGCTAACGCCGAGTGGAAAGTAGGCATCATCGACTATCAGGGCAATGTATTGGAGCCGTTTGTTCACAATTCATTCGAATCTGAGAGCCTTGCAAAAGCTGCCAACCGTATCTTCAAGGAAAAAGGCGGTGTGAAAGTGGAAATTTGGTAACTTAAAACGAACAGATATGAAAACAAGAATATTATTAGCAGTAACGATGATGTGCTTGGGATGTTTTTCCGTACAAGCACAAGTATCGAACGGGAATGCCAATACCGTAGAAGCTCTCATAGGTTCTATCCCCGATTTGCCATCGGTGAGTACTTTGGCGGCATTGCATTATGGTGACGATGGACAAACTGCGGCTGCGATTGCCGTCGAAAAATTCCACGAAAAGATGGAAAAAGTCCGTGACCGATATAAGGAAGTCAAAGAGGCTTCGGACGAACAAGGCCGTGCTGCCATAACCAAAGGTGTGGACAAGAATATTCGTAAGGACTATGGCAAGTCGCTTGACGAAATACAGAACATGAGCGAATCGGAATTGGATAATTGGGGCATGGGATTGGCTGATAAGCAATTGAAGAAGATGGGTCTCAACAAAAGTGCCAAGCAGCTTGCTACACAAGGCGAAATGAGCGAAGCTGAGGCACAACAGTTAGCCAACCAGATGGCTCAATCAATGACGGGTATGTCGATGGCTGAGATGCAGGCACTTGCAAGCAAGATGGAGAACATGAGCGAGGAAGAGATGGCGGCCTATGCACAGCAAAGCGGAATGGCAGAACGAATGGCAAAGAATGCCGAAAAGATGGATACCAAGGCTTACAATGCTTCTGCGAAGAAAATAACATCGATGGCGGAAATACAGGAAGAAATGAATGCCATTCAGAAGCAGTGGAATTATATTGACGGTATCTACGTAAAAGAACAGGAGGAACTTGCAGAAAAAATGTGTCAGATTATCGTCAAGTACGATGCACAGATGCCTTCGCAATCCGGCAAAATTCGTGATCATTATTCAGGAGCAGTTCTTTTGACTTATCACACCAAAGAGGAACAAGCACAAGTCAAGAGAATCACTCTTCAATGCTTCTCTGAATGTTATACCTTATGGCGTAATTTCATCACCAAACGTCAAGGAATCTTAAAAACTCGTCTGACCGACTGCATCCGTCTGGATGAACTGCAAGCAAAGCAGATGGAATTGCAGGGGTATGGAACTCGGGTTGCTGTATCGTCAGCATACATCGTATTCGATGAGTATTGGAAAGTAACCAATAGTGTTACGGAACTTCCCGACGGTGCTATGCCGGAATATGAGGAGCAGCCGAACAGTTAATAACAAAAGAATTACAGCAATCGTTCTTTGACATATTGGTTTACACGCTTCAAGATGAAAAAGGAGTACTTATAAGTAGTCGGAACTGTAATTATTGATGGTTTTGATGACTTATAGGAAATAAATTTGAAGCGGAAGCTGAACACACTACCCAACAACTCTTCCGCTGAACGCGAAAGATTATTTCCAGTTGGAGGACAAGACGGACGAGTGATTCATCCATACAGCAGACATATAAAGCGTGTAAACCAAAGTCAAAGCGGTTTGCACGCTTTTTTTGGATGGAAACGAAACAATATAAACAATAAGGATTATGAAGAGACTGATATTATCATTATTCGTGGTGTTGCTGGGAGCGACATCGGCGATGGGGCAAATCAAGACTTCGCCAAGTTATAGTGAAGTATATGAAAAAGGTTCAGGAAAACTCAGAGCCAAGGAGTGGATTATGCCCGATAAGATGCGTGTGGAGTCATACGACCCTAACGGTAAGTGTACAATTATGATATTTCGTGCCGATTCTGCAAAAATATACACACAGATTGGTAACGGTTCGTGGATAGCAATTCCTCTTTCAAGTGTAAAAGCCGGTACATTTATGGGCGGTTCGTTGAATTTGACAAGCAATAAGACCAAGCGGACACATCGAGGCAGTGAAAAGGTTGAAGGATATGATTGCGAGCACTATTATGTGGAAACAGCAACAGGTCACGAAAACGGAACCACTTCTTATTCCGACAAGGACGAATGGGTTTACGAACCTTATAATATGGTAATCCAAGAAAGTGATATGGTTAATCCGGGCGGTTATTTAGTACGTCGCAACATCAAACTTGGTACACAGCCTGCAAGTATGTTTGAGTTGCCGAAAGATTATAACGGAGGTGATTTGCCGTTAGGTGGAATAATGGAAATATTGGGTGGTACTAAGAAATCCGATAAACAAGGAAACCAAAAGAAGACTGAATCCAAAGAGGCTGATGTAATGAACTCTCTGCTCGAAATGATGGGTGGAGCAAAGAAAAAGTAATAACCTTAAAATTTACAGATATGAAGAAAGTATTTTTATCAATGGTATGTATGGCAAGCCTCGTATTGATGACGGCTTGCGGTGGCGGTAATGCCAAGAAGGACGGTTCGGAAGGAACAGCCGAAGTGAAGAAAGAAGCAAAGGCTTCGAAAAGTGTAAAGAGCGAATGGGATGCTATTGACCCGAACGAAGATGCCATTAAAAAGAATAAAGAGTCCTATCTTGATAAAACCAAGGAAATAGGTGGTTTTGAAATTGGCAAGCCAAAGAGTTCGACAATCAAGGAAGCATATTGGTTCTATGGTGAAAATGAATTGGAAAATACTCCTGCAAGTTATATAATGAGATTCGTTTGTGGCGAAGGTCAAATCAAACACTCTGATTTCAATTCATACACACAAGCCGTATGGGATGCTTGCAAGAAAGTTGCTGATAATGGTAGAATTTTCGTTCTCAGAGCAGGAAAGGAACAGAATTTATCTACATTTATAGAGGAAGGAATGGAGGAATTTATTGTTGAGGGTAAAGAAATAGAGTATTATCATAAGTGGTATTATAATTTGAATGGTATCACGATGAAAGTTGATATTGAACCTGAAAAGAGCCGCAACAGCAGTAATGAACAAGTTCAGAATGTCATTAAAATAAATATAGGAAGAAAGAAGTAAGTAAATAAAAACTCTAACCATAAAATTCTACTACTATGGCATATTGCGGAAAATGTGGAAACCAGATTGACGAGGGTGTAAAGTTCTGCCCTGCTTGCGGATCGGCTTTACAAGTGGCTCAACCCGAAACGGTTCAGCCCGAACCTCAGCAGCCCGTGCAACCCGAACCCACAGCGGAAGAGAAGTTGCAACAGGCTACACAGACCATCGACTCGGTGGCTCAGAAGTTAGGCAATACAGCCGACCACTCGGCTGAGTATGACAAGACAGATGCGGAGGCTAACAAGGTGATGGCGTTGCTCTCATACCTCGGTATTCTGGTATTGATTCCGGTATTTGCAGGCAAGCATTCGCCGTTCGTTCGCTATCACGCCAATCAGGGAGTGGTGCTTCTGTTGGCAATGATTGGTTACAGCATCGCCGATGGTATCGTTACTTCTATCTTGCGTGCCATTCTCTATAAAGGTTTGGGATTGTGGAGCATCTACTCGATGTGCAGCAGTATCATCAACCTGCTCTATGTGGGCTTTACCGTATTGGCAATTATCGGTATCATCAATGTGCTGAACGGACGGGCAAAGGATCTGCCTATCATCGGCAAGTACCGTGTATTGAAGTAATAACCCTTAAAACGAACTGACTATGGCATATTGTACCAAATGTGGAACGCAAGTGGCCGAGGGCGTGAAGTTCTGTACTTCGTGCGGTACTCCCATGGGTGTGGCACAACAGCCACAACCCCAGCCACAGGCTGCACCCCAACAACCGCACCCCCAACCGCAACAACAGCAATACCAGCAACCGTATCAGCAACCGCCTTACGGACAGCCATACCCACAGCCGGCATATACCGAGGAGCCTATCTCTACGGGAAGTTATATGCTGATGTTCCTGTTGCTGATGATTCCGATTGTGAATCTGCTCTGCCTGATTGTGTGGGCGTGTGGCGGCAGCAACAAGAAGAACAAGGTAAACCTGTCGCGTGCGATGCTCTTCTGGATGCTTATCGGAGCCGTTATCGGCGGTATCATCGCCTTGGCGGGCGGTATGCTCTTCGGTGATTCCATCAACGAACTGATGGAACTTGGCAACGAGCTGAAAAACATTCAGCCGCAGTAAAAATTAAAATGAAGAAACTATGACAGCGAAAGACATTTTTATGAAGACATTGCCCTTCTGCTGGTCGAAACTGGGGTTGGGCTTACTGAACATCGTCATCTGTGTGGTGCTGTTCGCCATACTGATGGGCATTGCCCTTCTGTTCAACAGCGAGGGAGTGGCTGCCGTTATGATTATCGTATGGTTCGTGCTGATTGGCATCGTGAACTTTGTGATTAACCACTATTTCGCCTATCTGGTGAAGGCCGGACACGTGGCGGTCATCGCACAGACCTTCAAGGATGGTCGTGTTCCCGACAACTGCGTGTCGGTGGGCAAGGCGATGGTGAAAGACCGTTTCGGTACGGCAAATGCCTACTTTGCCATCGACAAGTTGGTGTCGGGTGCTGTCAAGCAGTTGCAACGCACATTGGGGCGTATCACCGATTCGCTGCTCGGCTCGCTGCCGGGTGCAGACAGCGTGAAGTCGGCAACCAACTTCTTCCTCAATATCTCGTTGGGATACATTGATGAGTGTTGTTTGAGTTACACATTCTACAACAGAGGTCAGAACGCCTACAAGAGTGCGTGCGACGGTGTGGTAATCTACGCCCAGAATTGGAAACACCTGTTGAAGAATGCGGCAATGACGGCATTGACGGTAATCGTTTCGATATTGGTGGTTACGCTGGTGGCATTCGTCCTCTTTGGCGGTGCGTTCCGACTGTTGGGCTGGAGCGGCTTCGTGGCATTCGTCTTGGCGGTGATGCTGGCGTGGACGATCAAGTTTGCCTTTATCGACAGTTGGATGATGGTGAAGATGATGCACGGCTATATGCAGGTAGCTCCATCCACTGTTATCACCTATGACCTTTATACCCAATTAAGCGGGCTTTCAAGCAGTTTCAAGAGACTTTTCAATGAGAGCCGTGTAACGCCCGGAACGGTAACGGCAGTTCCACAGCCATACGCATCGGCACAATCTCCGGTAGAAACTCCTGTAACAGCTCCCGTAACGGAAGTGGCAGCAGAGCCTGCATCTGAACCGGTTGCAGAGAGTGAGTCGGCTCCTACTCCTGCTCCTGCTGAGGAGAGCGTAAAACCCCGCTTCTGCTCGGAATGCGGCACACCGTTAAAGGCAGGAATGGCATTCTGCGGTAATTGCGGAAAGAAAGTAGGATAAAAGAAATATGACACAATCCACTTAATGCCCGAATGAGTTTTCTGTCATTCGGGTATTTTTGTGCTCCGAAATCTTGGTGAATGAAAATTATTCACTACCTTTGCTGAACAAAAATGCGTACATACGCAAAAATATTCAATAGAATATGGAGATAAAGCGTGATTTATATCTGAACAGACTCATAAGGAGTATGCACAATGGAATGATAAAGGTTGTAACCGGAATCCGCCGTTGTGGTAAATCGTATCTGCTTTTCAATTTGTTTAGCGACTATTTGAGAACACAGGGAGTTGATGATGAGCATATAATCAAGGTCGATTTGGAGGATCGTCGTAATAAGAAACTCCGCAATCCTGATGCTTTGCTTGAATACATTGATGCTCGTATAGCCAAAGAGGGTATGCACTATGTGATGCTTGATGAGGTACAATGGGTGGATGAGTTTGAGGATGTGCTGAATAGTTATCTTAAAATTCCTAATGTTGATGTATATGTAACGGGCAGTAATTCCAAGTTCTTATCGAGTGATGTAATTACCGAATTCCGTGGTCGTGGCGATGAGATAAAGGTTGCACCGCTATCGTTCAGCGAATTTTTCTCTGTTTTTGATGGCTCTCGCGAGGAGGCTATGGAGGAGTATATGACCTTTGGAGGACTCCCGATGATTGCAACGATGCAAAGTAATGAGGAGAAAATGACATATCTTCAGACTCTCTTCAAGAAAACATACATTACCGATATATTGGAGAGATATAAAATCAAGAACGAGGAGGAATTGGAGGAACTTATCAACATTCTTTCATCGTCAATTGGAGGCCTTATCAATCCTAATAAGTTGGTGAATACCTTTAAGTCGGTCAAAAATGTCTCTATCTCTCCGAATACGATTAGTTTCTACCTTGAAATATTGCAAGATGTCTTTATGGTAGAAAAGTCGATACGATACGACATTAAAGGCAAGAAGTACATTGACACTCCTGCCAAATACTATTTCGCTGATTTAGGATTACGCAACGCTCGTATAAATTTCCGTCAGCACGAGGTAACCCATTTGATGGAAAACCTTATATATAATGAACTTCGTACCCGTGGATTGATGGTCGATGTGGGTGTTGTGGTAGTAAATACCAAAGACGAGGAAGGTAAGAGCCAGCGTAAACAATTGGAGGTTGATTTTGTATGTAACGAAGGCAGTAAGCGTTGCTATATACAATCAGCTTTGAGATTGCCCGATGAGGAGAAGCGAGAGCAGGAATTGAGTTCGTTAGTAAATATATCGGACAGTTTTCAGAAGTTTGTAATCACCGAAGACCCTATAAAGCGTTATCAAGACGAAAATGGTGTGGTGTTTATGAACATCTATGAGTTTTTGCTTGACAGAGATAGTTTGAAAGTTTAATGCAATGATAAAAAACAAAGGTATAATATCCGCATTTGCGAAAATTATTATACCTTTGTCGTACAAGAGTTATTTGAGAGTATTGCTACCGCAAACCGCAGAAATTTGCACGATTCCCAAATCGTTACCTCGCTCTTTTCAAAATAACTTCAAGTGTTTATTCTTCAAACGATTATATCAAATCGATGAAATATTAAAATAAAAGTCTTATCTTTTGCTAAAACGGGAGTGATATAGCTTGCGTCATTG
>ENA-UOOA01004710-UOOA01004710.1-human-gut-metagenome-genome-assembly--contig:-P61old-NODE-4710-length-15146-cov-163.409184_pt1 | contig 15146 bp, 8 predicted proteins | sample MGYA00242467_ERZ724014 | MGnify/ENA metagenome assembly ERZ724014
TGATCACGTGGTTGCCGGAATCGGCGTGCGGAGCGTAGGTCGGCTTGTTCTTGCCACGCAGCAGGATGGCTGCCTGGGAAGCGAGACGGCCGAGCACCACGTCGGTGGCGTCGATGACGTACCAGTCGTGAGTCAGATCAGCTGGCTTCGGAGTGAAAGTTTTCACGATGTACCTTTTCTATATATTGTGTTCCGGACCTTCCATCAACATCTCTGCGTTGGTTAGGCGCGGAATGATGCCTTTTTCAGGTCTCATTATCCGTGGGCTCCCTGAAAGTCCTCGATGGCGAGTGGGAAAAGCGCTTTGAAGGACCCCGTAGGGAAACACAACAATCTACTAGTATATCGCCAGCCTTGACATTCGCGACACATCAACCCCTAGTACTTGCGAATACGGAAACACAGCAATCGACACGCAAAAGCCGGCGACGCTTGGCAGGTCTCCCTACCTTGCATCGCCGGCCTTCCGCCAATCGAAATCAGCTGCAATCAGCCTCAATCCGCTGCAAGCTCAGCCGCACATAATCGCTGCGATCTCCTGCAGTCGAGTATTGTCGAACAACTGCTCCAGCGGCACGACATTGCCATCGCCGTCAGCCAGCGGAATACGCCAGTTCGGATATTCGTTGCTGGTGCCCGGCTGGTTCTGCGTGCGCTTTTCGCCGACCGCGTCGACGATGGACGCCGCCATGAGCTTGCATGGCGATCCCTTCAAACCGCGGTACAGCGCGTCGATGATCTCGTTTTCGTTGGCAAGCTCGTCTTCCAGCGCGGAAGCGTCGAGATAGCCTTCGTCGACAAGCATGCTCAGCATGGCGTTATGTTCGGCTTCCGCGGACTTCTGGAATTCTTCGACCGGACCGGACAGCAGTCCAAGCTGTTCACGCAATTTGACATGCCCGTACTCCAAGTAGCCGGCTGCCGGAGGCAAATCGTGCGTGTTGACGGATGCCAACGCATACGGACGCCAATCCTTCGGCGCACGGAATTCGCCGTCGAACTGCTCGAACCATTCCACAGCGCAACCGAGAATGCCGTGCTCGGACAGCGACTTGGACACGTATGCCGGAACCACGCCGAGATCCTCGCCCACGACCACACCACCGGCGCGGGATGCTTCCAATGCGAGAATGCCGAGCATGATGTCAGAATCGTAATGCACGTAGGTGCCGTCCATGGCTTTCTTGCCTTCCGGAATCCACCACAAGCGGAACAAGCCGAGAATATGGTCAATACGTACCGCGCCCGCATTGGAGAACATGCCGTGCACCATATCTCGGTACACCTTGTAGCCGGTCTGTTCGAGAGCGATTGGATTCAGCGGCGGCTGACTCCAATCCTGACCCTGCTGGTTGAACATGTCCGGCGGAGCGCCGACCGTGGCGCCCTTGGCAAAACGCTCCGGGTTCCACCACACGTCGGAACCGGCCGGATGCACGCCCACAGCCATGTCGGCGACGATGCCGATCTTCATGCCGGCCTCGCGCGCCGCCTGCTGGGCCGCATGCAGCTGCTCGGTGGCGACCCATTCGAGCCAACGATAGAATGCAAGCGTGTCCGGGTACTGTGCGCGAAGCTGCGCGACTTCCTCGGAATCACGATTGTACTTGCGCCCCCAATCGTCGTCGCTGCCATTCGAGGCGCCCCACTTGTCGTAGCACAGGCACCATGTGGCATAGGATTCGATCTCATCGCCCACTTCGGCGAGATACTGGTCGAACTCGGCTTGACGCTGTGCGGAAAGGCCGGACTTGTAGATGATCCACAACGCCTGCATCTTGGTACGCCACATGGTTTCGCGATCCAAGATCCGCGCATTGCCGTTGAGCGGCTTGACCTGCTCATGCAGTTCATCCACTTTCGCCTTGTCTTCCGGCGAAAGCACGGCATATTCCGGCATGGATTCCGGTCGAATATAGCTGAAATTAATGAAACGGCGCGAAATCGGCAGATACGGCGATGGCTCGATCGGCGGCACCGGTTCGGCGGCATGCAGCGGATTGATCAGCATGAAGTCGGCGCCGGTCTTCTTCTTGGACTCGACGAGCAGGGTCTTCAGATCCTCATAGTCGCCGATACCCCAGGAACCGCTGGAACGAATGGAGTAGAGCTGGCTCATCCAGCCCCACAGGGAGCCTTCCTTCATGTCGTCAAGCAGCTCGATCTTTTCCGGAGCGCTGATAACGGTTGCAATCTCCGTCTTGCCACCAACGGTGACTTCAAGGGTGTGATACCCCTCGGGAAGATCTGCCGGAAGCACCAGATATGAGGTGCACACGAAGCCGCCGTCGACCTCGACCACGGTATCGCTGCCACCCTCGAGCTCGATTTTGCCGGCATACGCCCCACCGTCTTCCAGCATGATGGAAGCTTCAGGAACGTCAAGCGCTCCGCCGTGAACCTCAACCTTGCTTTCCTTGCCGACAACGTGCAGCACGGTCGGAGGAACGATACGTGTGTCGCGTTCGCGCTGAATGGTGGTGATGGACTGCTCGATCGCCCCATCGTTGGAAGCGTCGATTCCGAGCGCCTTGAGCACCGCCACGAGAACATCGTCTTCGATTTCGTGGTAGTCGCGGCTCATGCCGACGTAACTGGTGGCGATACCCACCAACTTTGCCAGGCGAATGATCGGACGGGCTAGACGCGTTGCATTTTCGGTCTGTTCTGTCATAAACAACAGTCTATGCCCCAATCACATGCACCACGCGCAAAAATCTCATAAAAATGACAACGTATGCAATTATTTTTCCGAAAGATGCCGTTCAGCGGCCCTTTTCACCTCTCCTGACGCATCCTGCGCAAGTTTTTCCAACATCTGATCAGACGTGTTCGGGTTCAAAGCAACGGCCCTACGTACCATGGAAGCAAGCACGGCAGGAGCATTCGGCTCGACGTCGACCCCCAAAGATCCCAGAAAATCAAGGGCCGTGGAATCCATACCCGGATCCTGCGCGCCTTCGAGCCGCATCTTCCAAGACGTCTGCTTGTTGCGCAACGCGACATCGCGCACTTCGAGGGACTCATCCTTGGTGAGACGCCCCACCAGCCAATTCTTATCATTGGCATTGCCCGCAACAGCTTTACGCACCTCAACGGATTCGTCGGTGGACAGTTTGACGAGAATATTCGGAAACGGCATGGTTTCCGCAAGAAAAACGCGATCTTCCAACGGTGTATGCGCATTGCCGGCGACGGCTTCCAGCAATGCCGTGGCACGCGAGAAAGCGGCCTGTTCGGAACGGTCAGGCAGCGGACGGCGCGCGAATTCGCTCAATTCGGCGGCATCCGTGGAGTGACGCAACCGCTCGTAGGTTGCGGTCAAAGGCTCGAAATCCGAAGGAACGTCTTGGTTTGATGCTTGTTCGTCGGCGTTCCCCACAACGGTTTCGACGGTATTTTCGGCGGTTTCCACGGCAGTAGTGTCTTGCGAGCTCATATCTTCGGTCATGCGTTCCACCTTACGTTATGTTCTGCTCAATATTCCATTCGTCATCGTTGAATTTCAGTATCGCACCGGGCGATTGGACGTGCCCGTTTGCCGCGGCGTGACGGTCGCATTGAACGTTTCGATAATTCGTGATTTGAATTTCTGCGATTGTTCCTGCGGAACGATAATTGACAGCACGATGCGATCGGTATATTGCGCATCCGCCTGCTCGCCGTCCACTGACGCAAGCAGATTCTGAAAGCTTCCCAATTGCGGATAGTCAAGCGTCACCTGATATTCGCAACATGGCACGATCTTCGCTTTGTTCGCCGCTTTGACCGCAATGGACGCACCCGTGGAATATGCGCGGATCAGGCCTCCGGAACCCAGCAGAATACCTCCGAAATATCGGGTGACGGCAACCACGCAATCCGTCATCTCGTTGGCGCGCAACACGTCAAGAATCGGTTTGCCCGCCGTGCCCGATGGCTCGCCGTCATCGCTCATGCGTTCGGCCAAACGACCGTCGGAACCGCCGCACACCGCAGCATAGGCGACATGACGCGCTTTCGGATGCTGGTCGCGAATCGTCTGCACAAACGCGAGCGCCTCATCCAAGGAGTCGATATGACAGGCGTCGCCGATGAATTCCGATTTTTTCTCGACGAACGCATCATGCGCGGGCTGATCGGCGGAATCGAGTATGGTCTGCATGTCTTTCAACCTACCCAATCACGCCGACCGTCCACATGTTTTGCCCATACCGGTTTTGCGGTTATTCACACGACGACGTTGAAATCCTCGCCCTTGCAGAATGCCGCAACGGATTGGACCACCTGTCTGGTGATGCCCACATAGGCGCCATCGGTGCGCCACGCGGTGTGCGGGGTGAGGATGATGCCTGGAATCGAACAGAGCGGATCGTCGGCAGTGAGCGGCTCATGTTCGAACACATCGAGCGCCGCAGGAATGTCGCCTCGCTGGAGTCTGGCGAGCAATGCGCCCGGTTCGATGATTTCCGCACGGGCCGTGTTGATGAACATGGTTCCCGGTTTCAGAGCTTCGAGGTTTTCCGCAGTGACGATGCCTTTTGTGGAGTCCAGCAGCGGCATATGGATGGATACCACGTCGGAACCGGCAATCAGCTCGTTCATATCGTTGACTGGAGTGATATTCAGATCGGCGAACACCTGCTCCGGCACATGGGAGTTCCATGCGGACACGTTCATGCCCAAAGCTCCGGCGATGCGTGCCACGGTCTGACCGATGCCGCCAAGGCCGATGATGCCAAGCTTCTTGCCGTACAGCTCGTAGCCGTCGGCACCGTCCCAATCGCCTGTTTTGACTTGCCTGTCGAGTTTGCCGACCTGTCTGGCGAGTTCCATAAGCAGTGCGATGGTGTGTTCGGCCACGGCATGGTCGCCATAGTGCGCCACATTGCATACGCGGATTCCACGTTCCTTGGCTTTGTCGAGATCGATGTAACTGGCCACGCCGGTGCCGCCGAATGCATAGCATTTGGCGTTCAACCGATCGAGGATGGAATCGGCGCAGTGGAATCCGATCACCATGATGGCGTCAGCTTCGGCGCAACGTTCGACGATGGTGTCTTCGTCAAGCGTGAAATCCTTGTACATGCGCACGCGGGCAATGTCTTTGAGCAGTTCGAAGTTCTTTTCGAACGGTTCGATCATCGATTCGATGATGACGGGCATGACCACCAGTGGCAGATCGGTGCGTTCCGGTTGGGTTTCGTAGATTTCCATGTTTTCACCTCACATTGTATGTTCGAGAGTTCTTACGCATATGCGACTCACGGTATGAGGCATATTGTGCCACGGAAAACTACTGGCCAGATGAACTCGTTTGCTCCGCGGTAATATTCCATTCCTTGACCACGTTCTGATCGGCGCCCATGGAATAGAGCACGTCCCAGATGCGTTGGCGCACATTGGCGTCTTGCGTTTCGTCCCAGCAGGTGCCGTCAGGATGATCGCTTGCAAGGGAACACCATTGGTATTTGCCTTGGGTTTCGTTGGCACTGGGCACCCAGTCAATGCGGTTGACACGCCACGAACCGGCCACGCCTTTCTTGCCCGCGAATTGAATACGCGCGGTAATGCCTTGATTGTTCACCAACGTGTCCGCAGTATTGGCCGATTCGGTCACGGCATTGCCCAAACCGTAGATGATCCAAGTGCCGTTGTAATTCTCGACTGGCTGCGCGCAATGGCATCCAGCGCCATAAATCACGTCGAACGCACCGGTATCGGCCAGTTCATGAGCCTCACTTTGCTGCCAGGAATCAGCGTAATCCAAATACTCCTGCACGGAATGCATGGCTATGGCCACCACATCGGCACCCTGCTCGCGAGCGGCCTTCGCTTTGGCTACCGCCTTGTCGATATCGGCTTGGTGGTTCGGGTCTCCGGATTCACGCAGACGATCCACACGCCAGTCGTAGTCAGGCGTCTGCGCGTTCAACGACACGGTTCCCGCAATCAGACCGAGCTTACCGCCACCGGTAGGCGAATCGATGACCAACGGCTTATACGAATCCTCTTCGGTTTTATAGGAGCCGGTCTGGGCGATGCCATCCTGATCAAGTGTGTCCCACAAGCGCGCGATGCCGTCAGCACCTTGGTCCCAGGAATGATTCGACGCATGCGTGCAGGCGCGATACCCCACGTTTTTCGCGGCGTCGGCCACTTCTGCCGGAATATTGAATACCGGATAGCCCGTATATGGACCGCCTCGCTGCGCGATAGGTGTTTCGAATTCGCATACGGCAATGTCGGATGCATCAATGTATTTGCGCATCGGCTCGAACAAGCCGGTAAAGTCGAATGCCGTGCCATCCGTGGCCGCGGTGTTGGTGCTGGCGTACTGGTTCCAAAGCCCCTCGTGGAACAGCAGATCACCGTTGACAAGCATGGCGATGCAGTCGGTGTCGGGGCAATCCGGAGAATTGCCATGATGCTCCGCAGACTCAGTCGCTTGCTTCTTTTCAACCGTTTTCGGCTGGCTTACCGCCGTCTCCGGCTTCACGACAGCATCGTTCTGCTTCGGTTGAAGACTATGCACCAACAGCCAAGTTCCTGCCACAAGCACGACGGCAAGCACCGCCAATGCCGCAAACACAAGTTTGCGACGGCCGGCCGCAAGCACTTCCGGATTGGTCGCGTGCACCGCCTCTTTCCTGTATTTCATGGCGCCCCTGCCTTCCTCTGGGCCTTCTCAACTCATCACTTCAAGAATAACGGATATGCCCTTGCTTCTACACCCCGAAGCTGGCGATATTGTTACCGTATTTTCGACGCACCGCATCAAGCGCCGCCTCCGCGCCACGCAAACGCGCCGAATGCGTCTGCGACTGGGCGCTGCCGCCGGAGATTTCAGCACGCTGTTCGACTTCGTTTTCTTCGAGCAGATCATCCAGCGAAGGCTGAATCACAGCTTCTTCGGCAAGTACAAGCCCACTGGCGCTCATTCCCGCCAAACGCACGGGGCGCGTAAGGGAAATGGCATGCGCAGACTCCGGAGCCATGCCCATCATGGAGAGCAGCAGATTGGCACATTGCGGGTAGAGCACGCTCGCCGCATCCGTAGGACAGCCCAGTGTGTGCCCTTTTGTTGCGTAGCTCAAATCCGGAAACCGAAGTTTGACCATGACTTTACGAGCGAGGAAACCCCTCCTGCGCAAAGACGTGGCCACGTCATCGCAACACCAGCGGAGCATGGAGCACACCTGCCGCATGTCTTGCGTATCCGCATCGAAGGTGCGTTCCGCGCCAATCGATTTTTCCTGCGTATACGGCACGACGGGTCTACCATCCAGTCCTCGGGCCGCCTGATACAGCCCACGCGCGGAAATAGCCGATCCAGTAGCCTGTTCCAACGATTCAAGACTCATACGCGCAAGATCGGCAACGGAGTTGACGCCCCACGCATTCAGTCGTTTCTCCAAAGAAGGCCCAATGCCGGGAATGCCACGCAATGGCATCATCTGCACGAATTGCGCATGCCGCGCCACAGGAATCATAAGCATGCCGTTGGGCTTGGCATTGGTGGATGCCATTTTGGCGACCAGCTTGTTTGCCGCGATGCCTACGGAACAGGTGACGTTGTAACGCGAAACCACCTGTTCGCGAATCCACGCCCCAATGGCGCGAGGACTCCCCCACCGCAACAGCGCCCCGGAAACGTCCATATAGCATTCATCGACCGATACCTGTTCGATACGATCGGTGATCCGACTGAACACTTCCTCGAAAATGCGATGCGACATCGCGCGATAGTAGCGCATGTCGACCGGAAGGAAAATGCCGTTCGGGCAGAGCTTTTGCGCCCTGGAACTCGCCATGGCCGAATTAACGCCGTATTGGCGAGCCTCGTAGCTGGCTGCGGACACCACCGAACGGTTGCCCACGCCGATGATCACCGGCTTGCCGCGATATTCCGGATGCCTCGCCACCTCCAAAGATGCGTAGAAGGCGTCCATGTCGATGTGCAGCACCGTGCAGCCAGCCTCGTCGTGACCCCAGTCACGTTTGGCTGCTGCGATTCTCGGTGCGGTGCTCATGGTTCCATGATAACCGTTTTTCGCAAGATATTGAAACAAATGTTCGAATATAGTGCCGCACCTTAACGCAACGGCGTGTCGGCAAACCCGAAACCAGCATGGCAGCACAATCCCACAACACGTATTTTCGTTGAAATTTCAACGTTTTCTCATCTTTTTTGCGAGATATGGTGTTTTGCCCGCAAATGGATGGTATAGTTGCATGCTGTTGCGCCGTGAAAACGGTAAAACAGTGGAGTCATGCCTGAGTGGCCGATAGGGGCACCCTGCTAAGGTGTTAGTCGTTTTTAGCGGCTCGAGGGTTCGAATCCCTCTGACTCCGCCTTGAGGGTTTTCGGAGAGATCCGGAAGCCCTTTTTTCATGCCAAAACGGCGGAATACCAACGATTTCAAGACATACGGCACAAACAGAGAATGTACGGAAATGTACGCCAATGTCAACATTTCCGGTACCCAGCAAGGTACCCGAGTTGAGTACCCAACAAGACATGCTGACGACTGCACTGCACATACGCCATAGTGTCCGCGCTAGTCATGAGCGGGGGAGTTCAGTCTTCCTCATAATCACCCCCGTTCACGCTCACCGCCACGTCCAACGATTGAGACGCCACATCCGACGGAATCCACGCAGAAACGCCCCTATACGGCGAAATATCCGGCCTAGGACACTTCAAACAACTCCTAGCCTCACAATAAGCCGCACGACGCCGAACAGGGTCTTTAATGGCCCGAGCCTCCGCGAGACGCCACCGACGAACCAGACGACGGAAACGGTGAAAAGTCGGATAATCAGTCTCGAAATCCTCCTGCACGCGCAACGGCAAACCATTATGCGGCAGGGACGATCCACAAAGACCGTCCCTGTTTACATATCAGTATTTATACATCAACGGCATGCCGTCACAGGCCGAATGCTTTTCGATCCGTTTCGGTAAGCCAATCCGTCCGCATGCCCGGTTCTTGGCACAAATGCATGGCGGGGCATTCCTCACCGATGCAAGGATCCCATACAGGAAGCGGCGTTCCGTCACGGTCCGTTCCGTTGGGATCGCCATTGGCTGCGAAATTGGTCCAGTACAGCCCCATTCGCCTTGCCAGATCGTAATGCCAGCCAACGAACGGACGCCAGCATTTCGCAAGGCTTCCAAAGGAGAACCACAGATCGGACGAGTGGAAGGCTCCGGCATCATCCCCCGGCATAGCGACATCGAAATGATAGTAGTATGGCGCGGTCCCACCGCTTGCGGTCCATTTGCGGATCAACGTGAGATTGCCGAGCTGGCCGACATGCACAGGCTTCCCATCTTCAGTCGAAGCGATGAACTCATTGGTCGTGTTGCCGACCAGCATGTCGACGTTGTTGGCCTTGCAGCCCTCGACGATACGCTCCTCCTGATCGGGAAGGAACAGGCCGTCCACGCATGGCACCCAATTGACGATCATCGACCAGTCATCTTCACGTCCGCTGTCCGGTGGAACAGGCAGGGACTCGGCGGCTTCCAATACCGTTCGGGCCGGGATTGCACGGGCCTGCTCCAGCGTGGAGACACCCAATGCTTCGAACAGACGGATTCCGTTGGCCTGCGCATGCTCCAGCGTGTCCTGCCGCGCATTGAAATACCCTAAGCCTGCGCCGGATTGCATGATGGCTTTCTGAAACAGGCCATGATTCATCGGCGAGCAGATCTGGGCCAAGACGCTGGCGGCGCCGGCCGATTGGCCGAAAACCGTGATGTTTTCCGGATCTCCGCCGAACTTTGCGATGTTTTCCTTCACCCATTGGATTCCGGCACGCTGATCCAGGAATCCGAAATTCGCATATGGTTCGCCGTCGCCGCGTTCTACGGCCTCCTCATGAAGCAAAGGGTGCGTCATAAACCCAAATGCATTCAGGCGATAGGCCACACTGACCACAACGACGCCGTTCGCGGCGAGATGTGTGCCGTCGAATTCCTTTTCAAATGTGCCGCCACATTGATAGGCTCCGCCGTAGATCCAGACCATGACCGGCAGCTTTTCGGAGGCTACCATGCTATCCGCGCCATATCCGCGTAATGCCGGAGTCCAAATATTCAGGTAGAGGCAATCCTCGCTCATCGGCACGGCCGGATCAGTGCCCCATTCACGATCATAGAAATCATCGGAGGCGCCCGGCGTCGGCTGCATCGCGGTAGGCCCGAAATCGAAGGCTTGCAGCACACCATCCCATGGCAGGGCCGGCTGCGGCGCACGCCAGCGCAGACCGCCGACGGGAGGCTGGGCGAACGGGACCCCTCGGAACACGGTGATGCCCTGATCTTCAGCCGCCAAGCCTTCGACAGTTCCTTGCGACACTATGACCTGTCGCTTCATTGCTCTCTTTCCTTCGTATCCGGCGTCGAATACGCAAAGTCGTAAAAATCGGCGATTCCACCGGTCTCTTTTGTCGAATACAGGAACAATCCGATACGGCAACCTGTGAAATGATCCATTTTGAAGACCATCCGGTGCGCTGTCCCCAATGGACACCATTCGGATTCCGGCGTATCCGCATCGCGGTAGAAGAACGTCACTTCATCCTTGCAATCGGTGAAATCATATACCGCGCGCAGGCGCATGCAATCCGCATCCGCCATGATTTCCGCATCCGTTACGGCTGGACTGTCCCAATCATTATCGGAGAAGATGGAATCGTCATTCGCCGGCTTGTATTGGACGGTCAGCATCGTGCGGCCGTTCCTTCGCGTAAGCGCGATGTAGGAATAGCATCCTTGGAACGCCGCCAATCCGGCGAAGTCGCCATCATGCAATGTCGACGCGTCGACGGTAACTTCGGCCACCGTCACAGGCCCCATCGTGCGCTGCGTCAGCGTGTTCCATGCATGATTGAGATTCGAGCTGATGCGTCCGGAATGCAGGCGGAATGCTCCCGGACGTTCCGTCAGTGACCAGTATTCGTTATGTGAGATGTGATTGAACTGCCAGTATGGCTGCAGACAGTTGGCATCGACTCCGCCTTCGGCGTTATACCGGGCTATGAATTCGCTGCCGTTGATGGGCGTGACAGGTTCGGCACAGCTTGCAGCCGGCACGCTGACCGACTGCGGCACTTTGCCGTTCTCGCCGACGACGGGGAATCCGTCCTCGCCGAACCGCATCGGCATCAGTATCGGCACGCGTCCCACACCGCCGCGGTCCTGCATCATGAATGCATACCAGTCGCCGTCCGGAGTGTCCACCATACCGCCTTGCGCGACTCCGTAACCGTGGAAGGACAGGTCGTCTTCGATAATTTCACGCACTTCGAAAGCGCCATCCAAGGATTCGGCCATCAAGCAGGCTTCTGTTTTGCCCTTGCCTTGCGGGAAGTGACAGGTGAAGACGTAATAGCGTCCATCATGCTTGTACAGGTGACTGCCCTCATAACCAAGGTCAGCCTGCGGATCGTCCTGCACGATGACCCGGTCGAGCCCACCCGGCATCGGCCCGCTTAATTCAGGATTCAACTCCGTGATGCGCAATGTCGACTGCCCATGTACGACATAGGCTCGATCATCGTCGTCAAAGAACAGTCCGCTGTCGTAATAGAAGCCGTCAAGCTCACGCTTTCGCCATGGGCCGCATGGATCGTCCGCCGTCAGCAGATAGCTGGTATGCGTATCGTTGGCGGCGAACAACACATACCAGGTGCCCCGATGGTAACGCAGTGACGGCGCCCACATGCCTCGACCGTAGGCGTTGGCACCTTCACATTCCAAACGTTCTTCAGGGGTATCCGCCACGATATTCAATGCGTGCGCAATGAATTCCCAATGCACTAGGTCATAGCTGCGCAGAATATCGCACCCAGGTGTGAAATGCATAGTCGTAGTGGCCATGTAATACACGCCCCCGACCCGGATGATGTCTGGATCAGGAAAATCCGTGTAGACCATAGGATTAGTTGAGGTAATCATCATTCATACCGATACTTTCCGCTCAACGCCAGCATGGCGAAAGCGTAGAGGAAGTTGTCATAGTAACGACGCGTGCCGGTTCGCATCGGCGTATTCCACAGCATGCGCACCCATTCACGGGCATTATGTTCCGCGTCGGGCTGGGCCGAATGCACCGCCGCAAGTGCGCCTTGCGCGGTCGCGGCCAGGAATCCGACCGGATGAAGCACGACCTCATCCACGGCGGTGCCGTCGATGGCGTAGACGCTAGTACGGTCGTGGGTCAGGAAGAATCGCTGCAGCGCGGCGACGCGGTCGCATAGCACTTCCTGCGGACCGTTCCAGGCTACATCCAGTCCGATATTCGCCGCAGTACGGTAGGCGTCGGAATAGAAATGCCAATGATTGGACTCGTCGACATGCGGCTTTCCGTCATAATCCGCGTATTCAGCGTTCATGCCGGTCTGCTCGTCGCAGGCCGCCTGCAGATAGCGACGGCTTGCGGCGGCTGCCTCATGCCAAAATGGACGGTCTTCTTCGTCGGCTTCTTCGGCGAATACTTCATAGAAGTGCGGCAGATGGTAGGACGGATCGCTCCACTCGGTTTCCGGAATGAACTTGATGAGCTTGTTGTCGGGATTCCACATGGGCTCGCCGTCGTAGCGTTCGCCCTTATGGACGCAATATCTCAAGATCTCGCGTCCCCATGCGGAATATTCGTAGATATCCTCGCCATCACCCCAGCGACGGGAAGCGAGGAACAGGTCCATCGCGAAATATTCCTCGCCGTCAGGTGCAGGACCATTCGAGTTCGGCGTACCGTCCGGCGCGACCGACCATGCGAAATAATGCGCATGATGACCGTCCTCCATGTACATGTGACGCATTACCCAGCCCCACAGCTTGTCGAATACGTCCTTACGGTCGTATTGCAGGGCGATCATCATCGCATAGCTCATACCCTCGGTACGTACATCGTTGTTGCCGGTGTCCATCACATAGGCAAGACCTTCGTCGTTCTCCCAATAGAATTTGTTCGGACCTTCGAAAATTTCATGCCAGACCTGTGACACGCGCTTATCGATGGCGTCCTGGGCATATCCGCACTGTGCGAACATGGACTCGCCCAATGTCTTGTTGGTATCGGTTGCATTTGTCATATCAGTTGTTCCATTCCCAGATTCGGATGTGATTCTCTCCGGAGACAAGACCATTCAACGACCCGGCCTTGCGTTCCGTTGTCGTCAAGGCTTGTCCCAGCAAGTCGGTGTCCAGCACATAGTCACTGCCATCGGGCTGTTCATAGCGTTCCTCCACGATGCGAGGCACGCCGAGCATATCGCTGGTGACGACCTGCATCCTGGTATCGGTGACGGCCTGTGGCACAGTGCACCGCAGGTACAGTCCATCGGGTTCTTCGACCAATGTCACCGGCATGGGCTCATCACACGCAACGCTCGTGGAGGCGGTGCCGCCGAAGAACGGGGCGTCCTCCTGCATGCGTTCCGAATCGTCGGCCGCACCTTCCTGCTTGTTCAGCCCCTGTGCGCCGGACAGATAGATGTTGCCGCCCGCGTATAGAGACTGCAGAGGATTGCGCTCGTCACCACCCTGCGAAGAATCTGCCCACATGCCCCGCTGGCGTTCCAAGTATTCATGCATCGACATCGGACAATCGCTGTAGGCGGACAAACCATATTCACCGACGGTCGGTTTCACCGGTTGCGGCGCGAACATGTTGTTCAGCCAACGCTCATCGCCGCCGGATACCACAGCGCACCCGGCCACCTCGGTGGTGTGCGGATAGTGATACGGCGTGGAACGGTCGGGGACGGTATGCGGTTCAATGCCGCCGCAAATCAGATTGTTGACGAAGGCACCACCTTGCGACCAGTTCTGGAACATCACCGGCGAGGCGAAAACGTTATTGTCCACCAGATACGGCCCATGACTCACTTCAATCATGAGGTCACGGACGTTATCGTGGAACACATTGCGCGTGATGCGCGTGCCCTGCGTCTGCCAATCCATCCACATGCCCAGCGAGCAGTCGTGGATGTTGTTGTTGGCAATGACCGTATCCAATGCAGCATGGAATTTGATGCCAGCGACCTCCCATCCGAAGAATTCACGCTTCAACGCAATGTGATGGACATGGTTATGCTCGATACGGCAGAATGCGCTGCCCATATGTCCGACGATGGCATTCTGTCCGCACTCGTAGATGTCGTTGTTGCGTACGATATGACCGCCGATCAGCCCCTTTTCCCAGCCGATGCGACGGGCCTTGAACACGGCCTCCAACTGGTACTGGTAACCGGTCTTGCGCTCGGTTTTCGCCCACTCGTTGTCGCCGGATGAGATTTCCTTGCCCAATGACACCGCGGAGAATTTGGCGTCATGCAACACGTTGTCTTCGATGATCCAGCCATACGACCAGTTCGGGCCGATCATGCCCCACTGCTGCGAGGTAGGCGGCGCCCAATCTCCAGTGGCCTGCGCCATTTCAAAGCCACGCACGGTGATGTAGTTGACATGGTTGCGGGAAGGGAAGAAGCATGTGCGACGAACACTGACCTCCACCAGTTCCTCATTCGGATCGGCACCTTGGAAATTCGCCCAGATCGTTGTGGTACCGGCATTCTCGTCCACTTCAGCATGCCATACATAACGTGTACGGTCCACATCCGGCACAGGGCAGGGAATCTTCAACGCGAAATCCTCATCCGTATCACGCGGCTGCGGATCGTATACGCCTTCCAACGTCGTCGATTCGAAGAAGGAAACACCGTTGAGATACACATCGCCAAGATGTTTGTCCGGATCCTTGCCGAACTTGGGCATTTCCAGCCAGTCACCGAAAATCGGGGTCGCGAATGGATTGAAATCCCCGAACATCGTATTATCAAGCACCACCGTCCACACATGCGGATGATCGGCCAATTCCGTCCAGCCCCGCACGCATTCCGAGCCTTTGATAACCGGCCGTGCTTCGCCTTCGGCTCCGCAGTAGGTGATGCGCTCATGCTCACTCAGACCGCCGCGTTTCGGATCGACTTGTTCGCGGTATACGCCTTCATGCACGATTACCGTATCACCCGGAGAGGCCATCTGCGCGGCCTTGGAAATCGTGGCGAACGGATGCTCCACGTCGCCGCACGCCGCATCGCTGCCGGTTGGTTTGACATGGTATTCAAACTTCATTGCTGAATCTCCTTAT
>ENA-UOOA01004713-UOOA01004713.1-human-gut-metagenome-genome-assembly--contig:-P61old-NODE-4713-length-15139-cov-5.084792_pt1 | contig 15139 bp, 11 predicted proteins | sample MGYA00242467_ERZ724014 | MGnify/ENA metagenome assembly ERZ724014
CGAAGCCCGCCCGCGATCCCCCGCCACCGAGCTCAACCCGATGATCAGGCCGGACCCGCGTGCTTCGAAAGCCTCCGCAGCCTGCAGAAGCACGGGGACCAACCCAGTGAAATTGCACTCCATTACCCGGAGTGCCGCCTTGGGGTCCCGGCACGCGCAATCCTGATCCCCGAGCAACCCCACAGCGCACAACACCGCATCCGGGCAGGATGGCAAAAGCCCCCACAAGGCGGAACGCGAAGCCGGATCGAGCGCGTCGAACGGAAAGATCGACGCCCCACCGCAGTCATCCGCAACTTCCTGAAGACGCTGGATATCCCTTCCGGCAAGCTGCAATGTCCAACCGGAACCCGCAAACGCCCGGGCTGTAGCCCGGGCTATGCCAGAGGTCGCCCCCAACACGAGCATCGTCGGCATATGGCCTCACATATCAATGATTACAGTATATTAAAGATTATAAGGTTTGGACGGTGGATTGATAACTTCTCATTGTCAATCCAATCTGATTTATCCGTTTGTATCTGAACAGCAGGGAGTGGTAAACGTACATTCAACGAACAACAACTCTTCTTTGGAGGTTCATCATGGATATGCAGTCCAAGCTCATTCTCCTCACGGTCGCCTTCGTTCTCGTCGGTCTGGTTCGTGGTTATTGTGCCATGAAGGAAATGTAAAAACTTTCACAAATAAATGGTACGGAGAACAGACATGCTTGCCCAGTCCTCCTTGATTATTTTCAACGTCGCATTGATCCTTACTTGTAGTCTCCTTCACGCCATGAAGGAAATGTAAAAGAAAATATCAACCAGACAGAAGGAACGCAGCTATGTTTGTACAGTCCGCCATCGTCATGCTCACCGTCGCCGTATTGCTTTCGTGCAGCCTCTACAAAACCATGCGCGATATGTAAGGCAAGACAACAATACACCGCAATCCGCCCGGGAGGCCCATCATGATCGCTCAGTCCGCCCTTGTTCTTCTCGTCACGGCCGTCATCCTTGCCTGTTCCGTCATTCGCTCCGTGCGGGGCAACTAACCGTTAAAGGAACCGCCCGTGTTCAGCCAGTCTCTTTTCGTCCTCCTTGTTACAACCCTCTTCTTCGCGTGCAACATCGCCCGTGCCATCCAGACCAACTAACACCCGGAGTTATCATGAACATGCAGTCCCTCTTCACCTTACTCCCCTTCATCGTTCTGGCCATAGGCATTACCCGCGTCTACTGTACCATTAAGGAGATCTAATGTATCGAACGACAAAAACGCTACTACGGCACTAAAAGGCTGTCCGAAAGGACGGCCTTTTTTTGTGCCGTTTCGTGTGGCGGGGATTCAGAAATTCTTTTCCCATTTTGTGACGCATATCACAGATAAATCAATGCTCTCGATGAGATACTGAACAGTTTCGTTTATTGAACCGATACGATTTATCCGTTTGTTTTCCGGCTCGGGATGATGCTAGACAGACAATACAAAGTCCGCACTTCATCCACAAACCGCGAGGAGTTCCCCCATGCAGTCGGAAAAAGCCATTGGAAACGGATACCATCTGCAGCTCATGAACGGCGTCCTGTTTGTCATCTTGTTCGCCAGCGCCGCCTATCAGCTTTCGCAGTGGCATTACATTTCTCTTTTGGGCATCAGTCCGCTCATCGTGGGCATCGTGCTCGGCATGATTTACGGCAATACGCTCCGGCTGCATCTTCCGGTCTACTGGTTGCCCGGCATCTTGTTCTCTTCCAAAGTATTGCTGCGCGTCGCCATTGTCCTCTACGGTTTCCGCCTCACCTTTCAGGATCTCCTGCTCGTCGGTTTCAACGGGCTGGCGATCAGCTCCATCATGCTGACAAGCACGTTTATCGGCGGAACCTGGCTCGGGATCAAGGTCTTCGGCCTGCCCCGCCGCCTTGCCTTGCTCACCGCCGCCGGGAGCTCCGTTTGCGGGGCCGCCGCCGTACTCGCCACCGAACCCGTGGTTAAGGGCGAATCCTACGAAAGCAGCATCGCCGTGGGCACGGTCGTGGTTTTCGGCACCATCGCCATGTTCGTCTATCCCTTCCTGTACAGCCACGGCTTCCTCGACATGAGCGAAAAGGCTTATGGCATGTTCGTGGGCGGAACCCTGCATGAGGTCGCGCACGCCGTAGCCGCCGGACAGGCCATTTCCATTGATGCGGGCAACACCGCCGTCATCGTCAAGATGCTCCGCGTGATCATGATCGCTCCCCTGCTCATCTGCCTCGGCTTCTGGCTGAACCGCTTCCCCGAAAATACGGAAGAGGAAAGCCGCGTGCCTTCCTACGGCACCTATAATTTCAGCAGCTTCCCGTGGTTCGCCGTCCTGTTCATCGCGTGCATCGGCATCAACTCGCTCGGCATCATCCCCAAGCAGGCCGTCAGCGTCATCAATTCGCTGGATATCTTCATGCTCACCATGGCCATGTGCGCCCTCGGCATGGAAACCAGCCTCGAAAAGGTCCGCATGGTCGGCCCCAAGCCTTTCCTCCTCGCGGGCGTGCTCGCCCTGTGGCTCATCGGCGGCGGCTATTTCGTGACCCGGTTCATCCTCTCCCTCAACTTCTAGCGCGGACGGGCAAAGTATCAGATTTTGGGGGAAACGTTCATTGAAACGTTTCCCCCTCCCCTTTTCAGAACCTTTGCGGCCCCTCTTTCCCGAATGCGTTACCTCCGCACCGTCCCCATAAAAGACAGGAATGCCCCTCCTGTCTTTTTTCTTTGCAGCACGGAGCCTGACTTTCCGTACCGGGACGGAGCCGAATCAAACGGAAGGAGGACGCCGGCGGCGTTCACAAAAGAACGTGCAACAAATGTTGTCCGGGCAACATCCGACGGCACATTCTCGCCGCTTGACGAAAAACAAATGTGATTTAATGATGTTGCATGAACATGTTCCTGAATGAAGCACGGGAGGGCATATACGGGGCTTCTTTCAAGGAGACGTCCAAACACTCCTCAACAGCGTAACCCTGCCGAAAAAGGCATGGGAAAAAAGAAACATCTTCCATATGTTGCGGTGCAATCCGGTTGCCGTCTCATAACGGATCCGTTACCACGGAAGAATGGCGTTGCGGTTTGCCGCAGACAACCGACAGCAGACAGGAGGGGTTCATGACGCTTCGGTATCTGGAAATTTTTTTGGCCTTGGCGAGGACGCCGAACATGCGGGACGCCGCGGCCAAGCTATTCATATCGCAAGCGGCGGTCTCCAGCGCGCTCCGGGATTTCGAAGCTGAACTGGGGGTTTCGCTGTTCGATCGCATGGGCCGGGGCATCCGGCTCAATGACAAGGGGCGGCTGCTCGAAGAACGGCTGGCCCCGCTGTATAACCAGCTCAAGAATGTGCTCGCGCTGGTGGCGAGTGACGAACTGGCGGGCAAGATCCGCATCGGCGCGTCCACTACGCTGTCCGACTTCGTGCTGCCGCAAGTGCTGTATAATTTCAAGATGCGGCACCATCAGGTCGAAATCGAATGTGAGTCGGGGAATACGGCGGATATCGTGCGCCATGTGGAACACGGCCTGCTTGACGTCGGGTTCGTGGAAGGGGACGTCCACAACCTCGCCGTGGAAATCACCCCCCTCGCCAAGGAATCCCTCGTGATCGTCACTGCGGACAAGGCATTGGCCGAGGCCGGGCCATATCCCATCGAAGCTCTGCTCGACCGCCATTGGCTGCTGCGCGAACCGGGATCGGGAACGCGGGAAACGTTTCTGCGCCAGCTTACCCCGCGCGGCCTGCGCCCGCAGATCCTTCTGGAATTCGAGCACAACGACTCCATCAAGCAGGTTCTCCACAATCCGGGTATGCTCTCCTGCCTCTCCCCGCGCATCGTGCAGCGGGAAGTCCGCGCCGGTGAACTGTTCATCGTCGGCGTGAGCAACGCCCAGTTCGACCGCACCATCTATCGCGTCGAGCATAAGGCCCTCCCCTTTTCCAGCCTCAGGGAGGCGCTCTCCAAAGAAGTGGAATCCTGTCTTGAGGAAGAGGAACGCCTGTGCCATCTCGTCCTGAAGACCGGCGGGCCTCTTCCGGAACATGAAAAAGAAAGGGCGGCACCCCGAAAGGCGGCACAGCACGCTCAAGCGTGAAGATTTTTTAGGTTTCCCCTGTGTGTTGAATTCCGAATCTGAGTGTGATATAAGAAGCATATTCCGGATTCAATCGTAAATACCATGTGCCGCCGGATTCCCTCAGCCTCCTTTTCTGCTATACCGAAACGGCTTTTCTATTTTTTACCGATTAGCAACATAATGGGCTTCATCATCAGGATGAGGCCCATTTTTATGATATTTCCTCTGCCTGAGGCGGAAGGGCTCCAGAGCTGCATCCGAATTTCCATTTTCAACTAAAATGGAGCAGACACCCGGATTGGGCACAGGAAAATCTGGACAAAAACAATGGACAGACGTTATCTTGACAGAAGATACGTTTCTAAAAATCACTTGTCGATAGGGGGATAGACCACAAAAAAGTTTTCGTGCCCTGAATGCTTTTTTTGAATTCCCCGAAAGGATACACATGTCGCTTACAACCCGGATGCTCGCTCCCATTGCCCTGATTATGAGCATCGCTTTGGCGTTCGTGGCCGGGAGCGCCTACGACAACGCCAAAAAAATCGTTTCATCCAACATCGTCACCATCGAAGCCACTGTGGTGGAAGCGGTCAGCCGTGAAATAGAGTTTATGCTCGAATCCACCCGCAACTACATGCGTCTTTCCGCACAGCGGCAGATCGTCAAGCAATACGCCGAATGGCTCCTCACTCAAAAAAAAACAGACCGCAGCGCACCGGAGCAAAAGATCTTCCTTGAGCAGATCAACCAAAGCGTCGCTATCTATAATTACGTGGACTCCCTTATTTTTCTCAATAAACAGGGGACGGTCGAGGCCTCCACGGAAAACATGGGCGAAGGACAGAATCGCTCCGACAGGGAGTACTACCGTGAGGCCATGCTCGGCAAAAGTTCCGTGCAGGGACCGCTCATCACGCGTACCAAAGGGTATTACGCCTTTTTCCTAGGCGAACCCGTCTTTGTGAACGGCGAAGCCTCGGGGGTGCTCGTCGGGGCCATCAACATGGACTACATCGCTTCCCATACCATCGATCCGGTGACCATGCACGGGAAAGGGATCGTCTATGTCGTCGATCCCAATGGGCAAATCATCCTCCACCCCGACAGGCAGAAAATGATCGGCAATGCCATGATCGAACAGGCCATACTCGAGGCCATATCCGACGGTGGAGCCGGATCCTTCGAAAACGAACGCGACGGCATGGCCTATTACAGCACCTTCAATACGCTGCCCAACGGCTGGACCGTCATAGCCACCGTCTCCCGCGATTTCATGATGTCCGACGTTCAGCTCATGCGCGACCGCACGGCCGCCGTGGCCCTTGCCGCCGTGTGCATTGCGCTGTTCTTTATGTTCCTTGTCGTCTGCCGCGTGGTCGCGGCCATGCGCAAGGGAGTCCAGTTTGCGGAAAGCGTGGCGGAGGGCAATCTCGACCAGACCTTCAATATCCGCAGGAACGATGAGCTCGGCGCACTGGCTTCGGCTCTCAATACGATGGTCGGCAAACTCAAGAACAGCTTCGAAATAGCTAACCGTCAGACCCGCGAGGCCGAAGAAGCCCGCGCACGGGCCACCAGCACCTACCGGGAACTGCAAGCGCTCATCGACAGCGTGGACGGCGGCGTGGCCCGTTTCGCGCTCGACGACTCGTTCCGCGTCATCTGGGCGAACACCGGATTTTATGCCCTTTCAGGCCGTACACGGGAAGACTACGCCCGCGATGTTGGGAACCGTGGGATCAACGTCGTCCATCCCGAAGATGGGTTGACCATGCTCAAAACCTTCCGTGAACACGCCCAGAAAAATGACTCCCTCAAGGCGGAATACCGCATTCTGCGCAAGGACGGCGGGACGTCATGGATCTACCTGCGGGCCAAACGTGTTGGCGAGTGGGAGGGGTACCCTCTCTTTCAGGGCGTCTTTATAGATATCACCCAGCAAAAGAATATCATCCGCGCTCTTGAAATGGAGCAGCAACGGTATAACGTCGTCACTGAAATCACAGAAGAAATCCTCTTTGAACAGGATATCGCCACCGATACCCTTACCTTTTCGTCGAACTTTGAAAAACTGTTCAACCGCCCGCGCAGCATTGAACATTACCTGCGTGACAAGCACTTCTTGGAGATTGTCCACCCTGACGATCTTCATCTCCTCCCCAGTACGAAGAGCACCAAGCTCTCGGAGGACGATTTTATGCGGTTCGATGCGCGGTTATTGACCTCGGAAAACACGTACCAATGGTTTACGATCTGTTTCAAAGTCCTGCGTGATAACGCCGGCAAGCCCACCAATGTCATCGGCAGGTTATCAAACATCAACGACAAAAAGCTTGAAGAAGACCGCCTGCGCCGAGAAGCACAGACGGACATGCTCACCGGCCTTTACAACAAAATGACTTTTAAGCAGCTTGCCGAGGATATGCTCTCCGAGGGCACCCATGCCCTGATCATCGTGGACATCGACGACTTTAAAAATGTGAACGATACGTACGGCCACCTGTTCGGGGACGAGGTAATCCTCACCGTCGCCTCAGTGGTGCGTGACGGGTTCCGTTCCTCGGACATCACCGGACGCATCGGCGGGGACGAATTCGCTGTCTTTGCCCGCGACGCCCTGGACGAAAATGTCATCCGAAACCGCTGCCGCCAGATCACTGCCCGTCTTGCCGAGATCGACTCCCCCAATGGCTACCGCATCTCGGTCAGTATGGGCATCAGTTTCTATCCCCGGCACGGTAAAGACTACCCCACCCTCTTCTCCCACGCCGACGCAGCCCTTTATCATCTCAAAAAGCACCGTGGTAAAGGCGGGTATGCCGTATACGGCGAATAACGGACAGAACCGGAAAAAACCACCAAGGCGGGGAAACATACGCTTCCTCGCCTTTTTTAGGCTTCCCTGCGGAGAGATATAACTAAAGAAGTGCTTTTCTAAACCGCATTAATGGAACCTCCACACTCTAAACGTTTAGCCTCTCTTTACCGCGGTGGGTCTACTGTCCGTCTCCTAGGGGGAATTACCTTCAACGTACGATGCGCAAGCCTCCCATTCCGGGGGGAAGCCTATACCATGCCCTGTCTACCTCCAAGGCGTAGGCAAGATGTACAGCAAAGACTGTTCATATTTTACTCTTGAGTAACATATTTTTCCAAATACAAATATCCTCCTCCAAAAAATAACAACCCCTTTCTCTGCTCTAGAAAAAATGGGCTGAGCCAAAATGGGAAAATTCCATTTTTCCCTATTCGTCATAATGCCCACTTTCGGCAAAACGGTTTCTTCTATACGGTTAAATGCCCACCTTTTCTCGGTCAATCCCCCACCGAAATACGGCATAATGCCCACCACAGGTACCGCAAAACCCTTGAGCAGCAATAGCCAGAAGCCCCCCATAAGGATTTCAGTATTCCAAAGGAGTTCAATAAGAACATATTTTCTCCCAGTAAAAAGAAAAATGCCCTTTAAGGAAGAATATAGCAGAGAGAATGACTCCTCATGAGAAATAACACTACCATCAACAGACAGCGTCTGTTGATGGTAGTGTTGATGGCTGCTCATAACAGCTTGTTAAGCTTTGGAGATTTAGGTGATGCAATAAACAATCAGAAACTGTTCGTATTAGTCAACAACTGTCATTAACTGTTTTTAATAAAAATATGATGTCCTAATGGACAGTCATGGATGGGATGCCTGCGTAGATGACGGACATCGTGTTGTTTCCGGTAAGAAAAAGAAAGGGGAAAGGAATTACTTGAAGCGGGTACGGGCTTCAGCGAGTTCGCGTTCCTCGTCGGCTTGTTGGCGAAGACGCAGAACTTCAGGGTCTACATAGCCTTCTGGACGAGGATAGTGCCCTTGCCGCTGCATGGTGCGGAGCCACGCGGTGACGTGTTCAGGTCCTGATGAGACGCCATTGGCAAGTTCCCAATCAAGATAACGCAGACACCGCGATACGTTTTCCGGTTCCCATCCCTGTAGCTGATAGGCACGCTTCAGTTGTGCCAGATGGGCTGGTCCGAAACCGGCATCCGCTGCGAAGGGCCACAAAATGGCGATAAGATCCCCATCCGTATTCCATATACACGGGGCATCAAGTGGTAAAGAGGGGGGTATCTCAGTTTTCATGACTGTCTGTGGCTGCTGTTGATAGAGCATTGACTGTCTAGTGCGTGAAGAAGCAGTCATTGCCGGTAACGGATTGTCATCAATAAATTCAACACACACCCCATGAGCGTCCCCCGTGCGAACTTGTGTAGTACAGATGACGCCCTCACGTACAAGGCGGCTGATGGTGTTACGAACGGTGCCGTAGGAAAGCCCGATAGCCGGAGCAAGACGTTTTAGGTTAACGACGACCTGGGGGGATTGTTGCCTCAGCGCAGTGAGTGCATCTAAAAGGATCTGGCGGGCTCCGCCAAGGTGGGCGTCTTGAAGGGTGGCCGCAATGATGGACGGCGAAATACCTTGGGTGATACCATGTTGTATGGTTATATCCTGTTCTTGTTGAACTTTTCTAGAGCCAATAGGTTGTTTATGGTCATCTTCCACTGTAGTGACTGCTTGTGATAATGTAAAACTGTCATCTTGCAACGGAGAATGTGCGACGGTGGCTCTTGGAGTGGTAACAGGCTTAGATTGAAAAGGATCTCTTGGAAGAGGAGTCTCTCCGCCAGAATAAGGGGACACCGTTATTGCACTTGAATAGGCTTGACAGTCAGTGACTGTTTGTGGCTGGCTATAAGATAGCTGTGAATACATTGAGCGGCTGGCTGCATCCGGTGACTTTTTTACTTCATCAGAACTGAGGGCAGTGGCTTTGTAATTCTGTTTTGGCGTAGAACTGTCATTGACAGCTGATATGCTGTTATGAAGCGCTGAAGACTGTTGGTGACAGTTCGTGCCTGTACGGAATATTTTTGGAGGGATAGTGGTAATGGACGGCTTTTTACTGTCTATTCCTGTTGGTTCCTGTATATATCTATCATCAGCTGTCATTGACGGTTTTTTATCGTAATTCAAGCCGGTTTGAGCTGCCTGTACGGGGATATCAGAAGGTCCATCCTGAATATCTGAGAGAGTGTACGCAGAACCTGTTTCTGGTGCACAAACAGCGTTTAGAGCCTCTACTGAACGTGATTCAGAAGAAGGACTCTGAAAAGGTTCTGTTTTCTCTCCTCCAGTGAGTAGAGTAGAAAGGTCTACCTGAGGAGTTCCCTCCATATTTTCCCTTTCAGGGGATTCAGCAGGTATCTCAGGAGTCTCTACTTCCTTCTGTACAGGCGTTTGGAAGGACTTGGATGTAGTCCCTTCAAGAGGCTGCAAGGCATCAGTTACAGAATAAGTAGAGTCTACAGGTGCAGCAATCTCTCCGGATTGTTCGATTATGACGGTCGACTCTTCACAATATGGTAAATCTGTTGAAGAAACGTCAACGCCAATGGTTGCATCAGAACTTGGCGGCGTTAAGCTCTCTTCAGCAAAGGGAGGTTCTACTGCTGAGGATTCGACGGTGATTTCTGCATCGTCGGACATGGCATCTATGGCCTCATCAGATTGCTGGGCAGATTGATGCTTCGGCGGCTGGCTCATTTTGCGCATCTTAGCGGCCGCTTCTCGAAGGTCGGCACCGAGAGCGAAGGTAAAGTCCGGCATGCTTGATTTCTTAGCCATGTCAGTTCCTTACGGAAGGAAGAGGATAAAGTGGACGGAGAGGAAGGGAGCCTTTTCTTGTCGAGAGGATATTTTACTTACAGGTAACATGTGCGGGGGACAATAGAATTTGGCTCATAAGTGTACACTTTGTTTCTTCCGGGAAAGAATTGAATGTTACCAATTGTAAACTTGTAATCCGAAAATTTAGGAATATAAAACTACAAGACAGTCATCTTTTATTCCATGCCCATCTTTGAATAATCATGCGTTCTTGGGATCAAGGCGGGCTTCCATTTCCTGTGCCAACTCACGATAGCTGCGGCAGGAAGAACAACCGTCGTCATAGTCACAGACCGCAAGGTTACTCATAACAGCTTTATTTAGTGTAGTATTTCTGGGGATAGTCGTACGGAAGACCATTTCTTCGCCGAAGGTCCCGATTGCCACATTACGGATGGTTTTCGCGGCGTTATTGCGGCCATCGTACATGGTCAGCAGTACGCCCATGATCGCAAGATTCGATTCGGTGTCAGCGCGCAGGGTTTCCGCGACTTTGATAAGATGGCTTACGCCGGAAAGGGCATAAGTGTCCTCAACCCCAACCGGAATGATGATATAGTCCGTAATGATAAGCGCATTGGTCAGGAGCGCACCCTCAATGGTGGGCGGGCAATCCAGCAGAATGTAATCGTAGGTGTTCAGAGCTGCCTTATCGAGCGCTTGCCGGAAACCGAAAAAGCGCTTGATGGAATTGGAAAGCGTGCTTACCGTAGCGTATACGTTCAGATTGGCAGGGATCAGATCCAGCCCTTCGTATTTGGAAGGCACGGCCGCTGCCGAAAACGAGAGCCCGGTAAAGAGGTTTGCCACTGTGCGGGGTTGCTCGTATGGGGATACGGTTCCGAGGGTCAGCGACGCGTTTCCCTGAGGATCACAGTCCACAACAAGCACACGGCGTTTGCGTTTAGCGAGGCAATACGCTACGTTAACAGTGCTCGCGGTCTTGCCTACGCCACCTTTGTGGTTTGCAAAAGCAATGACTTTCGCTGCCATGAGATCCTCCAATTTGCGTGTGATGTGTCGAATTTTTTGCATGATACTCAAAAAAAGTCAATGATCATCCTCAATAAAAGCGGTAAATGGATGCGGGCAATACTCGCCATCAGTGTTTTTTAGAGTCGGAAATGGACGGCTGGGCCGAGGGAAGAAAGGCCTTTTGCGGAGTTTGACACCTTTTTCTTCTATGGATGCGTGCCCGGCACCTCCGGGGTTCAGCACTTTCCGGCGGCTCTTGCGCCGTCCGGATGGCAAGCTGGCGCTCTAATGCGGAATGTTGCCATGACCAATAAGATGAAATCCGTGGGTGAAGCGTTGCAAGGCTTTCTTGAGACGGCTGTCCCCTCCCCTCTTTCTGCTGAGGAGCGGGAACGCCTGAGGCTGTATAATCCTACGCTTGCCGCACAGATCGATGCGCTCGACTGGAAGGATGTTCCGTCGTTTATCGTTGCGATCATTGAAGAGTGGCGTAGAAGTGGAAGCCCTTCCTCCAAAGCTTGTCATCCGCTTGCCGCGCCTGAGGAGCGGAAACGGCCCTCGCCTGTGAGCCTTGAGGAGCTGGCTCGTGAACAGGCGCGAGAGGTGGCGTGCGAGGTTGTCAGGACGGCTTCTCCAAAGCCTATCCCTGCGCCTAGCCCGGTTGAGAGCGCCCCTGTCGCAACACCCCTGCCAGCTCCTAAGGAGGAGGAACGCCCTTCGCTTTGGTGTGGCTATCCAACCAGTATTGCACGTGTTTCGCCATTTTTTCCGATGAATAACCTTGAAAAGGGACGCCGGGATGCTCTCATGCGTGATCCCGATATTACATCGCGTGAAAAAGGCAGCATCGCGGCATCAGGGGCTTTCTTCTTTAAAGAACGCATTTCTTCGGGGCCGTGGGGTGATATCCTTTATACAGGGCCGAAACTCAGTGTTGAGGAAGAGGATGTGCTGATGGCTCTGCTGGCGATCATTGAATCCGGGGCGGAAGGGGCCGAGGCTCGTCATGCCCGTTCGGCAGGAGCACTTCCCGTGAAGGATACGGAAGAAGGTTTTGTGCCCGTCGCCCCAAATCTTCCCGAGGCGCCGTATGTTTCTGGCGGCGTGGAGGCTTTTCCGGAACCCGTGCGTTCGGCATTCCCGGAGAGCGGTACGGGAAAATTTACGTATCGTGGCCCATTGCTGCCGATTCTGCGTCTGATGGGGCATAAAAGGCCGGGAAAGAACCATTATACGCGCTTGGTAACAGGGCTCACATGCCTCGCGCACGGGACTATAGAATTAGTGGTGCGTGAAAGGGGGCAGGAGACGTTTTACGACCTCACGCACATTATCTCGAATTTGCGCCTGCGCGGGAAAAATGATGCGGAACGGGATATTTCAGTAACGATCAGCCCGTTCTTCCGGGAAATGTACGTGGCCAATCGGCTCACTTGGATTGACGTGGCCAAACGTTTTCAGATCAGGGGAAGCATTGCGAAGGCAATGTATCGCTTCTGCCAGTCGCACAGGGAAAATCCTGTTTTTCGGGGGGATATCCGCACGCTGGCATTGGCGCTGAATATGGATCTGCGTTCGCCGTTAAAGGAAACACGCCGACAGATTCGGGACGCCATCGCGGAACTGGCGGAAAAGAAGGTGTTGGAGAAAACCAGTATTCTGACCAAGGGGAATATCGTGATCCTCAACCGTACAGCTGAAGCCCTCCCGTCCCGGAGGCGAGGGCGCAGGAAAGAGGACTAGACAAGCGAGGCCGTGTTAAACGGCCTTTTTTATGTGCTACTCTTGCGCCTTACGCGCAGGAATGGTCGCGTAGTCCTTACTGGCGCTCCATCATTATAATATGTGCTCCCCTCCGTTTTCCCTGTTGGCAGTGATGGGATATCTCTTCTGCCAGTGGCCGTTTGAACGTTTTGTGTATTAATAAAATATACAATATTTTTTCAGTATGTTAAATATATTTAGTGGGCATATTGCCGTATGGGTGCCCCCCCAATGCTCTTCCATCCTCTCTTCTGAAAAGCCATGTGACAACTGATGCATGTCATAATCCGTCACGAACTCACCTTAGCTGTCATCACCGATAACATGCTGTTTTCGTTGACACCTGGAACAACGTTTCAGAATTTTCCCGTTTAAGCCCTCGGCGGGCTTAGGGGAATCAAACATAAGGGAATATGATCTTTTTGAATCATTTTAACATAATATTTCAATATATTAAGGTAAAATAGCGAGTATTTTGCCGACTTGTTTTGGATGGAAAAAATTTATGGCCTCCGCTTTGAGATGACACCTCTCTACCGTATTTCAGCGTTTGTCATTGATGCAAATAAAGCTTGTTATTTTAACGTAGTATAGTTTATTCGTGACCATTTTGCCGTGTTGTCTTTGTATGTCTGACAGTGCCAGTCCGGAGCTATCATTGTCAGTCATCCACTGCTGTTTGCAGATGTTGTCTGGCGGTAACAGGTGATGATGACCAGAAACAGTTTGTCCAAAGAAACCGGCGGAGAAACGCGCTGGATGGATACCTGTTGAAAGTTGTCAGTGACAGCCGTTGACTGATGAAAATGACTGTGGAAACAGTATTCTCAAGAAAAGTCACTCTCAGAGAAGATATTCTTAGCTCTTATGAGAAACGGTATGGGATGGGAGTGCTTGAAGAGCGCCAGCGTACAAGAAGCTCGACGTACCACACTCGCGGAAGATTCCGCACGTCAAGGATTACGGCAAGACAGCTTCATCCGGTGGCAAGGCGGCATAAAAGAGGAGATCCGCTTGAGGTGGCCATGCTACCGTAAGAACCTCATGACGGGGAAAAAGTATCGCCCCAGTTCGGCGGTCGAACCGGGGCGCAAGGAGGAGGTTGGGTCGAAGAGGTCGAGAGGGCTCCGACCCGTTGTGCCCGTAAGGAAACGAGCATTTCGAAGGAAGGCGTTCTTAGTGCTTACAGAGTTTCGATGACAGCCTTGGTCCATTCCTGGATTTCCGGCTGGTCGGACTGGGCCTGTCCGTCGATTTTAAGGCCTTCAACGACGACATCCGCGCCAAGCCGTTCAAGAGCGGCTTCGATAACGTCGACAGCTCCACAGAAGTATGTGAAGTTGCTGTCCCCTGTAGCGAAACAGGCTACTTTGTGCCCCTTGGCGTTGATGAGGTCGAACTGCTGGAACAACGCGTCAAAGTCGTCCTGCAGGATTATTTCGTCGTCGCCCCATGCGGAACAACCGAAAAGGATCATATCCCATCCATCGCAAAGGCCGGGCGCACTGGCGTCAGCGGCATTGAGGAGGGTTGTCTCATGCCCAGCCTCTTGGATAAGGCGTCCGAGGATTTCCGCGAGAGCTTCCGTGTTGCCGGTCGTGGAGCCGTAAACAATCAGTACTTTGCTCATGATGTACTCCATGATGAAACGGTTTTGTCCTTGCACACTCGCTCTTTTTGGCTGGAAAAGGCAATGAGAACACGCGAAGCTGAGAAACAGCCACGTATTAGGAAATTTCTTTGCCGGATGCCGAAGGACTGCTTCCGAGGGGGGGGGATCGGCATCCGGCTGGGAAGCCGGGCCAACCACTTCCCGGCTTCTGTGCCGATTTCTCGGCAACAGTTTGACTGGAGACGGGATACTGCCTGTTTCCTCGTCGTCCATAAAAAGACAATAATGAAATTGAAATTCTTTTTCAAGTATAAAATTTGTTTTTTATGGGACTCCCGGAAAGAATGTATGTTAATATATTGAAAATAAAAGATAAAATTTATATTTTGTAAAAAGAGGATTCCTCTAAAGAGATGAAAAACAGAAGATGGAACCGTTCCTGGGCGTATCCGGCTGCATCTGCCATCCGGAAGCCCCATGTCGTTGTTATGCGAGGAGAGGGAGAGATTTGTGCATTTCCAAAAACACGCCGTACATTGTGGCCTGCCTCTAGAGACAGTGGCTGGAGCGTTGTTCTTTAAACGAGCTCTCGTTTCAAAGGGAAAACACTTCAGAACGCTGCGGGCAGAAATCCGATTTTTAGAGAACCCTTTGGGAAGGGAGATAGATGCAAAGTGACAGCGTTGGGGAAGGGGGGCAGAAAAGCCTCCCTTCCCCAACGCTTCAGTATCCACTAAAAAGGAATGTATGCTTGCCGAATCCACCATCGCCGATCAGCGATCCTTGGCAAGCGGTTCGAAGGCGGTGTACTGCGGCAGGAAAGCCAGTTCTACGGTCCCGACGCGCCCGTTGCGGTGCTTGCCGATGATAAGTTCCGCGATGCCTTTTTTCGGCGTATCGGGCTTGTATACCTCGTCGCGGTAAAGGAAGATCACGATGTCCGCATCCTGTTCAATGGCTCCGGATTCACGCAGGTCCGA
>ENA-UOOA01004724-UOOA01004724.1-human-gut-metagenome-genome-assembly--contig:-P61old-NODE-4724-length-15110-cov-6.801328_pt1 | contig 15110 bp, 18 predicted proteins | sample MGYA00242467_ERZ724014 | MGnify/ENA metagenome assembly ERZ724014
TCTGATACTCCCCTATAAAAATGGCTATTTATCAACTGTTTGTTGTGACATAGCCAAAAGAAAAAATGATTAGGTCATTAATTCAGGTTTGCTGAATATTCTGCACGCCCGCGTCAATGCATGATACCGCAGGAATTGGCATTGACGCCCCGACATTTGCAGATGATTTCGAATACGCTTTCTGGCAATAAAATCTGCCTTATCGAAAATATTATATAGCGCGGTGATCTTGTTGTACTGCGTCATGGCGTTATCCTCCTTTGCGTCCATAAACAATTCCTTACAGTTGATAGTATGCACCCCATGTGTGATTGCCGGATACCGTCCGGTTCATCTGCGAGGCAAACGGTTATGACGCCGAGAAGATCGGTCAGCACTTCCTTGAAATCCTGCCAAAGATCTGTCCGCCTGAAGAGAGATAACAAAAACGCCTCCGAGCCGATGTGGTTCAGAGGCGTTGCTGCATCTATGGGATTATGCCTTGATCTCGGTGCCGTCCTTGAAGGTCACCCGGATGTCTTTTTTGCTGTGGACTGTGATGAAATCAACCATCGCCAGCCAGTCTGTTTCCCGGAACTCCGTCAGCGGCTCCCGGTTCCGTAGCTCATTCAGATAGGATTCGATCTGGTGCTTTCGTGCCATGCGCTCGGCAATCAGGTCGGTGACCTCGGTGTGTCTGGCCTTGGCCTTATCGAACCGAGACACCAGACCGTCGTACCGTTTCTGGTATTCGGCCTGATCGAGGGCAACGTGAGCGTTTTCTTTGATGCACTCCTCGATGAGCTCAGCAGCGATGTTGATTTCAGCTTCCAGATCCGAAAGCTCACTTTCAAGGGCTGTGGTATCGAGGCTCCTTGAAAGGACCTGCTCGTATATGGCTATAAACTGTTCCCTCTGGTCGATCACCTGATTGGCGGCCCGGAGGAACAGTTCTTTTATTTCATCCTCGGTGAGCGTCGGTGTGGCGCATTTCTGACCGTCGAACTTGTGATTGCACTGCCAGATGACCTTCCGGTAGGCGTCGTTGCTGTGCCAGACCTTCGGACCGTACCAGCTGCCGCAGTCTCCGCACTTGACCTTGCTGGAGAAAATACTGACCGAGCTCTTGCGGTTCCGGCCCTTTTTGCGGGTGGCCATCAGGGTCTGAACCATCTCGAAGGTCTCCGGATCGATAATGGCCTCGTGGTTGTCCTTGACATAGTACTGTGGGATTTCACCCTCATTGGCCTTTTTCTTCTTGGTCAGGAAGTCGACCGTGAAGGACTTTTGCAGCAGCGCATCGCCCTTGTACTTTTCGTTTGTGAGGATGCTCTTGATGTTGCTGGGATTCCAGTGGTCCTTGCCGCCGGGTGAAGGAATGCCTTCTTCGGTCAGCGTCCGGGCAATCTGGAACGGCGACTGACCTTGTAGGAACATCCCGTAGATGCGTTTGACCAGCTTGGCTTGCTCCGGGTTTACCACGAGATTGTGGTCCGGTCCCATGTCGTAGCCCAGAAACCGCTTGAATGGAACTGTGACCTTGCCGTCTGCAAACCGTTTCCGCTGACCCCATGTGCAGTTCTCGGAAATGGATCTGGACTCCTCCTGTGCCAGCGAGGACATGATCGTCAGCAGAAGTTCACCCTTGCTGTCGAAGGTCCAGATGTTTTCTTTTTCAAAATAGACCTCGACGTTGTGCTCCTTGAGTTTCCGGATGGTACGAACAACGATATTTTACCGCAATGGTATTGGGAAAATAACCACCCTGCAATCATAAACCGCAAACAATGGGAACACGTGCAAGAACTCTTGGCGACGGGACAATGGAATCGCAAGAAAAAGGTCGGTGTAATGCAGAAAAAGTTTACGGTGGCACGGGTTAAATCAGGTGTTCTTCGTGGGTATTTTTTGCTCGATATGACTTGGACAAAGGATGAGCGTAAGCAATTTTTATCGCTTATAAATTCAATAAATAACCTTGACGAATGTCAAGAAGATGAAAGGAATTAAAATTATGGCTATTAATTTTGCAAACATTAAACTTGAGGTACTCGATATTACAACCAACGCAACACCGGATATTTTTATCAATCAGAACGGTATCACTTTCTCTCGACGTGTGCTTGATGATTTGAATTATCCGCAAAATGTGCAATACTGCACCGATGCAGAAAATAAGATTTTCGCTATCCGCCCGTGCAAAAGCAACGAAGCAAAGGCAACATCTTTCTCCAAGCCGAAAAGTGAGCAGACAAATACTCTCTCCTGCGGCAATAAAAATCTGCTTGAAGTGGTGCGTAGTTTTATTAAAGACTACGATTCCAAAAAGCGTTATAAGGTGATCGGTGAGTATGATGCTGAAAACAAGGTGATGTGCTTCGATATGACAACCGCTGAAATCAGCACCTATCGTACACCAAAAGAAGAAACCAATGCATAAGGCTGTTCTTTAACTCAAAGCGGCAGGGGGGATAATCTCCCTGCTGCGATTATATAACCGACAACTCGCAAGCACTTGATAAACACAAGATATAGTACTGTTATAGTGATGTAAATACAAATATATTTAAAATGCTTGACAATGTTATAATTTAGGGGTATAATGAAAATCGGCAAATATTAAAGGAGGTTTGATATATGTCAGTATTTAGTGAAAGGCTTACCGCATTGATGAAAGCCAAAGGGTTTTTACAAAAGGATTTTGCAAAGAAGGCAAATATCACAGAGTCGGCAATATCTTACTATGCAAAAGGAGTACGTACCCCAAGTGGCGAGGTTCTTGCCCGAATTGCAAAAGCACTCGACACAACCGCAGATTATCTTTTAGGTAGCACGGATAATGCCGAAATACCCGAAGAACCAAAAGAGCTTAAATATCTGCAAAGAAATCTCGGCAAATTGGACGAGGAGCAATTAAAGAAAGCAGAAGGAATGTTGAAATTGATGTTTAATGACATCTTTGAGGACGATGACGAGGAGTGAAATAGTGGCTAGTAACACAAAACCTAATTTTTCAGCAGCATATTCAAAAGCCAACGAGATTTTGGTTAAATCCCGTGTTATTTCCACGTTCCCATTCTCTCCCATCGGCCTTGTAAAAGAACAATCCGCTATTAAGTGCCGCACCTATAAAAAGGCTCTAAAATATGGTATTGATATTACTGATTTTGGCAGTGAGTCAGCAACCATTTTTGAATATGGCGGCAGGCAGATTATATTTTACGATGACAGTAAACTGATGACTCACGTAAAGTATTCTATTCTGCACGAATTGGGACACCCGTTAAACAATCACGATTTCAGTGTTACCGACAAAGAAATCTATGGTCGGTACGAAGTGGAAACAAACTACTTTGCCGCACAACTGCTTATGCCGGAGCAGGTGTTACGTGAGTTTGCCAATAGGGGTATCCGCATTACAAAGGAGTTTCTGATGCAACACTTCGAAGTTTCGGAAACGGCGGCAAAAAAGCGTATTGAAACGCTCGCTAAAACAACGGTTGAGTGGCGCTCCCGACAAGAGAAAGAATTTGACGATGTTATCCTCTTTAAGTTCGCTACTTTTATCGATAGTATTTGTCCCCCTCGTAAGAATTACTATGATTTTGAGGACGAATACGACCGTCAGCGTGAAAGGGACTCTTGGTACTAATCACACGACGGAATTACATATTGGAGGTGATGCCTATGGTCGTAAATAGTAAAAAGAAAAAGCATTCCGCAAGTTGCTGCAACAACAAACGAAATGCTTAGTTCTGTGTCGGATATGCTATAATAACCGACTTAGCCGTTTGTTCATTATAGCATATCCAAATCCGCTTGTCAATTTGTCAAGCAAAAATAGCGAAAAAATCGCAAAATAATACTAAAAATTCCGCAAGTAGCGGAGAAAGGATTATTAACTATAATGAACAATTTATTTTATGATGGTTTCAACTCGAAGTTGATTGAAACCGCCTTTTTTGAGGGTTTCTTTGAAATTCCTATCTTGGAAGCTCCCAAAGAAATCGTTATACCTTCGGTTGCCGTTCCTTTTTCAAAGAGGGATAAAATTAGCAACCCTTCGGAAGAAATGCTTGTGTTTTACGAGCAAGATCCCGAATTTAGAGATTTCGTCAGCATACCGCAGAATTACATTGATGAACTAAAAGACATTCAAATAATCTCCACGCCCGATTGCTCTCTTTACCGAGATATGCCACTTTGGGAGCAAATCGCAAATATCGGTGTGAGCCGTTCCGTAGGATATTATTTGCAACAGCAAGGAAAGTATGTTATTCCTAATGCCCGTTGGGGTGATGAAAGGACATATACAAAGGGTATTTTTGATTACATACCCGCTTTTTCGGGCATACCGAAAAACAGCGTTGTGTCAATCGGCACTTATGGGTGCAGTAAAAGCAAAGAGGATAAATACTACCTTGAAGCAGGTCTTGAAGCGATGCTAATCGAATTAACACCGCAGGATGTTATCGTGTACGGCTCATATAACCCTAAAATCTTTGGTAAGTATGAGCGTTATACCCGTTTTCATCATCTGCCTGATTGGACTACCTATGTCCACAAATGGAAGAAGGTGGTTTGATATGGGCACAAGCAAAAACGGGCGTTATCTTAACACCAAGGGCTCAGGACGAAGTGTTAGCGATTTTGCCTTGGTACATTCAAGCGAAGGTGCATTTACCCGCAGCCAAACCCGCGTCAACGGAGAAATGATAATTAAACTGCGACTTAATAATGGCGGACACAGCCAAAAAGGTATGGCATTACTTGATAAATACGGAATCAAATATAATATTGTTAAAACCTATCCTAACGGCGTTCGTGTTGGTAATGTTCCAAATCACAAAGAACGCAGTAAAAAGGAAGGTATCGGACAATCGTGGTTTCCAAAATCGTGGTCGGATAAAGATATTCGTCGTGCAGGAGAACACGTTGCCGGACTTAAAGGTAATCGCCATATACCCGATGGAAAAACAATATATGGAGTTTATAAAGGTGTGCGTATCGGCGTGAAACGAACAAACGGAAAAATTGCTACTGTTTTTCCCGACTCCAATCAAAGCTCAGTAATAAGGAGGAAGCATAAATGATAAAGTTTGACACCTTAAAAGAGGCTGCTCGTTTTCGTGTAGTCGAAAGTGAAGATAATTATTGGGTTGAAGATTATTGGAAGGCAACCATTGAATTGTTTACAAAGGATGTTGCCGCTACAATAAATTTTCTACAAAACGAGTGCGACGATGAGGAACTGTATTTCCTTTCGGAAATTTTTGAGGAAATAGTTGAACAAACCCAAAGCGAAGAGCTTGTTGCTGCTCTTCGCTCTCGCCTTGCCAAAGTAACCCCCGAAAATTACAATCAGCAAAATTTCAAATCGGAACATATGCGAAAGTGGGTTGACTATAACGAGTATGTAAAAAGCATAGAGGAAGAAATCAACTATGCTGAAGGCAGAATTAACAAATAAATCTCTTTCACGGCAGAGACTCGTTCTCTGCCGTTTTTTCTTTCGACGGGTATTAGGGCGCAGCCCTAACGAGGTATTTATGGAATGTATCCATAAATACACTGCTCGCTGAGATTGCACGAGCGACAGCACCGTTATGGACAAACCTGTCCATAAATGGTCTGCTCGCTCAGTAAGTGCAGAAAGCGGGCAGGCTACCGTTTGGCTATCACAACGGTCTGCTCGCTAAGATTACGCACATAATTTTCATTTAAGAATTCTTATTTAAAATTTTATATTGGACAATAAAATAAGCACGGACAACAGAGTATTCTGCAATCCGTGCTTATTCATTTATGCGTATCCGATATAGATTTCATACTGTGTATCGGACACCTTTTTCGCCCATATCCACACCGCTGTGAAGCCTTCAATACTCTTGTAGCGATTCAATCTGTTCTCTATATCAGCTCCAATATTTTTGCTATTAGCGTTTGCCGATATAGGATTATCCCAACATTCGGTAGCCGTTTCATCAAGAGTCAAGCCAATACTTTGAGCATAATTTTGTGCGTATGCTAACCAATATGATACATCAAATTTTTGTTCTTCTTGAACTTTAGTTGTGGTCTCGGGTACAATTATCGAGGTGCTTTCGGTGGCTGAATTTTCGTTTGCAACAGTTTTATTTTGCGTTTGATTATTATCTAAACTATCACTTTTTGTCGTTGTTGTAGCGGAGATAATCGGCTCTTTTGATACCTTTTCAGCAACATTTTCAGATGTGGTAAATGATGTTGTTTCTGCCGACAATGTACTATTTTCAGTCGGCTCGTTTTCTGTATGCACATACGAGTTTTCGGGTTTGGTTATTTCAGTAAATGAGGTTGTTGCTTCATTCTCTGAAACTATTTTTTCTTTCTCGTTAGTAGAAGTGCAACCAACGATACATAATGTTAAGCAAACTGAAATGATAAATACAGAAAATTTTTTCATACAAATATCACCTCGCTATTCACAATTTCCATAGCTCGGTTACGGATATTATTCATTTTTTGCACCCATTCCAACGGTGCGGCGGCTTTCAATTTTTCCGTAACGCCCTCTTTTTCAGCAAGTGATTTTACGATACTCTCAAACATTTCCTCGGCTTGCTGATTGATGTCTGCAAGGTAGCAGTTAAGCGTTCCGTTTGTCAACAAATTATAATACCTTACCCGATGGTGCGATTTCAGAAATCGTCTGTGTCGCTCTCCCCATATTCCAATGGGGCTGTCTTGCCCTGCGGCAATTTCGAGATTTGGGAGAATGTAATCTCCCTCTTGGCGATATGTACCGCCCATTTTCTCATACTCTGTCATTTCTATGACCTCCGTAAAATTTATTTTCCGATGCAACGTTCAGCGAACTGAAGCATTGCATAACAGAACTTTTCATACGGTGTCAATGATGTATGTAACGGGTCGCCCTCACGGATACGCATGGTGCGGCGAATTTCCTTGGGGATGACCACCCGGCCGAGGTCATCAATGCGGCGAACGATTCCTGTTGCTTTCATTGACATGCGCTCCTTTGTAGTGTCATATTGTGCCTTTAGTATCACACCGCTTTCCGAAATTATGCGTTTTTTTCATTTATCTGTCAATAAAAGCCGCCGTTGCCGTTATATCTCCTCCAGATCCTTATACGCCTCCAGCACCGGGCTTTTGTCCCCGACATACCAGTAATCGCAACAGCTGCCGCCAAGCGCCTCCGTCTGCGTCCGGATAAGCCGGGCATGCATGACCCCGGCAAGAATATGGTCGGTTCTGCAAAGGTAGGGCAAGAGCGCCTCGTAGCCATGCTCTTTGGCATGCCGGGCAATCGGGCAGCCCACCAGCCGGAAGCGGAAGCCCTCTGTGCGGCGGTCGGGATCAATCTCCACCCGCCAGCTATCCATCCATTCCCCTTTGGCCCGGTGCGCCCGCTGCAGCTTATCGTACCGCACATAGATCCTCCTGAACAGCCTATACGGCCAGCGGCTTCGGTTCCCATCCACCAGCCTGCCGAGAAACCTCAGCCGCTCGGCCATCCGGCGCTTGATGGTCAGCAGCACCTCACCGTCCAGCCGGTGACCGCTGGCCTCATAGAAGGACAGGATCGTGAACCAATCCAGCATGTTTGCAGCCATCATATTTTGCCCAAGGTCGGGCATATCCTTTCGAAATTCCCGGTACCAGCTCTCGGCGCGGCGGCAGATTTCTGCAGCCTCATCCGGGTACTGCTCCCGGCAATACCGTTCGTACGGTTTGGCATACTGGGACCCTGCATAGGCTCTTTTCATGATCGACGCCACCTGTTTCTCCAATTTTTGCACACGGATGCCGGATACGGCCGAAACGGCTTATCCGGCCACAGTATACCATGCCGCCGGCCGCTTTTCAACCAGGAGGCCGGACTTTTCCCGGCGGCCTTTGCCGGCGCTGAGAGCACCATACCGGCCGGCGTTGACTTTCTACCCCGCAGATGCTACAATCAGCAACAGGATCCCGGACGGGCACACGGCAAAAAGGGAGGCGGGCTATATGATCCAGATCTACTGCGGAGACGGCAAGGGAAAGACCACCGCCGCCGTTGGGGCAGCGGTGCGGGCGGCCGGCAGCGGGCTGCGGGTCGTATTTGCTCAGTTTCTGAAGGACGGCAGTTCCTCGGAGATCGTTGCGCTGCGGGCACTGGGGATCGACTGCCGCTTTGCGGCAGAGACATATGCGCTATTCTCCCGCCCAACCCCGGAAAAGCAGGCGCGGCTGCGCGCAGCATACAATGAGCTGCTGCGCACGCTGGCCGCCGATGCCGCCGACTACGATATGCTGGTGCTGGATGAGGTGCTGGATGCGCTGCAGCTTTCGCTGGCGGACGAGACCTGCATGCAGCCGCTGCTGGCGCTGGCGCAGGGAACCGACCGCGAGCTGCTGCTGACCGGCAGGCAGGCACCGCCGGCCATTGCCGGGGCCGCGCACTACATTTCCCGCATCACGGCCGTCCGGCACCCCTATGCCTCCGGCACACCGGCACGCCGGGGAATTGAATACTGAGCCGCGCCGGCATCTGCGCAGAAAAAGGCAGCGGATTTTTCGGATTTTTTGCGAATAGGGTTGAAAAAATCCGCGCGGCATGCTACACTGGTAGCGAAATCCATCATTCAGGAGGTTTTTATTATGGGATGTGCATGGGCTAAGCTTGGATTGTTTGCAGGCGGTGTGCTGTTTGGTACAGCCGGACTTAAAATCCTCAGCAGCCGCGAGGCCAAGAAGGTGTACACCTACACCACTGCCGCTGCATTGCGGGCCAAGGAGGATGTGATGACCACCGTCACCACCATCCGCGAGAACGCCGGCGATATTTTGGCCGACGCCAAAGAACTCAATGAGCAGCGGGCGGCTGCGCAGGCGGTCATTGACGCCGACACCGAGGACGGCGCAGCGGACACGCAGGCATAAAAACACCGGAAAAAGGGAGCCGCTTCGCCGGCTCCCTTTGATTTTTGGAGGAACCTTGCGATGAAATGGCAGATCTTGCATCAATCCCGCGGCCGGCTGCGGGTGCACCTGTGCACTCCGCGCATGACGCTGCGGCAGGCCGATATTGTAGAATACTATCTGCGCGGCATACCGGGTGTGACGGATGTGCAGGTGTTCGACCGCACACGGGACGCGGTCATCCGCTATGAGGAAAACACCGGCCGGCGCGACGCCCTTGTGCAGGCACTGCGGGCCTTTACCTTTGCCACGGCCGAGGAGCTGGCCACGGTGCCGGAGCACACCGCGCGGGCGCTGAACCGCGAATTCGAGGACAAGCTGGTAGCCTGTGTGCTGCGGCGCATCGGCACAAAGCTCTTTTTACCGCTGCCGATAAGGGCAGCACTGGCGGTATGCCGCTCACTGCGCTACATCCGCGAGGGGCTGCGGTCGCTGCTGCGCGGGCAGCTGACGGTCAGTGTGCTGGATGCCACGGCCGTAACCGTTTCGCTGCTGCGGAGAGACTTCAACACCGCCGGGTCGGTGATGTTCATGCTGCATCTCGGTGAGCTGCTGGAGGACTGGACACACAAGAAATCGGTTTCGGATCTGGCCGGCGCCATGTCGCTGAATGTGGACAAGGTATGGCTGCGCACCGACGATGGGCAAGAGGTACTGGTGGATGTCCGGACGGTGACCGCCGGCGACCGCATCATCGTGCGCACCGGCAGCATGATCCCGCTGGATGGCCGGGTAGTGGAAGGGGAGGCCAGTGTCAACCAGGCCTCTATGACCGGCGAAGCGCTGCCGGTGCACAAGGCGGCCGGCAGCTATGCCTATGCCGGCACCGTGGTGGAAGAGGGCGCGTGCGTCATAGCGGTGGAAAAAGCCGCCGGCGGCGGGCGCTACGACCGCATTGTGCGCATGATCGAGGAGTCCGAAAAGCTGAAATCCACCGCGGAGGACCGTGCCGCACACCTGGCCGACCGGCTGGTGCCATACACCCTCGGCGGCACGCTGCTGACCTATCTGCTGACCCGCAATGTGACCAAGCTGCTGGCCGTGCTGATGGTGGATTTTTCCTGCGCACTGAAGCTCTCCATGCCCATTGCCGTGCTTTCCGCCATGCGGGAGAGCAACCAGTACCACATTGCCGTCAAGGGCGGCCGCTTCCTGGAGGCGGTGGCCAAGGCGGATACCATCGTATTCGATAAGACCGGTACGCTGACCTACGCCGCACCGCAGGTGGCCGAAATTGTCACCTTCGGCGGCCGCGCCGAGGACGATATGCTGCGCCTGGCCGCCTGCCTGGAGGAGCACTATCCCCACTCGCTGGCCAACGCCGTGGTGGAGGAGGCACGCGCCCGCGGCCTGAACCATGAGGAATACCATTCCAGCGTGGAATATGTGGTGGCGCACGGCATCTCCAGCACCGTGGAAGGACACAAGGTGGTCATCGGCAGCTACCATTTTGTCTTTGAAGATGAGGGCTGCTGCATCCCCACCGGAGAGGAAGACCGATTTGCCGCGCTGTCGGCGGCCTATTCCCACCTGTATCTGGCAGTATCCGGGGTGCTGGCCGCCGTGATCTGCATTGCCGACCCGCTGCGGCAGGAGGCGGCAGACGCCATCCGGGCGCTGCACGCCTGCGGCATCCGCAAGGTGGTGATGATGACCGGCGACAACGAGAACACCGCCGCCGCCGTGGCCCGCGCCGTAGGGGTAGACGATTACCGCGCCGGCGTGCTGCCGGAGGACAAGGCCGCCTTCATCCGTGCCGAACGGCAGGCCGGCCACACGGTTATGATGATCGGCGACGGCGTCAATGACACACCGGCGCTGTCCGAGGCCGACATCGGCATTGCCATCAATACCGGCGCCGCCATTGCGCGGGAGATCGCCGATGTCACCATCTCCTCGGACGATCTGTTTGCCCTGTGCACCCTGCGGCAGATCAGCGAGGCGCTGATGGCGCGCATCAACCGCAACTACCGCTTTATCGTCGGGTTCAACCTGCTGCTGATCGTATGCGGTGTGGCCGGCATCATCCCGCCGACGACCTCCGCCCTGCTGCACAACGCCTCCACCCTGGGGGTCAGCCTGCGCAGCATGACCAATCTGCTGCCGGCCGAGGCCGCCCCGGAGGAGAAAGCCCTGACATGAAAAAAGACACCGCCCCGGCCGCCGACGGCACCTATACCCTGACCGGCCGCGCCACCCGCAGCCACCCCCTGCTGCCGGCCATTCCGGCCGCCCTGTTTACCGTGCTGGCGGCAGATCAGCTCCGGCCGCTGCCGCAGAAATCCCCGCTGCTGGCACTTTCCTTCGCCCTGCCGGCAGTGCTGCTGCTCAGCCTCACCGTGCGGCTGGCTGTACGCCGGTACAGCTTTATGCTGCGCATTGAACCGGAGCAGGTGGTGTACCAGTCGGCCCCGTTCAACCGAAAGACCTACGCCTACCGGGATATTACCGGCTGCAGCCGGGAGGTGCGCCACTCTGCGCACGCCGCCAACCGGGTAGAAATTGCCTATTTTTCCTTTCACACCACAGATGGGCAGGACATTGCCTTTGCCTACGACCATAAAAATCCGGAAGAGTGCAAAGCCATCCGCCTGCTGCAAAAACGCATCGAGGCCGAAAACGCCCGATAGACAAAACGCAATAAATATCCCCCGGCACAGCCGGGGGTTTTCGCCGGACAAAAAGCCTGGGGGGCGGCGTGACGCTGCACCTCAGGCTTTTTCGTTTGTCACAGAAAAACGCCGCAGCGGAAAACGCAGCGGCGTTTTTGATTGGCTTGGTTTTCGGGCTTATTTCGCGAGCTGCTTCTTGGAGACGCAGACACCGGCGAGAGCCACGAACATGATCAGCGCCAGACCGGTCACCGCCATGTCACCCGAAGCGGGAGACTTGCTGGTGAAGGACGCCTTGGCCTGCTCGATGGAAGTAGCCGTGGCACCGTAGTTCGCCGCCACGATGACATCCTTCAGGGGCACGATGACCAGCGTGGTGCCGGCCAGCGTGGAGGAGTCAGCCAGCGTATAATCGGTGCCGGCCACAGCCTCAGTGCCATCCTTCTTGTAGACCTTCCAGCCAGCAAACGCATCGCTGCCGCGGGTAGCCTCAGCCGTGAAGGTCAGCTTCTGATCGCTTGCAGAGAAGGTCTGCACCTTCGGGGTAGCCCCGTTGTAAGCGACAGAAACGACCGTGACCTTCTGATCGGCGGTCGGGCTGGCCGTCTCGGCAAATGCGGTGACGGAAAGACCCATGAGCATGACTAAAGCCAAGACAATTGCAAGAACTTTCTTCATTTTCATTACCTCCAAATACAAAATTGCGGATAGATACCCCTTGCACAGGTCATCTTCACGCCGTCAGTATAGCACACTTTTTTTCACTTGTAAACACCTTTTTTTCAGAAATTGGGAAACTTTTACGCTCTTGTGGACAAAAAGCCGGGAGGTTTTTCCGATTTTCGGACAAATTATCCACCCATGGAAAAGTGTTCCGGAAAAAAGCCGGCTTTCCTTGCACAAAAGCCACAAATCGCTGCAGGAATTTTGTTAAAATGCTACGAATGTCCGGCGCAGCTGTTGCCTTTTTCCCAAAAAGGAGTATAATACAGGCAAAGGTTACAGATTTGTAACCTTTTTATTACCGCAGAAACCAGTCAATTTCCGGGCGGACGCCCTGTACTGCACAGGGCTTTTTCATACCCGCCCATAAGATAGCATCCCGCATAAAAGGAGGGACCCGTTTGGCTAAGAAAAATCCGAACATAGCCGGAGACAGCACGCCCGCCGTGCCGGTCTCCCATCGCCTGTACCTGTTCTTCTACGGTGTCGGTTTACAGACCGCCCGCCTCGGCCGCCGCATCCGGCGGTGTCTCCACCGCCCGGCAGTGGCGATCGGACACGGGCTGCAGCTGGCCTGGCAGGCAGCCATCGGCCGCCCGCTGCAGCGCCAGCACCAGAAGCTGCAGCGGATATACGCGGCTTTCCCGGCCGCCGGCCGGGAGCTGGCAGCCGCCCTGCACAAAAACCCGTTTTCTGTATTCCCCTGCTTCGGCCGGCTGTGCCGCCGCGCCGTGAAGCACTATAAAGAAGAACTGCTGGTTCTGTGGCGGCTGGCCGGCCCGGTAGCCGCCACCATTGTGCTGATCGCCACTGTGGCGGCGTGGCAGAACACCTCGTTCTGCCTGGCACTCAATTACCGCGGCCAGGAGCTTGGCTACATCGAAAATGCCGAAACCTACTCCGAGGCTGCCACCATGGCGGTCAACCGGGTGGTGAATGTGGACAACTCGTTCTCGGTGGAGAGCGTACCCAGCCTTTCGGTCACCGTACAGGGGCGGCGCAGCACCCTCTCGGACACCGAGCTGTGTGACGCCATCCTGCGCACGGCAGGTGACTCCATCGCCGAGGCCTCCGGCCTGTATGTGGACGGCAGCTTTATCGGCGCCACCGAGTCCGCCGACGAGCTGAACAGCGTGCTGGAATCCATTAAGGATGCCTACTACGACAAGAATGACAGCTCCCAGCGGGCAGAATTCGTGCAGCAGGTGGAGACGGTGGAGGGGCTGTACCCCTCCCAATCGGTGGTAGCGGCCGATGAGCTGAAATCCCAGCTGACCGCTGAAGCGGTGGTGAAAAAGACCTACACCGTGCAGGCGGGCGATACCCTGTCCACCATCGCGTCCAAAAACAGCATGTCCACCACCGACCTGCGGGCCATGAACACCGCCTACGCCTCCACCGACATGGTGCATATCGGCGATGAGCTGACGGTGCAGCTGCCGCAGCCGTTCCTGCAGGTGCAGGTCATCAAGACGGTCAGCTACAGCGAAAGCATTGACTATACCACGCAGTATGTCAGCAATGCCGACAAGCCCACCACCTATTCGGTGGTCAAGCAGAAGGGTGAGGAGGGCCTGCAGAATGTGGTGGCGGAGATCACCTATCTGAACGGTCTGGAGGCCTCCCGCAAGATCATCTCGACCATCGTCGTCAAGCAGCCGGTCAATAAGATCGTGGAGCGCGGCACACAAAAGGTGGTCACCAGCAGCGGCTTTGAGGTAGTTGTCGGGGACGGCAAGACCATCGGCAGCATGATCTGGCCGGTGCCGATCTGCCACAATATGTCCCGCGGCTTCTCCAGCTACCATTCCGGTTTGGATATCTGCAATGGCCCGGTGACGGTGCGCAACCGCCCGGCGGTGGCAGCAGACGGCGGTACGGTGGTCTACGCCGGCTGGTACTACGGCTACGGCAACTATGTCAAGATCCAGCACGCCAACGGGCTGTGCACAGCCTACGGCCACCTCAACGCCATTTCGGTGGTTAAGGGACAGACGGTCTCGCAGGGACAGCAGATCGGTCTGATCGGTTCGACCGGCCAGTCCAGCGGCCCGCACCTCCACTTTGAGGTGATCCGCAACGGCGTGAAGGTCAATCCGCTGAACTATGTACGGCCGTAACGGCAGACAAAACAACCCGGGCGGCTCCGTGATTTTTCACGGAGCCGCCCGTTGCTTTGCCGCGGCGGCGCTTCTTGCCGAAGACCGCCGGGTGTGATATAATAAGAAAAAACTTCTGACAAAAAGGAGCCTGTGCCATGAAGCACGAAAACGAGCGCAACCGGATCGTCCGGGAACTACTGAATGTAACGGACCGGGAATTTACCGATGAAGAGCTGATCCACCAGCTGATCCAGACCAAGGTGACGAAAAACGCCGCGCAGGGGGAGCATCTCAGCTTCGGCCAGCGCGCCTCCGATGCCGTAGCGAAGTTTGCCGGCAGCTGGGCATTTATTTTCAGCTTTATTGCGGTGATGGTGGTCTGGATGCTGCTGAATATCCTGCTGGGGACGAAAGCCTTTGACGCCTATCCGTTTATTTTGCTCAATCTGGTGCTTTCCTGCATTGCTGCGGTGCAGGCACCGCTGATCATGATGAGCCAGAACCGCCAGGAAGCCAAAGACCGTGAACGGGCGGAGAATGATTATAAGGTCAATCTGAAAAGCGAATTGATTGTGGACGACCTGCACAAAAAGCTGGATCTGGTATTGGAAAACCAGCAAAAGCTGTACCGCCGGCTGGAGCGGCTTGAGAACCGGCCGCAGGAGCCACGGTAAATAAATATCCCCCGGCACAGCCGGGGGTTTTTCATATGCGGGCAAAGCCCTAT
>ENA-UOOA01004729-UOOA01004729.1-human-gut-metagenome-genome-assembly--contig:-P61old-NODE-4729-length-15098-cov-10.866051_pt1 | contig 15098 bp, 15 predicted proteins | sample MGYA00242467_ERZ724014 | MGnify/ENA metagenome assembly ERZ724014
TCTATCCATTCGTGGCGCTGCTGACCCGCCCGCTCCAGTTGGGTTTCGCGCTCGCGAGCATCATGCAACTGGTTTTGCAGTATCAGCACCTGGGCAAGTTGCTCTAGTCGCCCCCCCAAAATGCTAAACACTTGGCGAGCCACCCCAGGCGTGAGTCCAGTCGCTGCATCAGAGGATGCGCCACACAACTGCAGTAGCTCAGGTGGTTGCTGCGCCCCGACCAGGAGCACACCCAATCCATTGCAGTGGGTGAACTGCATGGATGGGTAACGCACCGAAAGTTCAGCCCATAACCTGTGAACGCCAAAATCGTCACGGAATACATTGGTGTCATGAAAAAGAACCACTCCGCGGTGCGACATTTTTGGGAGCCAAGTTTCAAAATCATGGCGCACCGCTTCGTAGGTGTGCAAGCCGTCGATGTGCAGCAGATCCACGCTGCCATTGGAAAACTGCGGCAGAGCCTCGTCAAAGGTCATGCGCAGCAGCGTCGAGAACGAGGCATAACGCGGATCGTGCTCCCGCTGCAGCGTCTGGTAGATAGTTTCGCCGTAGGCGCCGGCATGCGCGTCGCCTAGCCAAGTGTCCACAGCATACGCCTTGGTAGGCAGGCCCTGCTCTTTAATGGCCTGGCAAAACGCCATGTACGAAATGCCTGAATACGCACCCAATTCCACTAGTGTCTCTGGTTTTTGTACCGCTACAAGCCAGGAGGCAAAAGGAATATGCCCCGCCCATGGTGCGGGCACAGAAAAATGCTGAGGCTCCAGTAGAGCGGCAGGTGTAATGAAGTTCATGAAAAAAGATAAGGCTCAGAGCAACGGAATATTGCTATCGTGCATCCATGGAAATGTGGGCCATGGGAATACCCACTAGTCCCGCAGCGATGCTGGTGGATTCGGAGCGGAACGTGATCGCATCAAAAATCCACTGGTGCTGCACGTGCTCTTGCTGCGTGCCGTCGGCGATGGCAATGGTAATGCTGTAATCACCCACAGGCATACGGGGCATCTGAAATTGGAACCTGGCACACAAGGTCTGCCCAACTTTGCACTCGCATGGCTGGTGCTCGTATGCGATGAATGTGTTGTCGCCAAACAAGGTTTGACCCAGTCGATCCTTGACGACAAAACCCACAATGGGGCTACTCAAATGCTGCAAGGCCACGGCCTCCACCACCAGCTCCACATTCTCACCACCCACAGCCCAAGCCAAAGGCTGCCCGTGGTCGTTACACAACTCCACACGCACCACACGACTTCCGCCCATTCCAAACGACGGAGCATCGGGATCGAAATCAAAAAGGCGCAGATCATTACGGAGGTTGCTGGCATTCAAATAAGGCAGGCGTTGGTCGAAACGCATCACCGCCGGCTTGAAAGCCTGGCTTTTTGAGATGTCAACAGCTTCGCCCTTTGAGGCAGCGGCAGGCAACAACGCGCCGTCTGTCGCCTGGTCAGCCTGCTGGGCTTCGTAGTAGGCCTGTAAATAATGCTCACAAACAGTTTTAGGGTCACCCTGTTCGCGCACCTGACCTTTATCGAGCCAAATGGCGTAATTGCACAGCCCTTTCACAGCAGCGGTGTCGTGACTGACAAAAAGCACGGTGCCATGCTGCATAAAGCTACGTAAAAATCGCATGCATTTCTGGGTAAAAAAAGCATCACCCACCGCCAAGGCTTCATCAATGACCAGAATATCTGCATCCACATGGGCAATCACGGCGAATGCCAGCCGTACAAGCATACCGCTGGAGTAGGTCTTGACGGGCTGATCCATAAAATCACCAATATCAGCAAAGGCTTCGATGTCGGCAAATTTTTCGCGGGTCTGCTCCTCGCCTTGGCCTAGCACGCCTGCGTTAAAAAATACGTTTTCACGCCCTGTAAATTCAGGATTAAATCCTGATCCTAATTCAAGCAATGCCGCAACCCGCCCCTGCACCTCAATACCTCCTTGAGTAGGATGCAAGGTACCACAAATCATTTGCAGCAAGGTGGATTTACCAGAACCATTGCGCCCAATAATTCCGACAGTTTGTCCTTTTTTTATTTCAAAAGAAACATCACGCAGAGCCCAAAACTCACGGTAATAATTAGCAGCATCCAACCCCAACCAACGCCGAACCCGCGGTAGAACAAACTGCCGCAAACGCTGCCCCGGCGTAGCATATATTTGAAAGCACTTGTGTAGCGCATTAACACGAATAGCCACAGGCGCATTACCCTTCGTATCAAAGGACATCAGCAAACCCCTTACGTGTTTTTTGAAACCAAGCAAAACCCAGCCATGACACAGCCAGAGCAAACAGCCCGTACACAAAAAGGCCAAACCATTGCGGCTGACGCCCCCACACCAGCACCTCACGCACCTGCTCGATAATGAAAGTGAGCGGATTCAGCTGCATCCATGGCTGCAAATAATCGGGCAAGGACTGAATCGGGAAAAATACCGGCGACATAAACAGCATCACGGATGTGATCAACACAATCGTCTGACCCACATCGCGAGCAAAAACACCCAGCGACGCCAGCGCCCAAGACAACCCCAAGATCAATATCAACAGCGGCAGGATCACCACCGGAAAAAACAGTGCAGTAAAGGGTACCGAGCCCGTAAAAACAAGCTTTGCCACCAACAAAACCACGACACTGACCAGCCCATGAAAAAATGCAGCAACCAGCTGTATTACCGGCAAAATTTCCAGAGGAAATACCACTTTTTTCACATAATTGACATTCCCCAGCACCAGTTGGGGCGCACGATTGATCACTTCCGCAAAAATCGAATGAACAATGAGGCCCGCAAAGAGAACCACCGCAAACTGGGTACGTGATTCTTCTTCCGTACCCCAGCGGGCTTTAAATACCACAGAAAAAACAAAGGTATAGATAGCCAGCATGAACAAGGGGGTCAAAAATGACCATACCAATCCCAAGGCAGAGCCCCGATATCGGCCAATCACCTCACGCCGGCTCATACGGGCGATTAATTGACGATGCACCCACAAAGTGCGAAACATACCCTGCAGCGAGGCAGGCGGCTCAGCATGAGGATTCATTAATTAAAACAATCTGCGTTGGATAATTTGCGCCCCGCAAAATCTTTGGCGGAAAGCAACGGAGCCATGCCGATATTCGGCCAGTCAATAGCGAGATCCGGGTCATCCCAAACAATGCACCGTTCATAAACCGGTGCGTAGTAGTCAGTGGTCTTATACAAAAACTCTGCTGTTTCACTCAAGACCATGAAACCGTGCGCAAACCCAGGCGGCACCCAGAGCTGACGGTGGTTGTCCTCGCTCAATTCCTCAGCCACCCACTGACCAAAAGTGGGCGAACTTTTGCGGATGTCCACCGCCACATCGAACACAGCCCCTCGCACTACGCGCACAAGCTTGCCCTGGGGCTGTTGAATCTGGTAGTGCAGACCGCGCAGCACGCCCTTGGAGCTGCGGCTGTGGTTGTCCTGCACGAACTGGTGATTGGTGCCCGTGGCCTCGTTAAAGGCCTTCTGGTTGAAGCTTTCAAAGAAAAAACCACGGGCGTCGCCAAACACCTTGGGTTCAATCAGCACCACATCAGGAATGGCCAGTCGCGTTACTTTCATCAGTACACCGTCTCTTTCAGAATTCGTTGCAGGTACTGCCCATACCCGTTCTTGGCAAGTGGCTTGGCCAGCTTCTCCAGCTGAGCCGCATCAATCCACCCATAGCGCCACGCAATCTCTTCCGGACAGGCAATCTTGAGGCCCTGGCGGTGCTCCAGCGTGGCGATGAATTGCCCCGCTTCGAGCAGGCTTTCGTGGGTGCCGGTGTCCAGCCAGGCGTAGCCGCGGCCCATGATTTCGACGTTGAGCTGGCCTTGCTCGAGATACAGGCGGTTCAGATCGGTGATTTCGTATTCGCCGCGCGCGGAGGGCTTGAGGCTCTTGGCCAGGTCTACGACCTGATTGTCGTAGAAGTACAGGCCGGTGACGGCGTAGCTGGACTTGGGGACCTGGGGCTTTTCTTCGAGGCTCAGCACTTTGCCCTGGGCATCGAATTCGGCGACGCCATAGCGCTCGGGGTCGTGCACGTGGTAGGCAAAGACGCTGGCGCCTTGTTCGCGCTGCATGGCGTTGCCCAGCAACTCGTGGAAGTCGTGGCCGTAGAAGATGTTGTCGCCCAGCACCAGGGCCGAGGGGGAATTGCCGACAAACTGCTCTCCAATCACAAAGGCCTGGGCCAGGCCGTCGGGGCTGGCTTGCACGGCGTATTGCAGGTTCAGGCCCCATTGGCTGCCGTCGCCCAGCAGTTGTTCAAAGCGCGGCGTGTCTTGCGGGGTGCTGATGATGAGGATGTCGCGGATGCCCGCCAGCATGAGGGTGCTGAGCGGGTAGTAGATCATGGGCTTGTCATACACCGGCAGCAGTTGCTTGCTGATGGCCAGGGTGGCCGGGTGCAGGCGCGTGCCAGAGCCGCCGGCCAGGATGATGCCTTTGCGCTGGGAGGTGGGTGGGGTCATGGGGCAAGTCCTCAAGGGGCCAGCCCATCGGTGCAGGGCGCAAGGGGCGCCGCTGTCCGGATGGGCTTATAGGATTTCGGTCAGCATGCGTTCGACACCGGTTTGCCAGTGCGGCAAGGTCAGGCCGAAGGTGGTTTGCAGCTTGGACGTATTCAAGCGCGAGTTGTGCGGGCGCACGGCGGGCGTGGGGAAGGCACTGGTGGGCACAGGCGCGACCTCTTTAGCTACTATTTTGATAGCTGACTGCGCTTTACTGGCGTGCTCGATCACGAATTTTGCATAGCCATTCCAGGTCACCTCACCGCCTGCCACCAGGTGGTACAGGCCCGCGTCTTGCGGGCGCTGCTGTAGGTGGCGAATGGCGTGGGCGGTCACGTCGGCCAGCAACTCGGCACCGGTGGGGGCGCCCCATTGGTCGTCGATGACGGTGAGGCGCTCGCGCTCTTGCGCCAGGCGCAGCATGGTCTTGGCAAAGTTGCCGCCGCGCGCGGCGTACACCCAGCTGGTGCGCAGGATGAGGTGCTTGGCGCCGGACTGCTGGATGAGCTGTTCGCCTTCGAGCTTGGTGCGGCCGTACACGCTCAGGGGCGCAGGGGTGTCGGTTTCAACCCAGGGGCGGGTGCCGCTGCCGTCGAACACGTAGTCGGTGCTGTAGTGCACCAGCCAGGCGCCCAGGGCGGCGGCCTCGCGGGCCAGCACGCCGGGGGTGGTGGCGTTGAGCAGGCGGGCCAGTTCGGGCTCGCTCTCGGCCTTGTCTACAGCGGTGTGGGCGGCGGCGTTAACGATGACGTCGGGCTTGACGGCGCGCACGGTGGCGGCGATGCCTTCGGGGTTGGCAAAGTCGCCGCAGTGGTCGGTGCTGTCGTGGTCCAACGCCGTGACGTTGCCCAGCACAGCCAGGCTGCGTTGCAGCTCCCAGCCCACCTGGCCGCCTTTACCGAAGAGCAGGATGTTCATGCGGCGACCCCTGCCGTGGTGTTGGCCTGGTATTGCTTTTGCACCCATTCTCGGTAGGCGCCCGATTGCACCTGAGCCACCCACTCGGGGTTGTCCAGGTACCACTGCACGGTCTTGCGGATGCCGGTGTCAAAGGTCTCGGCGGGCTTCCAGCCCAGCTCGCGCTCGATCTTGCGGGCGTCGATGGCGTAGCGGCGGTCGTGGCCGGGGCGGTCGGTGACGTAGGTGATCTGCGTCTTGTAGCTCTGGCCGTCGGCGCGGGGGCGCAGCTCGTCGAGCAGGGCACACACGGTGTTGACGATCTCGATGTTGGGCTTTTCGTTCCAGCCGCCCACGTTGTAGGTCTCGCCCAGGCGGCCGGCTTCGAGCACGCGGCGGATGGCGCTGCAATGGTCCTTGACGTACAGCCAGTCCCGGATCTGCATGCCGTCGCCATACACGGGCAGGCTCTTGCCTGCCAGGGCGTTGACGATCATCAGCGGGATGAGCTTTTCCGGAAAGTGCAGCGGGCCGTAGTTGTTGCTGCAGTTGGTGGTGAGTACCGGCAGGCCGTAGGTGTGATGCCAGGCGCGCACCAGGTGATCGGATGCAGCCTTGCTGGCCGAGTACGGGCTGTTGGGCTCGTAGCGGTTGTCTTCGCTGAAGGCGGGGTCGGTGGCCGAGAGGGTGCCGTAGACCTCGTCGGTGGAGACGTGCAGGAAGCGGAATGCTTCTTTTTTGATAGCTGGCAGCGCTTGCCAGTATTGCCTTGCAGCCTCTAAAAGCCTGAAAGTGCCGACGACGTTGGTCTGGATGAAGTCTTCGGGGCCGTGGATGGATCGGTCCACATGCGATTCGGCCGCGAAGTTGACGATGGCACGGGGCTGGTGCTCGGCCAGCAGGCGTTCGAGCAAGGCGGTGTCGCCAATGTCGCCCTGCACAAAGATGTGGCGGGGGTTGCCCTGCACGCTATCGAGGTTGTGCAGGTTGCCAGCGTAGGTGAGCTTGTCGAGGTTGACCACGGGCTCGTCGCCGTTGGCTATCCAGTCGAGCACGAAGTTGGCGCCAATGAAGCCGGCGCCGCCAGTTACCAAAATCATAGGATGGGCAGTGTTGATACGCCTGCAGGCGAAGCTGGGGATTATCCCATCCTAGGCCCCGGGCCTGTAACAGTATTTGTGCCAGGGTGCGCCACCCGGCACCGCTATATCGGCCGCTTTCTAGGCACACGCCCCTAACCCATGGGCCGCAAGCCGCCGTACAGTGGAATGTGTTTGTTCACCAACCGCCACAGGAGGCTCTACATGGCAAGCAAGAAGTCTTTCCCCTTCGGTCCCGATGACATGACATCGGGTGCTGTTCCGCTCAGCGACGCCGTAAAGGAATCGGCCCAGCAGATCTGGCTGGCCGGGCTGGGGGCGTTTTCCAAGGCGCAAGCCGAGGGCGGCAAGGTGTTTGAGGCGCTGGTCAAGGAAGGCGTGAACATGCAGCGCAAGACCCAGACGGTGGCAGAGGAAAAAATCACCGAAGCCGCCCAGCGCATGACCAGCGCAGCCACGGAGATGGGCTCGCGTGCTGCCGGTCAGTGGGACAAGCTGGAAACCATTTTTGAAGACCGCGTGGCCAAGGCCCTGGGCCGGCTGGGCATCCCCACCGCACGCGACCTGCAGGCGCTGAACGAGCGCATTGATGCGCTGACCCAGGAATTGGCCAAAAGCCGCAAGGCCCCGGCAGCGCGTACCGCCAAGACCGCAGGCAAAACTGCGGGCAAGCCAACGCCCCCCACACCCGCCAAAAAGGCTGCACCCCGCGCCCGCAAGCCTGCCGCCAAGTAGGCGTCTGCCCCGGCCTTGCGCGAAGCCCAGCGCGCAAGGCCCGCACGCAGCCAAGCCGACACTGGCCGGGAAACCCCCAAGCATTGCTGCGATGAATGCTGCATCGCAGCAAATAGGGCTGCGTTAGAGTGGTGGGCACAGACGCATCCCACTCAGCGCGAAAAGGGCAACTCCCATGGCTAAGAAAGCGCCACGCCGCACGGCGCAACGCATTCTGGAAGTGACGCTGGACCTGTTCAACCGGTTCGGCGAGCCCAATGTGTCCACCACCGCCATTTCTGCCGAGCTGGGCATCAGCCCCGGCAACCTGTATTACCACTACCCAGCCAAAGACGCGCTGATCAACACCCTGTTCGACCAGTACGAAGAGGCGCTGAATGGGCTGCTGCAGGCCAGCGACAGCGTGCACAACGTGGAAGACGCCTGGTTCTTCCTGCACACCCTGTTTGAGCTGATCTGGGAATACCGGTTTCTGTACCGCGACCTCAACGACCTGCTGTCCAAAAACCGCCGCCTGGAAACCCATTTCCAGGCGGTGCTGCACCGCAAGGAAAAGGCCGTGCACACCATGCTTGAAGGCATGCAGCAAGCACAGGCGCTGCTGCCCGGCCCAGAGACCCGTGCGGCCCTGCCCACCACCGCCACCAGCATGGTGGTGGTACTGACCTACTGGCTCAGCTACGAATACGTGCGCGACCCGCGCCATGCGCTGGAACCCGGCAACGCCCACCATGCCCTGCTGCGCGGCGCGCGGCATGTGCTCAACCTGCTGGAGCCCTACCTGGAAGCCACGCAGCGTGCCCATTTGCAAGCCCTGGCGCAGGCCTATGCCCCACCGGCGGGCTGACTCGCCACCACACGATCAACAACAACATGACGGAGACACCCATGGCACCTTGGACCCCCTTCCCCCACGCAGGCGACTACGCCTGGGATGCCACCCGTGTGCAGCAGCAATGGAGCCAGCTGCACCTGGGAGACGCGGAGCCCCTGCCCCAGGACCCCGCCGTGCTACACGCCTGGGCGCTGTTCCATAACGGCGAGTTTCAAAAGGCGGCAGAAGCGGGCCTGGCCGCAGGCGGCGCAGGCATCACGGCTGCCAACAAGGCAACAGCGGTGTACGCCACCTACCTGGAGCCGCGCGAGCAAACGCGGCTCGGGCTGTTCATGCAGATTGCCGAGCGTGCCCAGGCACAGGCTGCCGCCAACGCGCAGCACGCCAACGCCTGGTACTGGAACGCCTATGCCCTGGGCCGCTACTGCCAGGGCATCAGCGTGGCCAAGGCCCTGGCGCAGGGGCTCGGCCAGCAGGTGAAAGAATCGCTGGAAAAAGCCATTGCCCTGTCGCCCCGGCATGTGGAAGCGCGCATTGCGCTGGGCACCTTCCACGCAGAAGTCATCGACAAAGTGGGGGCGATGGTGGGCGGCATGACCTATGGCGCCAAGAAAGAAGTCTGCCTGCAGCTGTTTGAAGAAGCGCTGGCCTTGCAACCCGGCTCGGCCATTGGCATGGTGGACTACGCCAACGCCCTGGTCATGCTCGAAGGCGACGAACGCATTGACGAAGCCACCGCGCTGTATGAACGCGCCGCAGCCTGCCAGCCGATGGACGCGATGGAAGAGCTGCACGTGGCCATGGCACGGGCCGAGCTGCACGAGGAAAGCTGAGCAAGCCTCACGCCCCAGCGGCTACCAGCGGCTACCTGCCGCTGACCACCTCAGGCGCCAAAGCGGCGCGAGGCGATTTCGAGCAGGCCGTCAAAGATCAGGTTGTCCACCAGCTCGAAAGGCCGGGTCATGCTGGGCGCCATCTTCCAGCCCGCGCCGCCCGTCATGATGCAGGCGGGCTCCTGGCCGCTGTGCTGCAGCAGGTGCTGGTACATGCGCTCCACCGCGCCGGCAATGGCGTAGGTGCCGCCGCTGGTCAGGGCATCACTGGTGTTGGTGGGAAAGGGGCGCACCTCGCCCGTGGGCACATGCAGGCCAGCGGTGCCGGTTTCCAGTGCGCGCAGCATGATGCCGTGGCCCGGCAGGATGAGGCCGCCCAGGAACTTGCCGTCCACATCAATGCATTCCACCGTCACGGCGGTGCCCACCATCACCACCACCAGCGGCCGTGCCGGGCCCCGGGCCAGCACATGGTGGCGCGCGCCCACCATCGCCACCCAGCGGTCTGAGCCCAGGCGCGAAGGGTGGTCGTAGCCGTTGGTAAGCCCCGCCTCTTCGGCCGACGACACCACCCATTGCGGCTCCACGTCCCAGCGCACCATTTGCTCCATCTGCTCCTGCACCCGGCGCTTGGCAGCGTCCCCGGCCACCACGCAGCCCAGCATGCGCGTGGGCACAGGCAATTGGGCCCAGCTGCTTTCGGCCAGGCGGTCGATATGGTCAAGGAACTCGGCACCATGCGCGATGAGCGCTGCGCCGGGGCGGTGAGCGTCGTACAACGCCCACTTGAGACGGGTGTTGCCGACGTCGATGGCCAAAAATGTCATGGCGCGGATTATCCCGAGTTTTGCCAAGCCCCCCTGCACAGGGGGTACACAAAGATACAGGCACTGTCACCCGCCGAGCGACCGGCCGCCACGGCAGGCCAGGGCAAGCTGCAAGCCGCACCGTGTGATTGCCAACAATTTTCATGCGCGCTTGGCCTACACCCTTTTGTCGCACATTCGGTCTACAGTGGCCTTTCCAATATTGGCTGCACTAGGAGGTATCTCATGGGTCTTTTCAGTTTTATCAAAGAAGCGGGTGAAAAGCTGTTTGGCGGCAAAGAGGTGGAGGCCGCAGCGGCGCAAGCGGCCAGCAACCCGGCCCCCTTGCAGGACCTGAACGACAAGGCTGCGCGCGCCATTGAGGCCTATATCGCCTCGCAAAACCTGGGGGTGCAGGGCGTGCAGGTGGCGTTTGACGGCGCCAGCGGCAAGGTGGTGGTTCAAGGCCAGGCCCCCACGCAGGAAGCCAAGGAAAAAGTCACCCTGTGCTGCGGCAACGTGGCCAGTGTAAAAGACGTGGACAACCTGATGGCCGTGTCGGCCCCCTCGCCCGAAGCCCAGTACCACGACGTGGTGCGCGGCGACACCCTGTCGGCCATTGCCAAGAAGTACTACGGCGACGCCAACAAGTACCCCGTGATTTTCGAGGCGAACAAACCCATGCTGAGCCACCCCGACAAGATCTACCCTGGCCAGAAGCTGCGCATTCCACCCCTGGCGCAGTGATCGGTATTTTTTAAGCAAAAAGAGCTGCCAGCGCTTGATACACAAGCGGTAGGGACCCTCTGCACAAACCACCGCGCCGTGTGCATCTGCGGCTTCGGGCGGTCTGCTGCGTTGCAAATCCTCGCAATAGCTGCGGCTATTGCTGCGTTTTGCGCCTTGCAGCCCATCCCGATCCGCAGCGCACACTTGGCCAGCTCGATTCGTGCAGAGGATCCCTAGCAGCTCTTTTTTTAGGAGCACTCATTTCATCCTTGGCCGATGCCAGAGTGCCAAGCCCCTGCAGGGGCGCCGCCTTAGGCCGGGCGATCAGCCCTGCCGCCAGGGCAGGCCGCGAAAACGCCAGCCGCCCTTTTTGCCGCGCTGGCCGTTGTCGTCCGGGTCGCCCTCAAAGCCTTCCAGAATGTTGTAGGCGGTGAGCCCCAGTTCGGTAGCCCGTTTGGCGGCGGCAATGGAGCGCACGCCGCTGCGGCACAGCAGCACGGCGCTTTGCCCGGCGGGCACGGCGGCGCGCAGCTGGGCATCAAAGTCGGGGTTCATGGCCATGCCGGGCCATTGCTTCCACGGCACGGCGGCAGCGCCGGGCACGCGGCCCACCCATTCCATTTCGGCCGAACTGCGCACATCCACCAGCACGGCCTTGCCTTCCTGCACCCACTGCCAGGCTTGCTGGGGGGTGACGTCGCCGGCGTAGCCTTCAGCGGGGATCACGGTGGGGGTGGCAGATGAGGTCATGGGTGCAATCCTTTCCATTCGGTCGGTTCAGTCGGGCTTGTTCTTGAAAAGCGGTGTGGCTGCGGCAGCGCGCCATCACCACAGGGGCGCGGGCTCTTCACGCAGCTGGTTGCGCAGCGCGGCATAGTCGGGCACCACGGTGGCCACGGTGTTCCAAAAGCGCGGGCTGTGGTCCATCACGCGCAGGTGGGCCAGTTCGTGCGCCACCACGTAGTCGATGACGGCGGGGCGGTAGTGCAGCAGGCGCCAGTTCAGGCGAATGGAGCCATCGGCCTTGGCGCTGCCCCAGCGGGTTTCGGCGCTGGACAGGCGCAGGCTGGTCCACTGCACACCCAGCAGCGGCGCGAAATGGTCCAGCCGCTCGGTGAAGTGGCGGCGCGCATCGCGCATCAGCCAGGCCAGCACGGCATCGCGGATCTGCGTGGGGCTGGCATCTGCCGGCAGGCCAATCACCAGCCGCGCCGGGGTGTCGGGTGCAGCAGCCGCGTGCAGCGCCCCGCCCCGGCCGCTGCGGCTTTGCGTGGCATCCAGCACCACCTGCAGGGGCTGGCCCAGGTAAGGCAGCTGCACGCCATCGGCCCACACAATGCGGCCGCTTTCCAGGCGCTGCTGGCGCTCGCGCGCCTGCACCAGCTTGGTCATCACCCAGGCGCTGCGTTCGCGCAGCACGGTATCCACGGCCGACAGGGCCACCCAGCTGGGGGCGCGCACGGCCAGGCCATCCGCCCCCACGGTGAAACCAATGGTGCGGCGGCGCGAGCGGTGCAGGGCATAGGCCACCAGGGCGTCGCCCAGCAGCACCTCGCGGTTGGCCTGGGGGTGGCGGAATTCAGCAGGGGCCAACAACGTTGGCAATGGCGCCGTGGGCAGCGCAGAAATTGCTATGTTTTCAGGAGCTGGCGGCGCTTTGCGGGTGCGCCTTGCAGGCACTTTTGGCTTCAAACCTGAGGGGCCAGGCACGCTGGGCTGAGTGCCGCTGCGCGGGTGGGCTGGCGAAGCGGCGGGCGGTTGCGCTGTGCCACGCGCCCCTGCCGAGGCGTCAAAAAAATCCAGGGCCAACTGCACCAGGCGCTTCATCACAGGCTGCCAGCCGCCACGCGCGGGCCACGCCATGCGCTGGGGCCGTCAACGGCGGGCACCGGCGGGTGGCGTTGTGCGGGGTGCTGGCGCATGGCAGGGTTGCGTGAAGCGAGATCAGTCGGCGCTGCCGCCCTGTGCGGGCGCGGCCAGGGGCTGGGGCTCTGCGGGATAGGCTTCGGGGTCGAGGCGGCGCATTTCGGCCTCGATCCACGCCTCCACCTCGCGCATCAGCTCGTCGGGCTGGCGGCCGGCCGAGGCAATGGCGGGGCCAATGGACACATCCACCACGCCCGGCTTTTTGATGAAGGCCTTGCGGGGCCACACCTTGGCCGATGTGACGGCAATCGGAATCACGGGCACGCCGGTGTCGATGGCCAGCCGGGTGCCGCCGTTCTTGTACTGGCCCTTCTGCCCACGCTCCACGCGCGTGCCTTCGGGGAACATGATGACCCAGGTGCCCTTGGCCAGCAGCGCCTTGCCCTGCTGCACCACCTTGTGGAACGCCTTGGCGCGCAGGCTGCGGTCGATGTGGATCATGTCCAGCCGCCCGATGGACCAGCCAAAGAACGGCACGTACAGCAGCTCTTTCTTGAACACGTAGGCCAGGGGGTGCGGCATGATGGCCGGCATCAAGAACGTCTCGTACGTGGACTGGTGCTTGCACAGCAGCACCGCACCGCTTTTCTCACCCTGGGGCAGGTGCTCCATGCCGGTGACGCGGTACTGGATGCCCAGCAGCGGGCGAGCGCTGTGCACACAAAGCGACAGCCAGGCGCGGGCAATGCGGTACAGCGACGTGCCGCGCATCCCGAACAACGAACCCAGCACGATGGCCAGGGTGTAGGGCACCACGGTGATGGCCATCCACAGCATGTGGATGATGGAACGGATCAGCGCCATAGTTTTCAGTCTTTCTGGCCTCCAGCGCCCTGTATACAAGCGCCAGCAGCTATATTTTTTATAGTATCAACCCACCGCCGACGGTGCCGGAACAGGCTGCGACTGCGGCGTTGCGGGCAACAGTTGCTCTACCCATTGCGCCAGGCTGGCATGCACCTGAATGCCCGCAGGCCAGCCCTCGGGCAGCGCCTGCCCCGGCTGCAGCCCGGCGGCATGGCCGGTGCACACCAGGTGCAGCTTGCCCCCCAGGGCGGCACCCGCTTGCAGGTGCGCCTGGCAGTTGCCCACCACCAGCACATCGTGCGGCTCCACGCCATAGCGCTCGCAAATCTGCTCCAGCAGGCCCGGGGCGGGCTTGCGGCAGCTGCATTCCTCTTCGGCGGTGTGGGGGCAGTAGAAGACGGCGTCGATGCGCCCGCCCACCGCCGCCATCTGCCGGTGCATTTTGGTGTGGATGGCGTTAAGGGCCACCACATCCAGCAAGCCCCGGCCCAGCCCGGGCTGGTTGGTGGCCACCACCACATGCCAGCCGGCATGGTTCAGCCGTGCAATGGCCTCCAGCGCGCCCGGCACAGGCACCCAGTCGTCCGCCGAGGTGATGTAGTCATCGCCCAGGGCGTTGAGCAGGCCGTCACGGTCGAGGATGGCGAGTTTCATGGGTTGCTTCCGTTGCGAGGTCACCAGCACCAGCCTACCAGAGCCACCAAATGCACATCAGGCCGCAGGGCCTCAAGCGGCCAGGCGCGAGAGATCGGCCACGCGGTTCATGGCTTCGTGCAGGCTCTTGAGCAGGCCCTGGCGGTTCAGGCGCACGTCCATCTGCTCGGCGTTCACCATCACGTCGTCAAAGAACGCATCCACCGGCGCGCGCAGCACGGCCAGGGTTTGCAGGCTGGCGGTGTATTCGCCCGCATCAAACTGCGCATTGGCTTCGGGCACAAAGCGCTGTAGCGCGGCAAACAGGTCCTTCTCGGCCTGCTCTTGCAGCAGCGCGGGGTTCACGTGTGCGTCCACGGGGCCTTCCACTTCGGCCTTTTTCAGGATGTTGCCCACGCGCTTGTTGGCTGCCGCCAGCGCGGGTGCTTCGGGCAGCGCAGCAAAGGCACGCACGGCCGCCAGCTGCTTTTGCACCAGGGCCAGACGCTGCGGGCGCAGGGCCAGCACGGCGTCCACTTCCTGGGCGCTGTAGCCTTGCTCGCGCAGGCTGCCTGCCAGGCGGTCGTAGATGAAGTCGGCCAGAGCAGCCGATGCGTCGGTGATCTTGTCGCCAAAGGCGGGCACGGCGCCAGCCAGCAGCGCGCTCAAGTCCAGTGGCAGGTCTTTCTCGACCAGCATGCGGATCACGCCCAGCGCGTGGCGGCGCAGTGCGAACGGATCGCGGTCGCCCGTGGGCAGGTTGCCAATGCCGAACATGCCGACCAGGGTTTCGAGCTTGTCGGCCAGGGCCACCACCACACCTGCGGTGTTGCGGGGCAGTGCATCGCCCGCAAAGCGGGGCTTGTAGTGGTCTTCAATGGCGTTTGCCACGGTGTCGCCCAGGCCGTCGTTCAGGGCGTAGTAGCCGCCCATGATGCCTTGCAGCTCAGGGAACTCGCCCACCATGTCGGTCACGAGGTCGGTCTTGGCCAGCAATGCGGCTTGGTCGGCATCTGCCACCAATTGAGCGTCGCCCAGTTGCTGTGCGATGGCCTTGGCGATGGCGCGCACACGCTCCACGCGCTCACCCTGCGTGCCCAGCTTGTTGTGATAGACCACCTTGCCCAGGCCCTCGACGCGCGAGGCCAGCGTCTTCTTGCGGTCCTGGTCAAAGAAGAACTTGGCGTCGGCCAGGCGCGGGCGCACCACGCGCTCGTTGCCGCCGGTCACAAAGCTGGTGTCTTCGGGGCTGA
>ENA-UOOA01004732-UOOA01004732.1-human-gut-metagenome-genome-assembly--contig:-P61old-NODE-4732-length-15083-cov-4.148456_pt1 | contig 15083 bp, 14 predicted proteins | sample MGYA00242467_ERZ724014 | MGnify/ENA metagenome assembly ERZ724014
GAACACGAGCTTGATCGGGTGATCCTGCGGCTTGTTTTTGAGCACGGCGACGGAGACGATATCTATGAGTATTCCGCAGGAGCGGAGTATCTCGCGACCGCGTGCGCTGCGCTGATCGACCGCGCACTGCCGTTTGCCGAGCTTGTGCGTGATCGCGGACGCATCGGAATGCCCGCAATGCGCGCCCTCCCGTTCCCGTATCCGGAGATAAGAGAATCGCAGCACACCTTTATAAACGAGGCGTTCCGCGCCATAAAGAAAGGGCGCAGACTCCTTGTCTCCGCGCCGACCGGCACCGGCAAGACGATATCAGCGCTCTATCCTGCGGTACGCGCGATAGGCGAGGGCGCCTGCGATAAGATATTCTGCCTGTGCGCCAAGGCGACGGTCGGACGCGTGTTCGTCGATGCCGCGGAGCTGCTCTCGCATCACGAGCTGACGCTCAAATGCGTCGTGATCTCGTCAAAGGAGCGCTGCTGTCCCGTGTATCACGGAGGCACACGCAGACCGAAACGGTGTGCTGCCATGTGCCCGCTGATGGGCGCAGACCAGAACCGCAGACTTGCCGCAGCCGCCGTCGATTGCCTGAAACATTCCGTGATCGACGCGAAGGTGATCGCCGATGCCGCCGACGCGCACAAAATATGCCCGCACGAGCTGTCGCTCCTTGTGAGCGAGTACGCGGATATCGTCGTCTGCGATTACAACTACGTTTTCGATTTCAGGATCCGCCTCAAGCGGTATTTTGAAAATTCGGACGAGCCGAACCCCACGTCGGCGCCGCCGGAGAAATACGTGTTGCTCGCCGATGAGGTGCACAATCTACCGAAGCGTGCCGCAGACACATATTCGGCGGAGCTTGCGCTCTCGTCGCTCGACGAGCTTGCGGCGGCTGCGTCCAAGCTCGATGGGGCGGCGGTGATTTTCGATGCCGTCCGCGCTCTTTCGGAGGAGATGCGCAGGATCATGGACGGCGCACTCCGCGACGGCGAAACAAATGAAGTCGGTGGCGCCGTCGTAAAGTCGGGATTCATCTGCTCAAAGGAGCTTCCGCAGGGACTTTGCGAGGCGGCGGGGGTGCTTCGCCGCACGCTCGGTACCTACATCTTCCGCCATGGCGCGGCGGCACCGCCGATATTCACCGATGTCGGCGAGATCGTCGGCAAGTTCTGTCATGTCGCGTCGCTGTTCGGCGACAACTACACCTTCTTCGCCTCGGCGATCGGCGACGACTTTTATGTCCGGCTTTTGTGCCTTGATCCGTCGCCTCTGCTCGATTCGGCGCTGTCGGTCGCCGCGTCCGTGATCTTCTTTTCCGCGACGCTCTCCCCGATATCGTATTACGCCGATATTCTCGGATGCGGAGAGGGCGCGGTTCTCGAGCTTGAGTCGCCGTTCCCGCCGGAGAATCTGTGCCCCGTCGCGGTGGACAGCGTGTCAATGAAGCTGTCTGAGCGGGCAGCGGCAGCGCCCGACGTCGCCGAGATGATCGCCTCCGCCGTAGAAGGGCGGTGCGGCAATTACCTCGCGTTCTTTCCGTCGTTCGACTCGATGGAGAGCGTGCTCAAGATTTTCCGCGAGATCGCACCGGACGTGAGCGTCGCAGTGCAGAGTCGGAAGATGGGACAGGACGCGCGCAGAAAATTTTTGTCGGAGTTCACGCGCGAGCGCGATGAGTGGGATACGCTTGTCGGTTTTGCCGTGCTCGGCGGAATATTCTCCGAGGGCATAGACCTCCCCGGCTCATCCCTCATTGGGGTAATAATCGCCGGAACGGGGATGCCGGCGATCACGTCCGAGCGCAACATTATGAAGGAATATTTCGACCGCACGCGCGAGAGCGGTATGGAGTACGCCTATATCTATCCGGGGATGAACAGCGTGCTCCAGGCGGCTGGCCGCGTGATCCGAACGGAGAACGACCGCGGTGTTCTCGTGCTGATCGATTCAAGATACGCGGAACCGACGTATTACAAGCTCTTCCCGAAGTCGTACAGACATATTAAATACACCGGCGACCCGTTCTCGCTCGGCGAAATACTTCGCAGATTTTGGGAAAAGGGCGGCTACGCGCCAAATATGCATTAAAAACCCCGATGTATGCGGCAAAATTATATTTATTTTTCATCTTTATTTAATGCCGCATTTCTGTTACAATATAAAAAGCGGTTATTTGCCGCAATCCATTAATGAAGCGGAGTAATTCTTTTGGTACGTAAAGATTTGAAAAATATAGCGATCATCGCCCACGTTGACCATGGCAAGACTACCCTCGTAGATGAAATGCTGAAGCAGTGCGGAGAGTATCACGAGAATCAGGTCGTGCGCGAGAGAGTCATGGACTCCGGCGATCTTGAGCGCGAGCGCGGCATCACGATCCTTGCGAAAAACACATCCGTAGTACGCGACGGCGTAAAGATAAACATTGTTGATACCCCCGGCCACGCCGATTTCGGCGGCGAGGTCGAGCGTATTCTTAAAATGGTGAACGGCGTTCTGCTGCTCGTTGACGCAGCTGAAGGACCGATGCCGCAGACACGTTTCGTTCTCGGACGCGCGATGGAGCTTGGTCACAAGATCATCGTTGTCGTAAACAAGATCGACCGTCCGGACGCACGTCTCGACGAGGTCGTCGACGAGGTCCTCGAGCTTCTCATTGACCTCAACGCAACGGACGAGCAGCTCGACTCTCCTATGGTGTTCTGCTCGGGCAGAGCCGGAACGGCATCCCTGTCACCTCACGAGCCGGGTAAGAACCTCGACCCGCTGTTCGACACGATACTTGAGTATATGCCCTCGCCCGAGGGCGAGCCGGACGAGCCGCTGCAGCTTCTCGTCTCCTCTATCGACTACAACGATTACGTCGGACGTATCGGAATCGGACGCATTGAGCGTGGAACGATCAAGGTCGGCTCCGACGCAGCGATCGTCAACTACCATTCTCCCGACGCCGCGCCGAAGAAAACGAAGATCGTTTCACTCTACCAGTTCGACGGACTTGACCGCAAGGCGGTCGATACTGCGACAGTCGGCGATATCGTCTGCTTCTCCGGAGCTGAGGATATCACGATCGGCGATACAATAACCGATCCCTCTACTCCCGTGCCGCTCGAATTTGTCAAGGTGAGCGAGCCGACAATGGAGATGACGTTCTCCGTCAACGACAGCCCGTTTGCCGGACGAGAGGGCAAGTTCGTTACATCCCGCCAGATTCGCGAGCGTCTCTATAAGGAGACACTCCGCGACGTATCGCTCCGAGTATCGGACGGCGAGACTACCGACAGCTTCAAGGTCGCAGGACGCGGCGAGATGCACCTCTCGATCCTCATTGAGACGATGCGCCGCGAGGGATACGAGCTTTGCTGCTCGACACCTCACGTGCTCTTCCGCGAGATCGACGGCGTCAAGTGCGAGCCGATGGAGCGCGTCTCGATCGACGTGCCGGAGGAGTATGTCGGATCTGTCATGGAGAAGCTCGGATCCCGTAAGGGTGAGCTGCTCGAGATGGGACTGTCCGGCTCCCGTATGAGAATCGAGTATTCGATCCCCGCGCGCTGCCTTTTCGGTTACAGAAGCGAGTTTCTGACCGACACACGCGGAGAGGGAATCATAAACTCCATATTTGACGGCTACAAGCCGTATAAGGGCGACATACGCCTTCGCTTCACCGGATCGCTTGTCGCGTCCGAGAGCGGCGAGGCAACGTCCTACGGCCTCTACAATGCGCAGGACAGAGGTGCACTCTTTATCGGTGCGGCAACGCCCGTGTATGAGGGAATGCTCGTCGGCGAGTGCCCGAAAAGCGAGGATATCGCTGTCAACGTCTGCAAGAAAAAGCACCTTACCGCGATCCGCTCCGCCGGAGCCGACGAGGCGCTCCGCCTTGTTCCGCCGATCGTATTCAGCCTTGAGCAGGCGATTGAGTATATCGGTGAGGACGAGCTTATAGAGGTCACGCCGAAGTCGCTCAGACTCCGCAAGCGCATCCTCAATACCGAGCTTCGCCTGAAGGCGGAGGCACGCCTGAAGAAGGGCGCGCAGGCGTAAACATAAAACACAACTGAATAAGTGAGTTCGAAACCATCCTCACTCTAAATAAAACTAGGGAGACAGTGCTTTGGAACTACACATCTGAAGCACTGTCTTTTTATAAATCAAAGGAGAACGAACAGTTATGGATAAAAAGGAAAAGTGGCTTGATATGGCGATCGAGCTTCAGGGACTTGCGCAGGCGGGGCTCGCCTACACGGATAACGTGTATGATATTGAGCGGTACGAGCGCATCCGCGATATCTCAGCCGAGATGATCGCGATGAACTGCGACCTGCCGAAGGAGACTGTAAAATCGCTCTTTTGCAACGAGAGCGGGTATCAGACACCGAAGCTCGACACGCGCGCCGCGATCTTCAAGGACGGAAAGATCCTGCTCGTTCGCGAGAAAAGCGGACGCTGGTCGCTTCCGGGAGGCTGGGTCGATGTCGATCTTTCCATAGGGGAGAACGCGGTGAAGGAGGTGCGCGAGGAGTCGGGGCTTGACGTCACCTGTGACCATATCATCGCGGTGCAGGACAGAAAAAAGCACAATCTGCCTGTGTACGCCCACAATATCTGCAAAATATTCTTTCTTTGCAGCATAGTCGGCGGTGAGTTCAGGGAGAACAGCGAGACTACCGAGTCGCGGTATTTCGGTGAGGACGAGCTGCCCGAGCTTTCCGAGGAGAAGAACAACGCCGAGCAGATCAAAATGTGCTTTGAAGCATACCGCAGTGAAGATTGGACAGTCAGGTTTGACTGAGACCGGTGGTAAGTATGAAAAAATTAAATAAGAATGTACGTACAATAACGTATGCCGCAGTTATTGCCGCACTCTATGTGGTGCTCACATTCGTTGCGGCTTTGCTCAAGCTGTCGAGCGGAGTGATCCAGGTGCGCTTTTCCGAGGCGCTGACGGTGCTGCCTATTTTTACGCCAGCCGCGATTCCGGGGGTCGCCGTGGGCTGCCTTCTCGCGAATATCCTTACCGGCGCGATCCCTGCGGATATCATTTTCGGCACCGCCGCAACGCTCATCGGTGCGCTCTGCACATACGCACTGCGCCGACGCCCGACCTATATCGCGGTTCTGCCGCCGATCATCGCGAATACTATTGTCGTGCCGTTTGTACTGAAGTTCGGGTACGGCGCCGATGGCGGAATACCGTTCTTCATGCTGACTGTCGGCGTGGGCGAGATAATCTCCTGCGGCGTGTTCGGCGTTCTTCTTGCCACAGCGCTGAAAAAGCACAACAAATCGCTGTTCTCGTGACCTTACCGACGTCCGCGTGGGGCATATGACCGCCCTCTTGCGAATATATTCATATGTAGAAAACCCGAGAGAGGTGTGCATATGATCCACAGCGGCAGACGTCCCAAAGCCGTGACCGAGACGGCGCAGAAAACGGAGCCTTGCAGAGCTGCAAGGCTTGTTCTGCTTCTCGGATCAATTGTCCTGTCGGCATTTGTCGTGACCTCCGCCGGAACAAAACGGATTCCGGACAATGCGCACTTTGCCGGAGCATATCCGGTGTTTGCGAGCACCGATGAGTCGGGTGTGAGCGAGGATCAGCGCGAGCTGCGCGGCGCGTCGGGTCGTGAGATGGGCATATGGGACTATATTGAGTCGATATTTGCAAAATTCCTGACAGGTGACGAATGAAAGCCGTCCTGTTTTCCGGGGTGCCGGAGCTTATAATGTTTGCCGCCGTCTTCGCGCTCGGAGGCGACGGGAGATTTTTTGCCGTCTTTTCGGCGGCGATCATACATGAGGCGGCTCACGTCGCTGCGGCGGCACTTGCGGGTGTTCCGCTGCGCCTTTGCAGAACGGGATTTGCCGGGGCTGTGCTTGTGTACGATACATCGTGCGCGTCGCTCGGCGCAGAAGCTGCAATATGCGCGGCAGGACCGGGCGTCGGTCTTGCCGTGACCGCAATCGGGTATGCGGCGGGCGTTCGCTCATACTTTATTGCGGCAAATGCTGCGCTGAGCATATTTAACCTGCTGCCGGTGTCGTATCTCGATGGCGGCGGGATCCTTTCGTCGCTCCTTGAAATGCACCTCACGCCGGATACCGTGTGGCGCGTAATGCGCGTGATGTCGTTCTTGTTTACGCTCGCCGTCTGGTGCTTATCCGTCGCGGCGCTTGTCATCTGCGAGGGCAATATGTCGTCAATGTGCGCGGCGATCTATCTCATGTACCGCCTGTTCTCCGAATACTCGCCGATAAATTAAAAAATTCATATAAAACTGTTGATTTTTCTCCCGCTTTAGAGTAATATAATAGTATATGGTTGATTACTTTCTAAAGGAGAATAAAAATGGCACTTGTATCACCTATTGAAATGTTCAAAAAGGCATATGCCGGCGGATACGCTATCGGCGCATTCAACATCAATAACATGGAGATTATCCAGGCTATCGCCGAGGGCGCAGCCGAGACCAAGTCTCCCGTTATCATGCAGGTTTCCGCAGGCGCGCGCAAGTATGCAAAGCATGAGTACCTCATGGCTCTTGCAAACGCTGCAATCAAGGATTCCGGTATTGATATGGCGCTCCATCTCGACCACGGCGCAGACTTTGAGATCTGCAAGGCGTGCATCGACGGCGGATTCAACTCTGTCATGATCGACGGCTCCCGCTTCAGCTTCGAGGAGAATGTTGAGCTGACAAAGAAGGTCGTTGAGTACGCTCACGAGAGAGGCGTTGCCGTTGAGGGCGAGCTCGGTAAGCTTGCTGGCGTCGAGGACGACGTCAAGGTAAACGATGACGACGCAATGTACACCAACCCCGATGAGGTTGAGGAGTTCGTTTCCCGCACCGGCGTTGACTCCCTTGCTATCGCGATCGGTACAAGCCACGGTGCATTCAAGTTCAAGGGCGAGCCGAAGCTCCGTTTCGATATCCTTGAGGAGATCATGCGCCGCATCCCCGGATTCCCGATCGTTCTGCACGGTGCATCTTCCGTTATGCCCGATCTCGTAGCTGAGATCAATGCTTGCGGCGGTAACCTCGCAGGTGCGCAGGGCGTTCCCGAGGATATGCTCCGTAAGGCTGCAAGCCTCGCTGTCTGCAAGATCAACATCGACTCCGATATCCGTCTTGCTATGACCGCTGGTATCCGCCGTGTTATGACCGCTCAGCCTGAGGTGTTCGACCCCAGAACCTACCTCTCTGTTGCAAGAGACGAGGTTCGCAAGCTGGTCGTTCACAAGATCACGAACGTTCTCGGATCCGCAAACACTCTGTAATAGAGGAAGATCGGCGGGACTGTCTTTCGACAGTCCCGCATTTTTCTCGAACATGGAAGGTTATTATGAAGAAATGGTCTGAAAAATACTTTATAAACGCACATGATACTGATTTTAACCGAGTGGTCAGCGTGTCGGGTCTCCTCAGATATATGCAGGATGCAGTGAATTTTCAGATGGAGAATGCGCATCCGTCGTATAACGAGCTGTTCGATTCCGGCCTTGCGTTTGTGCTCAGCCGAATCCGCATCAGCATATACGCCGCGCTGCATTCACATGATGAAATCGAGGTTGAGACATGGGCGTGCGAGAGCCACGGCGTCAGCTTCAACCGCTGCTATCGCGTTCTGCGCGACGGCGCAATAGTTGCTGAGGCGGTGTCTGTGTGGGCGCTCCTTGACACGAAAACGCACAAGCTGCGCCGTGTGTCGTCGGTCGATTTCGACTACGGCGACGGTGAGATGCTCGAGCTTGACAGCCCGACGCGCATCAGGATCCCGCAGGACGCGGAGCTGAGCCTTGTCGGCGAGCATCGCGTGGAATACGCGGAGGTCGATATAAACCGCCACCTCAACAATACCTATTATGCGGATATTTTCGCGGGATATATTCACGAGATCGACGGCGGGCGCATCTCCTCGGTCGGGATAAGCTATCTGTCCGAGGCGCCGCTCGGCGAGAATCTGAAGATATATATGCGCGAGATCGACGGGATCTATTACTTCCGTTCGGTGAAGGAGGACGGCACAACGAATGCCGAGGCCGAGATCATCGTCGAGCAGCTGTGAGATTACGTTTACACAAAAACACCCGAGCTATAAAAGCTCGGGTGTTTTTTTCAGATGTTGCTATGAAGCCGTTCGAGAATGCGGGCCTGTGCCTCGTCCGTAACGTCGTCAGATGAGCGCACGGCGCCGTCTTTGTCAACAGTGATCCTGATCGCGTCGGAGCGGCGCGAGAACCACGTGATCTGCCGTTTTGCGTAATGGCGTGTCGCCGTGATGATCGCCTCGCGCACATCCGCAAGTGTGCACTCGCCGCGAAAATACGGCAGGAATTCCTTGTAACCGATGGCTTGGGATGCACCTTTGCCCGAGTCGAGGATCCCGCGTTCCCACAGCATCCGCGCCTCATCTTCGATCCCGCGTTCAAACATCTCATAGACGCGCCGTTCAATGCGCTCGTACAGGAGTGCGCGATCGGCAAACTCAAGTACAACGACGGCGCATCGGAATTCGGATACAGCGTCGCGGGAGCGCCTGTCCCATTCGGATTTTGTGATCCCGGTGAGGTCGAATATCTCAAGTGCGCGGATCACACGCTTTACGTTGTTCGGGTGTACGGCGTCCGCCGATTCGGGATCGACCTCGCGGAGCCGCTCGTGCAGAGCCTCGTTGCCCTCGCGCGCGGCAAGCTCGGCGTATCGCTCCCGCAGAGCCTCGTTTGCCCCTGCGGCGCTCAATCCCGGTCCTGCAAGCAGCGAATCAAGGTAAAGCCCCGTACCGCCGCACAGTACGGGAAGCTTGCCCCTTGCGGCAATATCGCGGAGCACCGGCGTGGCGGCATCGCAAAAGTCGCTGCACGAGAAATCCTCGCCCGGGTCGCGCAGATCGAACAAATGATGCGCAATGCCGTGCATTTCGGCGGCGTCCGGCTTTGCCGTGCCGATCGACAGACCGCGGTACAGCTGCATCGAGTCGAACGATACGACCTCGCCCGAAAGCCGCTCGGCAAGCTTCACCGCGAGCGCGGTCTTGCCCGATGCCGTCGGTCCCGCTATCGCAATAATATCAGTCAAGGCGAACTCCTTTATTCAATGAACATCGCATCGCCGAACGAAAAGAATCTGTATTTCTCGGCGACGGCTGTCCTGTATGCGTCGAGGATACGTTCACGTCCCGCGAGCGCCGATACGAGCATCAAAAGTGTGCTCTCCGGCAGGTGAAAATTCGTGATGAGCGCGTCGCATATCTTGAACTTGTATCCGGGGTAGATGAATATTCCCGTGTCGTCGCTCATCGCGTGCAGAATTCCGTTATCGTCGGCTGCGCTTTCGAGCGTGCGGCATGATGTTGTTCCGACCGCAATGACTCTGCCGCCTGCCGCGCGGCGCTCGTTGATCACGGCGGCGCTTTCCTCGGATACGGAGATGAATTCTGAGTGCATCTCGTGCTTCTCTATGTCGTCCTCCTTGACCGGGCGGAATGTGCCGAGACCTACGTGCAGGAGCACCGGCGCCACGGCAGTGCCTTTTTCGCGGATGCGGTCAAGCAGCTCGTCAGTGAAGTGAAGCCCGGCGGTCGGCGCGGCAGACGATCCCTCGACGCGCGAGTAAACGGTCTGGTATCTCTCGCTGTCTTCAAGCTTTTTTGTGATGTAGGGGGGGAGGGGCATCGTGCCGACCATGTGCAGCGCCTCGTAGACCGTGCCGGACGCGGCGTAAAAATGCACTACGCGGCAGCCGCCGTCGCCGATCTTTTCAACCTCGGCTGTGAGAATTCCGTCACCGAAGGACAACTTGTCTCCGGGCATTGCACGCTTTCCCGGACCGGCAAGACATTCCCACCTGTCAAGGGTTATCTGCCGCAGAAGCAGCAGCTCAACCTCGCCCTCCGGGGCATTTGTATTGCCCGAGCGCTCGGCTGCGGCGCAGTATACACGGCGGCCGTACACTCTCGCGGGAAGAACGCGCGTGTCGTTTATAACGAGAACGTCCTTTGGCGTGAGATAGTCGATTATATCGGAAAACACGCGATGCTCAAGCGAACCGTCGCGCCGCAGAACCATAAGCCGCGAGCTGTCACGGGGATAGACCGGCGTTTGCGCGATCAGCTCCTCCGGGAGATCGTAATTGAAGTCCGACAGCCTGAGGTCGGTGTGTGTCAGAGTATTTTTAATCATTTAACAGAGCGTCCTTTAACAAAGCTGAACGGGCGGCATAAACTGATGATGATGCCGCCTGTCACTCATACTATATTATAGCGCGGCACGGCGTATTTTGCAATAGTTCGGCGGCAGATGCGGTGAAGATGCGACGGTATAATAAAATTTTGCCGCTGTTATGAAAGGATGATCATGAAATGATTGTGGAAAAACGAAATAAATACGTGCCGTTTTCCGGTGCGGCTGCGGCAGTTGTAACACCGTTTTCCGACGGCAAGGTCGATCTTGAATCGCTCGGGCGTGTGATAGATCACCTGAGCGATGGAGGTGTTGGCGCCGTTGCCGTTTGCGGAACGACCGGCGAGGCTCCGGCGTTGTCGGTTGATGAATACCGCGAGATCGTTCGCTTTTCGTGCGAGCGTGTGCGCGGGAGGATCCCCGTGATTGCTGGGGCAGGCGGCTCGACTACCGAACGCGCCGCAAGGCTCAGCGAGATCGCAGGGGAGTGCGGCGCTGCGGCGGTTCTGTCGGTCACGCCGTACTATAACAAGGCATCGCACGAGGGACTTTACAGGCATTACTCCGAGATCGCGCGTGCGGGGCTTCCCGTGATACTGTACAACGTGCCGTCGCGCACGGGAATGAACATACCAATGGAGGTGTACCGCAGGCTTGCCGATGTTGATAACATTGTCGGTGTAAAAGAGGCGTCCGGTGACGCGAAACGCGCCATGCAGCTCATGTATGAGCTTGGCGACCGATTCGCATTGTACTGCGGCTGTGACGAGCTGAATCTGCCGCTTGCGGCAGCCGGATACGACGGCTTCATCTCGGTTACGGCAAACGTAAAACCGCGTGAAGTAGGCGAGATATGGACGGCGTGCCGTGAGGGCAGGATAGACGATGCTCGCGCGATCGACCGGACACTCGCGCCGCTCACACGGACGCTGTTCTGCGAGGTCAACCCGATCCCGGTGAAAGCCGTGCTGGCAAAGATGGGACTTTGCAGAAATGAGCTGCGGCTGCCGCTTACTCCGATGGAACTGCCGAACGACTGGGATGCGGAGAGGGCTTGATGACAAAACAAAACGGACTGACAGTTGTCAATCCGTTTTTGTTTATTCTGTTATGCCTTGAAGCACTGCGGCTCGGCGCCTGAGGTAATGCAGTCCTTGGTGATGACTACGCGTTTCACTTCAGGCTCGGAGGGGAGGCGGAACATAAGCCCCGTCATCGTTTCCTCGATGATCGAGCGAAGTCCGCGCGCACCGGTGTTCCGCTCGATCGCACGTTCGGCAATGGCGCGGAGCGCCTCATCGTCGAACTCAAGCTTCACACCGTCAAGCTCGAGGAGCTTCGTGTACTGCTTCACAAGCGAGTTTTTCGGCTCGCGGAGGATGCGGACGAGTGCGTCGGTGTCGAGCGCGTCAAGCCCGACAATGACGGGCAGACGACCCACAAGCTCGGGAATGAGTCCGAATTTTACAATATCGTGAGCGGTGACATCGGCGAAGATCTTTTCGCTCTGGCGCTCGGATTTCGTTTTCACGTCGCCGCCGAAGCCGATAACAGAGCTTCCGCGTCTGTCCTCGATGATCTTGTCGAGCGTGTCAAACGCGCCGCCGCAGATGAAGAGGATGTTCTCCGTGTTGATCTGAATGAAGTCCTGATTCGGATGCTTGCGTCCGCCCTGGGGGGGAACGTTTGCAACGGTGCCCTCGAGGATCTTCAGCAGTGCCTGCTGTACTCCCTCGCCCGAAACGTCACGCGTGATCGAGCGATTCTCGCTGCGGCGCGAGATCTTGTCGATCTCGTCGATGTAGATGATGCCTCGCTCGGCACGCTCTACATCGTAATCGGCAGCCTGGATCAGCCGGAGCAGGATGTTCTCGACATCCTCACCGACATAACCCGCTTCGGTCAGGGTCGTGGCGTCGGCAATCGCGAACGGAACACCGATCGCCCGAGCCAGCGTCTGCGCGAGATACGTTTTTCCGACGCCCGTGGGACCGAGCAGAAGAACGTTGCTCTTTTGAAGCTCAACGTCATCGCCGTCCTTCGCCGCATCGTTGTGCATAATGCGCTTGTAGTGGTTGTACACTGCAACGGACAGAACGGTCTTTGCCTTGTCCTGACCGATGACATATGCGTCAAGGATTTCCTTGATCTTTGCCGGCGGCAGGATATCTTCCTTTTTCAGTCCGGCAGCGGCAGGAGCCTTGTGAGTGTACTCGGCGATGATGTCATTGCACATTTCAACGCAGTTGTCGCAGATGTACATTCCGGTCGGCGAAGGGATCAGAAAATATGCTTCGTGCTCGCTTCTGCCGCAGAATGAACAGTGACGCTCGTTTTTATCGTTCTGTGCCATAATCTGTTTCCTTTAATGAGTGAATATTTGGGTGTCAAATAAATTCAGCCGCACCGCTGCACGTGGCGCGATGCGGCCGCATCGTTATGCTTTTCTCTCGACGACCTTGTCGATCAGTCCGTACTCGACGGCAGCGGCAGCGCTCATGAAGTTGTCGCGCTCCGTGTCGGCTGCGATGACCTCAATAGGCTTGCCGGTGTTTGCGGCAAGAATGGAGTTGAGGGTGTCGCGCGTCTTCAGAATATGATCGGCGTGGATCTTGATGTCGCTTGCCTGACCCTGCGCACCGCCGAGCGGCTGGTGGATCATGATCTCGCTGTTCGGGAGCGCAAAGCGCTTGCCCTTGGCGCCGGAGGAGAGCAGGAATGCTCCCATGGACGCCGCCATGCCGATGCAGATCGTGGATACGTCGCACTTGATGTAGTTCATCGTATCGTAGATCGCCATACCGGCGGTAACCGATCCGCCGGGGCTGTTGATGTAAAGACTGATATCCCTGTCGGGATCCTGCGCCTCAAGATAGAGGAGCTGAGCGACAACGAGGGAAGCGGTAACGTCGTTTACCTCGTCGGCGAGGAATATAATTCTGTCGTTAAGCAGACGGGAGTAGATGTCATAGGAACGCTCACCTCTGTTTGTCTGCTCGACTACCATTGGTACAAGTGCCATAGCTTTGTTGACCGATGTCCCGGAACGGGGCTTCCTTTCATGCAAAATCTTTTATGAAGATTGCAGAACGGAGGGCGGACTTACTCAGCCGAATCGTCCTTCTTTGCTGCAGTCTTCTTTGCTGCGGTTTTCTTTGCAGCAGGCTTTTCGGCTGAATCATCCTTCTTTGCAGAAGTCTTTTTCGCTGCGGTCTTCTTTGCAGCGGGCTTCTCAGCGGAATCATCCTTCTTTGCCGCGGTTTTCTTTGCTACTGTCTTCTTTGCAGGCTTCTTCTCAGCTTCGGGAGCTGCGTCGGTGATCTTTGCGTTGTCGCGGATGAACTCGACAGCCTTTCTGACCTTGATGTCCTCAGCAAGAGCCTCGGGAGCGATCTGCGCCTTGATCTGATCTACTTCCATGCCGTAAGCCTCGGAGAGTCTCTTGAACTCTTCCTCGATCTCATCGTCGGAAGCTTCGATCTTCTCGTTTGCTGCGATCGTCTCAAGAGCAAGTCTGGTCTTGACCTGACGCTCTGCCTGCGGGCGGGACTGCTCTCTCAGACCGTCAAGATCCATACCGGTGTACTTGAAGTAGGTCTTGAGATCCATGCCCTGCATACGGAGTCTGGTATCGAAGTCGCGAACCATGTTCTCGCACTCAGCGTCGTACATTACCTCGGGGATATCGCCCTCGAGCTTCTCGACAACTGCTGCAACGAGCTGCTCGTCAACAGCCGCGTCAGCGGACTTCTTGTTGTTCTCCTCGAGTTTCGCCCGAATGTCAGCCTTGTATTCAGCAAGAGTGTCAAATTCGGATACATCCTTTGCGAAATCGTCGTCAAGAGCGGGCTTCTCGTTGAACTTGATGCCGTTGAGCTTTACCTTGAATACGGCTGCCTTGCCTGCAAGCTCCTCAGCGTGATACTTCTCGGGGAAGGTCACGTTTACGTCGAACTCGTCGCCGATGCTGTGACCGACGATCTGATCCTCAAAGCCGGGGATGAACTGACCGGAGCCGAGTGTCAGGCTGTGACCGTCTGCCTTGCCGCCCTCAAAGGGAACGCCGTCAACGGAGCCTTCGTAGTTGATGTCAACGGTGTCCTCGAGAGCTGCTGCTCTGTCGGTAACGTCGATCATTCTGGAGTTGCGTGCGCGAACGCGCTCGATCTCTGCGTCAACATCGGCATCGGTGACAGGGGTCACGGTGCGTGTTGCCTCAACGCCCTTGTAGCCGTCAAGCTTCATCTCGGGCTTCGTGTATACCTTTACCTTGATCGTAGCGCCGTTGTCGTCGATGTTGTCGATCTCGAACTCGGGGCGACCGACGATCTCCATGCCGAACTCTTTTGCTGCCTCTTCATATGCTACGGGAAGCAGATTTACGCAATCCTCTTATAATAGTCCGCGGCGTTACATCTTTTCGTTGATCGCGCGGGGAGCCTTACCGCGGCGTACGCGGGGATTGTTTTTGTTCTTTGCGCTCTTCTTGTAGGCCTTGTCAACGGCAGCACTGAAGGTAGCGCCGTCGATGGAGATTTCAAACTCATAGTTGTTGGGTCCGATGTTTTTCTGATTTTTGAGACTCATGTTTCATAATCCTCCGGAAACATTGAAATGATAATGGAAATTTGTTATATCACTCTTTTTATTGTATATAATTTTTCCGTCCGTGTCAATGAAATTTTCAAAAAATTTACGTATACGGGCGCAAAAGAGCTAATAATCGATCGGCATTGTGATCATAGGCACGAAATCGAGGTAATCTGCGGCGATTATGGTAAAGTCTATGCCCTCGAATTCCGTCGTGCGCGGGATCGCATAGCTGCCGTGAATGTGGCCGTAGTAGCAGTGCCGGACGTCATACTCCTTCAGTACATCGACAAGCTCGCGGCAGACGAAC
>ENA-UOOA01004737-UOOA01004737.1-human-gut-metagenome-genome-assembly--contig:-P61old-NODE-4737-length-15069-cov-288.212402_pt1 | contig 15069 bp, 8 predicted proteins | sample MGYA00242467_ERZ724014 | MGnify/ENA metagenome assembly ERZ724014
CGTTTCGCGGTTCACGGCGATCAGGCCAAAGTTCATGGCATAGCCCTTCTGCCACTCAAAGTTATCCATCAGGCTCCAGTGGAAGTACCCCTTGACCGGGATACCATCGGCGATGCAGTGCTGCACGCCCGCCAAGGCTGCCTCGATAAACGCCACGCGGCGCGTATCATCAGCGGTAGCAATGCCGTTTTCGGTCACGATCAAGTCGCCCTTAAAGTCGGCAGCCACCTTGCGGATGACATTTTCCAATGCCTGCGGATAAAACTCGTAGTCCATCTGGGTCAGCTCGGCCCCCTGCGGGGCGGGCAGCTGCCCCTGCGCACCGTACAGCGTGCGTGTGTAGTTCTGCACGCCGAGGAAGTCATCCTCCTTAATATAAGGAAGATAGTGGGTGAACTCTTCCTCCCACGCGGCGGCGGCAAAGGCTTCACCGCCCGGCTGGGCCTGCAGGTCATGCAGCGAGAGTGTCAGACCGACCTTGACCTCGGGGCAGATTGCCTTGATGGCCTCCCGTGCGGCGGCGTGAGCGCGCAGAACCAGCAGATCGCCCTCCGGTGTGCGCTCGCTGACGAAAATTTTCGGCTGCGGCGTACCGAACACGGCGGCGTTTTCAGCGGCAGCGTATTTCATGTTCTCCATCATCTTCTGGAAGTTCATGCCCACCTGTACGCTGCCCTCGGCGGATTTGCCCGCGTTGGCAGCCGCCTTGGCGGCCTGCTCTGCCATCAGGCGGAACCGCTTGGAGATCGCCGCCAGCTGCAGGCCCATGTTGGCCTCATTGATGGTGCAGATGTAGTGCAGCTCGCTACCCAGTTGCTCCATCACATAGCTGACATAGCGCTTGAAGTATTCGACCGTGGATTCTGCCTCCCAGCCGCCCATGGCAATCAGCCATTTGGGGCTGGTGAAGTGCAGCAGCGTCGCAACAGGTTCAACACCGTGCGCCTTGCAGCAGGCAATGACCTTGCGGTAATGCTCGATTTCGGCAGGGTCGAACTTGCCCTCCTCCGGCTCGATACGCGCCCATTCGATGGAAAAGCGATAGGCGTTCAGCCCGGCATCCGCCAGCAGTCGAATATCTTCCTCATACCGATTATAATGGTCGCAGGCAATGCCGCTCGGCTCGGCAAAGCTGGTGTGGGGCAGCTGCTCTTGTGCCCAGTAGTCGGAATGAATGTTGTTGCCCTCGACCTGATGGGCGGCAGTGGCCGCGCCGACAAAGAAACCTTTTTCAAATTTCTGCATGATTTTCTCCTTACCTGTGCTGTCTAAAACAAATCAAGAAACTTCTGTACCTGTATCATACCATAACAAGCGCAAGTCGTGAGGGTATTATTTAGCAAAGCAGGACAATATTTCGTGTTGCTTGAAATAATGCACGAATTTTTGTTTCTCGTCTGCTGATTTTTATCCCCTGCTGCCGTTTTGCTTCTGGTATAGTGGTGTCAGTGAGAAAAACCACCGCGGAATTTTTAGGAGGAAAACAAAATGTTCAAAAAGAAACCCACTGCTTCTGAAATTGACGGCGTGCAATACCGCCGCGCCAAGCTTTGGCAAATCATCTGCTATGCCTGCAACGGCCTTGTCGGCATGAGCGTCTACTCTCTCATCGGCATGGCGAGCTATTCCGCCAGCATCGGCTACGGCATCACGACTGCTGCCGTCGGTATTATCCTGACCTGCTCCCGTATTCTGGACGGCATCACCGATCCCCTGCTTGCCTTTGTGTATGACCGCGTCAACACCAAGTTCGGCAAGCTACGCATTTTGCTGGTTACGGGCTATCTGATTGAGGCGCTCGCCCTGTACGGAATGTTCACCGGCTTCTCGTCCAAGGGGCTGGGCCTGCCGGTGTTTGCCCTGCTGTACATTGTTTACATCATCGGCTACACCATCACCAACATGACTGCGCAGACCATCCCCGCCATCATGACGAATGATCCGCGCCAGCGCCCGACCATCGGCGTCTGGACGACCGCCTTCAACTATCTGGTGCCGATGATCATGTCTATGGTTTTCAATGTCGTGCTGCTGCCCAAATGCGGCGGCACCTACAACCAGGCATTCCTGACCGCTGCCTGCAATATGACTCTGCTTGCCGCGGGTATCGGCACCGTTTTGGTCTGCCTGGGCGTTTCTGCCTACGATAAGCCGGAAACCTTTGTCGGCACCAAAAAGTCCGAACCGCTGAAAATGTCCGACATCGTCGAGGTTCTCAAGAACAACAGACCCCTGCAGTGCTACATTGCCTCCAATGCTTCTGATAAGCTGGCCCAGCAGGTCGGCAGCCAGGCCATCATCGGCACACTTCTCAGCGGCATTATCATCGGCAACATGGGTCTTGCCACGATTCTGACTGTTATCAGCATGATCCCGTCCATCTTCTTTGCCGCGTTCGGTGCCAAGTATGTCGGCAAGTACGGCAGCAAAAAGGGCATTGTCAACTTCACCTGCATCAGCATGGTCATCACCGCCGTTCTGGTCGTGTTCTTCATTGTCATTGACCCCAAGCAGATCGGCGTCATGGGCAGCCCGGCCATGATCCTCTATGTGGTGCTGACCCTTTTGCAGAACGGTTCCAATATGTGCATCACCACCTCCAACACCTCGTATATGGCGGATGCCATTGACTTTGAGCTGGACCGCAGCGGGCGTTATATCCCCGCCGTTGTCTCCGGCACCTACAGCCTGGTCGATAAGCTCATCACCTCTTTTGCCGCTGTGATTGCTACCGGCGCTGTGGCGCTGCTGGGCTACACCACCACGATGCCCCAGCCCACGGATCCTTCCACCCCGGCCATCTTCTGGATGACCATGGCACTCAAGTTCGGTCTGCCTATCATCGGCTGGATCATTACGCTGGTTGCCATGCGCAGCTGCCCGCTGACCAAGGAGGAAATGGTCAACGTCCAAAAGCGCATTGCCGAGAAGAAGGCCGCTGCGCAGTCCGAGTTCTATAAAGAGCAGCTTCAGTAAGCCCCTCCCACAAAAGCCGAAAGGGTTTGCAGCCCTTTCGGCTCTTTGAAGTTAAATCCACACATAAGGAGTCATGTTATGAGCAAGACAATTCTTTTGAACCAGAACTGGATTTTTTCCAAAGAAGGACACGACGAACCCGTCACCCTCCCCCACACCTGGAACGCCGTAGATGGTCAGGACGGTGGCAATGACTACTACCGCGGCACCTGCTGCTACACCACCGTGCTGCCTGACATCGTCCTGCCGGAAAACGGACGCGCCGTTTTGCAGTTTGACGCCGTTGCCATGACCGCCGAGGTCTATCTGAACGAGCAAAAGCTCGCTGAGCATAAGGGCGGCTATTCTGCATTTTGCGTGGACATTACCGATGCGCTGCGCAACGGCAGCAACCTGCTGCGCGTGAATGTGGACAACAGCGACAATGATACCGTCTACCCGCAGAAGGCCGATTTCACCTTCTACGGCGGCATTTACCGCGATGTAACGCTGCATGTTGTGCCCGCTGCTCATTTTGCCCTTGCTGAAAACGGCGCGGTGCCTGTCAGGGTCACGCCGATTGTCACGGACCTCAACGCCCGCCGCTGTGAAGTGACGGTGGAGGCCGCTGTGGTGGGTGCCGAAAGTGTCAGCTTCACACTGGATGGCCAGCAGACGAGCGTTGCCGTCAAGGACGGCACCGCCAGAGCCGTGTTCACGCTGGAGCATGCCCGCCTGTGGGACGGTCTTGATGACCCGTATCTCTACACCGTGACTGCGCGGCTGGACAATGGCGAGACCGAGACCGCCCGCTTCGGCTGCCGCAAGTTTGAAATTGACCCGCAGAAGGGCTTTATCCTGAACGGGCGCCCCTATCCCCTGCGTGGTGTTTCCCGCCATCAGGACCGTAAGGGCGCGGGTGTGGCCATCACCCGCGAAATGATGGAAGAAGATATGGCGCTGATTTTGGAGATGGGTGCCAACACCATCCGCCTTGCCCACTACCAGCACGCGCAGGCGTTCTATGACCTGTGCGACGAAAAGGGTGTCGTGATTTGGGCGGAAATCCCCTACATCACGATGCACATGCACAACGGGCGCGCCAACACGCTGACCCAGATGGAAGAACTCATCGTCCAGAACTACAACCACCCCTGCATTGCTGTTTGGGGACTGTCCAACGAAATTACCGCTGCGTCGGCTGTCAATGAGGAGCTGCTGGAAAACCACCGCGCCTTGAACGAACTGGCGCACCGCCTTGACCCGACCCGTCCGACCACGATGGCGAACGTCTTTATGCTGGAAATCACCAGCCCGATTCTGGAAATTCCCGATGTGAACAGCTACAACCTGTATTTTGGCTGGTACTTGGGCGAGCTTGACCAGAACGATGACTTTTTTGATACCTACCACGCCAAATACCCGGACCGCTGCATCGGTTTTTCGGAGTACGGCGCGGACGCGAACCCCGCCTACCAGAGCGCCCACCCCGAAAAGGGCGACTATACCGAAACCTACCAGTGCGTCTATCACGAGCACATGGCAAAAATGATTGCTGACCGCCCGTGGCTGTGGGCGACCCATGTCTGGAATATGTTCGACTTTGCCGCCGACGGGCGCGACGAAGGCGGCAAAAACGGCGAGAACCAGAAGGGCCTTGTCACCTTTGACCGCAAAATCAAGAAGGACGCCTTCTACCTGTACAAGGCCTACTGGAGCAAGCAGCCCTTTGTACATACCTGCGGCAGCCGCTATGTGGACCGCACCGAGGATGTGACCGAGGTCAGAGTATACTCTAACCTGCCGGAGGTTTCGCTGTACAAGGACGGGCACCTTGTTGAAACAAAAAAAGGCGACAAAGTGTTTGTTTTCAATGTGCCCATCACCGGCAAGCACAGCATCGAGGCCCGCGCGGGGGCGTATTCCAGCGTAATTTTGGTCAACAAGGCTGCCGAGCCGAACCCTGCCTACGCGATGTCCAACCGTCAGGTCGTGAACAACTGGTTTGACGGCGAGCTGGACGAAACCTGCTGGAGCGTCAAGGACAATATGGCAGCTGCCATGGCGGACGCCAAGGTGGGACCCGTCTTGAAAGCCATCACCGACAAGGCGGCAGCCGCCCGCGGTGATGTCGCTGCCGCCGTCAAGGACAACCCCGCATTGGTTGCCATGATGGAGCGCGCCATGCAGCGCATGACTGTGGAGGGTATGCTCAAGCAGGCGGGCGCGGACGCCGAGAGCATCAAGCAGCTGAACCGCGTTTTGCAGGGCATTAAAAAGGATGTGTAATACGATGAAAACCTACTGCAACCCCTTGGATCTGGGCTACCGCTACCAGCACATGAAGGAAGGCCCGCGCGTGGCGGGCTTCCGCGAGGGCGCAGACCCTACGCTGGTCTACTTTAAAAATAAATATTATCTGTTCGTCTCGATGTCGGCGGGGTTCTGGTATTCTGACGACCTGCTGCGCTGGGACTTCCACGCCGACCCCGATTTGCTGATTTACGACTACGCACCCGATGTGCGTCAGGTCGGCGACTACCTGTATTTTTCTGCCAGCCGCAAGGGGCGCAACTGCCCGATTCTGCGCACTGCCGACCCTCTGACCGAGCCGTTCACCGAGGTCAGCGCTCCGTTCGCCTTTTGGGACCCGGATATGTTCTGTGACGATGACGGCCGCGTGTATTTCTACTGGGGCTGCTCCAACATGTCCCCCATCTGGGGCGTGGAGCTTGCCCCCGAAGCCATGACGCCCATTGGGGAAAAGAAAGAACTGATCTTCGGCCGTGAAAAAGAGCTTGGCTATGAGCGCCCCGGCAACAACGGTATTGTGGATAAAGAGAGCAGCGTGCTTTACAAATCCATGAAGCCGTTCTATAACGAGGCAACCGGCAAGCTGGAGCTGCCGCCCCAGATGGCGCAGATGCCGGGGCTGAACGCCGAGGTTCTGACCGCCATGTTTAACGCTGTTGACAAGCCCTATATCGAGGGTGCGTTCATGACAAAGCACAACGGAACGTACTATTTGCAGTACGCCTGCCCCGGCACGCAGTACAACACCTACGCAGACGGCGTGTACACCTCCAAGTCCCCGCTGGGGCCGTTCACACTGCAAGCGTCCAACCCGTTTTCCTCCAAGCCGGGCGGATTTATGACCGGCGCAGGCCACGGCAGCACCATTGCCGACAAATACGGCAACTACTGGCACGCATCCACGATGCGCATTTCGGTCAACCACGACTTTGAGCGCCGCGTGGGGCTGTTCCCTGCCGGGTTTGACGCGGATGGCGTGCTGTACTGCAACCAGAATTTTGCCGACTACCCGCACGAAATCCCCGCCGGTCCGTTTGACACCGCCAGCCAGCAGCCCAAGTGGATGCTGCTCAGCTACCGCAAGGCCGTGACGGCATCCTCCACCGCAACGGGCAGCGCCCCGGCAAACGCCGTGGACGAGGACTGCCGCCGCTGGTGGAGCGCAGGCAGCGACCAGCCCGGCGAGTGGCTGTGCGTGGACTTGGGCAAAGACTCTGATGTGCGCGCGGTTCAGGTCAATCTGGCGGACGAAGCGCTTGTGGTGGACTTCCCTGCTGACAGCTACGGCGATGACCGCAAGACCCGCCACATCGAAACCCGCCCGCAGATTTCGCATTACACCGTCGAAACCAGCTTGGACGGCAAGGCATGGACGCTGCGCGAGGATGTCGCCTGCGAATGCTCCAACGGCTATTATGAATACGCGGACGGCATCCGTGCGCGGTATATTCGCGTGACGGGTGGTGCCCTTCCCTACGACCAGACGCTGCGTGTCAGCGGGCTGCGGGTGTTCGGAAACGGCGAGGGTGACCGCCCCGCACAGGCCGACGCCAAGGCCGTGCGCGTGGATGCGCTGGACGGCAAGGTCAGCTGGCAGCACATCGAGAACGCGCAGGGCTGCAATGTGCGCTACGGCATTGCACCCGACAAGCTGTACCAGAGCTGGCTCGTCTACGATGCCGACGAAGTGACGCTGTCCACCCTGATGGCTGGGCAGGAATATTACATCTGCGTGGACAGCTTCAACGAAAACGGCATTACAACGGGAAAAATCATCAAGATGGAGGGCTGAACCATGCCCACAAAAGCAGTCCAGCAGTTTATGCTGGGAACCGTTTTAGGCAACGAAAACGAGGCACGGCAGACGCTGACCGCCATGAAGGCCGCAGGCTATGACGGCATTGAGCTGTGCGGGTTTATGATCCACCCTATCGGCTTTATGGTGCGGCTGCTGACCAAGGCCGCCGGTATGCCCGTGGGCAAGGGCGGCAACCTCGACTGGCACGCTTTGGTCAAAGAAGCGGGGCTGCAGGTCGTCAGCCTGCACACCGATTTGGGCAGTCTGGAACGCGACGCCAAGGCTGTGGCCGACGAAGCCAAGAGCTTTGGCACGAAGTATGTTGTCATCACGGGTATGTATCGCTTTGATTACGGCGATGAAGCCACGATGCACGACCTTGCCGCACGGCTGAACAAGGCGGGCGCGGCGCTGAAGGCCGAGGGCGTGGAGCTTTTGTACCACAACCACAACTGCGAGCTGCGCCATGTGAACGCCGAAAAGCGTGCCTACGATATTTTGCTGGAGGAGACCGACCCGCAGTTCGTCAACTTTGAGTTTGACAGCTACTGGTTCACCGAGGGCGGCGCGAACGCCCTTGCGTGGATGCAGCGTCTGGGAACCCGCATGAAGCTGTGGCACATCAATGACCGCGGCACCCGCCTTACGGGCAGCGCCGTAACGCCGATTTTGAAAACCGACAGCATGGAGCTGGGTACCGGCAATATGGACCTCGACAGCCTGATGGCGCAGGCGCTTTCCGTCGGCGTAGATGCCGTGATTCTGGAAAGCCACCGCAACTGGGTGGATAACTCCCCCGTCAAAAGTTTGCAGATCAGCGCCGAATATCTCAAACAGCATTGCTAAACTTCAATCCCCTGCCCGAAAGGACAGGGGATTTGCTTTTCCTGCGTTGAAACTCGGTTTTTTGTGTGATATACTTAGGGCAGAAAATCGGAGTTTGTCAAATTTCTTAAATAGTCTCATTGCATAAGAATGACAAACAGACTATTCTTAAAGTAGGAGGTGGTAGAAATGGCAAACGAAGATAAAAAGGATTTTAATGCTATGTTGCATGATAAAAAGGATATGCCTAAAATTCAAATTATTACAGACCAAAAAAGCATTGAAAAATATGGTGGAAGTAAAATGTATTTTGCCCCGCCAATCGACTATGATAAGGTAATGAAAAAAATTCCTTATGGTAAAGTGATTACTGTTGGGAAAATACGAGAATACTTTGCGGAGTTGAATGGTGCAGATTTTACAGAACCGATTACAGCAGGAGTTTTTGTTTCTATTGTGGCATGGGCGAGTTATCAGCGTTCCGAAGATGAAACGCCTTATTGGAGAACTTTAAAAGCGAACGGAGAACTGAATGCTAAGTATCCAAATGGTATTGAAGCACAGAAAGAAAAATTAGAAGCAGAGGGACACACTATTATTCAAAAAGGGCGTAAAAATATACGGTACTATGTAAAAGACTATAAAAATTCTCTCTTTGTTTTGAAATAGGTAACTTCCAGTTTATCAAAAGCAGCGCCTGCCCTGCCGTAAGTTTTACGGCAGGGCAGGCGCTTTCTTCTTATACTGTGTGCTTTCCGGGGGCAAGGGTCAGCTTACGCCCATCGGGCAGGGTGACATCGGCGGTCAGATTGGCGGGGATCTCAAACTCATAGGTCACCGCGTCGCCGTCATACCGCCAGCCGCTTACGATGCGCCCAGCCGGGGAATCGTAGGCAGCCTTGGCGCTGCCCAGCGATTTATCCGGCGTCGGGGCAATCGTCAGTACGCCGTCCGCGTAATGGATGCCGCACACGCCGCCGAACAGCCAGCCGCAGATGGCACCGTAGCTGTAATGGTTCAGGGATTCGTGCGGCTTGCCGTTTTCGTCAATGCCCGTCCATGTCTCCCATACGGTAGTCGCACCCTTGCCGACCTCATACAGCCAGCCGGGGGCGTCGGGCTTCAAAAGCAGCTTGTAGGCAGTGTCCGTATAGCCGTATTTTGCCAGCACATCGCACAAAAACGGCGTAGACAAAAAGCCTGTGTTCAGGTGGCAGCCGTTCTCGATGACCATCTGGTTCAGCGTTGCGGCAGCCGCTTTGCTTTCGTCCTCACCCAGCAGGGCAAAGGCAATGGCACGGACATACTCGCACTGGCGGTCAGACTTGATAACGCCGTTCTCGGTAAACGCCGCGCGGTAGGCTTTTACCGCGTTGGCGGCGGTGCCGCGGTAGTTGGCGGCATCGTCCGCCTTGCCCAGTGCTTCCGCTGCTTCTGCCAGCAAGCGCCCGGAGTAGGCCAGATACGCCGTGCCAACGCTCTTGCGCGGGTTCATCATCGCCTGCATGGGGGTGATGCCCGGCTCGCACCATTCGCCGTAGTCCATGCCGTTTAAAACGGTGAACTTGGCGTAATCGCCGTCCTGCTGCTCGTCGGTTGTCTGCTGCGCGCGTCCCAGCAAAAAGTCGTACCAGCGCTGCATCATCTCGTAGTTGTCCGCCAGAATTTTGCGGTCACCCGTGCGTTTGTACAGGGCATACGGCACCAGAATCGCCGCATCGCCCCACCCTGCCGACATGCAGAGCATCGGGGTCATATAGCCGGGGCGGGCGTTCGGCGGGGCAATGTTCGCCATGCGCCCGTCCGGGTACTGGTTCAGGCGGCACTCCGCCAGCCATTTTTCCGCCACGGGGTAGCAGTCCATCAGGGTCAGGCCGGTTTCGATAAACACGCCCATATCCCCTGTCCAGCCGGCGCGTTCGCGGGTCGGGCAGTCGGTGGGGATATCGCAGAAGTTGCCCTTCTGGCTCCAGATGCTGTTTTTGACAAGCTGGTTCACCGCGTCATTTCCGCAGGTAAACGCGCCCGTCACCTCCATGTCAGAGTAGACGGCGTGGGCGGTAAACACGGCATCGGTCAAATCGGCGTCAGTTTCGACCTTGGCATAGCGGAAGCCCATGATCGTAAAGTGGGGCTTGAAGTGGTTTTTCCCCTCTTTGCAGACAAGCTCCAGCATCTGGGCGGTGCCGCCCTCCTTGTGGCGGTTGCGATCTTGGAAGTTTTCTTGGGTAAAGTTGCCGTTTTCGTCCAGCGCTTCGCCGCAGGTCAGCTTGACCTTTTGCCCGGCGCGGGCGGTCAGCGTCATCTCCACATAACCGGCGATATTCTGCCCAAAGTCCAGCACGGTCTCGCCGTTGGGCGTTTGCAGCAGCTTGCCGGGGAAGGCTTCGTGTTCCAGAATCGGCACGGTATTCATGCCGGTGATGGGCAGGTCGTCGCGGTAGGTGCGCACGCCGTGCCAGCCGGTCAAGTTGCCTTCGAACCGTGCGTCATAGACCTCGCCCTGCTGCATATCGTTTTGGCGGATCGGCCCGCACTGCGTTGCCTGCATCGAACCGTCAGAAACGCAGACGGCTTGGCCGTCCACCTCCAGCTGAAACAGCACGCCCAGCGTATCACCGAACAAGTCGCGGTCACCGTCAACGCCGCCTGTGCTGCGGTGCCAGCCGTCACCAAGGGCAACCAGCAGCTCGTTTTCACCGTCGCACAAATGTCGCGTTACATCGTATGTTTGCGCCGCAAGGTGCTTGTTGCCGGTAAAGCTGCCGGGGGCCAAAACCATATCCCCGACACGCACACCGTTCAGCCATACCGCGTACAGCCCCTTGGCGGTAATGTACAGCCGCGCTTCACCTTTGGCTGCAGTAAAGGTTTTGCGCAGGTACGATGCCGGACGATGGGGCTTGTACGGCTCGGCTGCGCCCTTACCTGCGGCTTCTTTTTCCGCCTGCTTGCGCTCCCAGTTGGGGCGGGCAAAGGCGTTGATGGCATCATCCCTGGGGATGTCGATTTCTTCCGTTTCGGGGTCTACCCATTCACCTTGCCAGTCGCTTTGCGCCAAGCCCGTTTCAAAGTACGCCTCACTCCACGCGCCGGGGGTGTCGTTTTCGTCCCACAGGCGCACGCGCCAGCACCCACGCACGCGGGAGCCTCCCACAGTCGGGGCATCGGCGTGCACGGCGGCGCTCTGCACCTTGCCGCTGTGCCAAACAGTCTCGCCGTTCGCGGTCAGTTCAATTTCATAGGCAGTCTGGCGCACGCCGTCAACGCACTGCCAAGACAAAAACAGCGGTCCGGCATCCATGCCAAGGGGCGCGGTAAGATGATTCGTTTTCAGGTTTATTGCTCGCATCGCTGGGTACTCCTTTTCAATTTACTGCCTATATTATAATGGAAATTTCCCAACGGGCGAACTCAGAAATTACGGATAAGGGATAAAAATTTCAAAAGCATCGAATAATGTATAAATTTTTATTCCATTTCTGGATTTGATGCCCCCCACCGTGCACCACCGGCGGGGATTTTTTATTGACATTTTCGGTCTATCGTAGTAGACTATAGGCAGAGATAGGTCTATTGCAATAAACCAAAAGGAGCTTTCCCTATGCTGAACCATGAACCGCTTCGCCTTGCTGACGGCGAATACCGCTTTGCCTGCCTTGTGTGGGACAACGAGCCGCTGCCCAGCGGGCAGTTGGTCGCGCTGGCCGCCGAGGGGCTTGGCTGGAAAAAAAGCACGACCTACACCGTTTTAAAAAAGCTCTGTGAGCGTGGCGTGCTGCAAAACGCCGATGGCCGCGTGACGAGCCTTATTAAAAAGGAGGACGTCCAGCAGGCCGAGAGCGCCGCAGTGGTGGACAAGACCTTTGACGGCAGTCTGCCGCGGTTCGTGGCCGCGTTTTTGAACTCAAAGCCCATCAGCGACGCCGAGGCCGCCGAGATCCGTGCACTGCTCGACGCCGCCCGCTATAAGGAGGAATAGCCATGCGCAGTACCGTTCTTGCCTTTTTGCTGTTGAGCGCCCGCGGCGGTGTGGCCGCGCTGGCGGCGTGGCTGGTCTGCAGGGCCCTGCGCCGCGCCCATGCGCCCAGTCGGCTCCTGTGCTGGCTGTGGCTGGCCGTAGGGCTGCGGTTTGTGCTGCCGTGGGGCATCCCGCTGAAGCTGCCCCGCCCGGAGAGCGTCCCGCTGGCCGCTGCCGCCGACACCGTGCAGGAGCTGGGCGAGCTGCCGCTGCTGCCCCCTGCCCCTGCCGCAGCCGCAGCTGCGGCCCCGCTGCCTTGGTACGCCCGGCTGACGCCGTGGCACGCGCTGGCGGCGGTCTGGCTGGTCGGTGTGCTGGTGCTGGCTGTGCGCGGGGGCATCGGCTACCTGAAATTAAAGCGCTGTGTGGCGCTGGCCTGCAAAACGCCCGACGGCTGCTACGGCGGGGCGTGCGTGCCCACGCCGTTCACACTGGGCTTTGTGCGCCCGCGCGTCTACCTGCCGGACAGCCTGCAAGGCCCGGCGCGGCAGGCTGTGCTGCTGCATGAGCGGGCCCACATCCGCCGCCGCGACCCGCTGGTGAAGCCGCTGTTTTATGCCGTCGTCTGCCTGCACTGGTTCAATTCGCTGGCGTGGCTGGCCTTGTGCGCCTTTGAGCACGACATGGAGGCCGCCTGCGACGAGGCAGCCGTGCAGGGCTGCACGCTGGCCGAGCGCAGCACCTACTGTGAGAGCCTGCTGCATTTTGCCATGCAGGGACGCCCCATCCGAACACCCGGAAGTCTTGCCTTCGGGCAGGGCAGCGTGAAGGAGCGCATTGTGCACCTGCTGCACTACCGCCGTCTGGGTGCGGGGGCGCTGGCGCTCTGCGCCGTGGCCGTGGGCGTCAGTGTGACAGCCTGCATGGTGCGCCCGCAGGTGGAAGCGTCCCACGCCGCGCCGGAGCCGCCCGCCGCTACTGCCGAGACCGCAGAGCCGACACCGACACCCGCCCCCACCGAGGCACCCGCCATCATGCCCGCCGCCGCACTGCCGACATTGAACGACGCCGCCAACAGTCCGCGGTTTGCCTGCCCGGTGCAGTACAAATACATTTCCCGCTTCATGAGCAAGGACAGCGGCCACCGGGGCGACGACCTGCATGCCGCCGAGGGCACCGAGATTTACGCCGCCGCGGACGGTGTTGTGCTGGCCGCGCAGGAGCATTACAGCTGGGGCAATTTTGTGGAGATCGACCACGGTACCGACGCCGACGGGCTGCGCTGGGTCACGCTGTACGCCCACATGAAGTCCTGCGCCGTGCAGGTCGGGCAGACCGTGACCGCCGGTCAGGTCATCGGGTACGTGGGGCATACCGGCTACACAACCGGCAACGCCTGCCATTTTGAGATGCATGTCAACGGCACGCTGGTGGAGCCGCGCTATTTTACCGCCTACGACGGCAGCGATGCCGCCGAACTGACGCAGGAAAAGGCAGATGAAATCCTGGCCGAAGCTGTGCGCAATGCGAGTTCCGACCAGGTGACTGCCGCCGATGGAGCCGCAGCCCTTTCCGGCGTGGAGCTCTTTACCCTGCCGGTCGCGCCCCCGCCGCAGGTCAGCGGCTATGACCCCGAAAACGGCCACCCCGGCATTGACTTTGCCGCTGAGGAGGGCGCGGAGGTTTACGCCGTTGCCGATGGCATCGTGACCACCGCCGACTACGATGCTGAAAAGGGCAACTATGTCGTGCTTGACCACGGCGGCGGGCTGGAAACAGAGTATCAGCACTTGAAGTCGTCGCTCGTCTCTGCCGGGCAGTCCGTGGTTCAATGCCAGGTCTTGGGATATGTGGGCAGCACCGGCAATTCCACCGGGCCGCACCTGCACTTTGAGGCACGGCAGGACAGCGCGCCCGCAGACCTGACCGGGACTGCCCTATTAGCGGAGTAACAAGATGAAATACAGGCACTTCCCCGCCGCTGCTCTGGCGGCGGGGCTGCTTTTTTGTACCCTTTTTTCGGGCCTGACCGCTTACGCGGATGATAAAAAGGGCGAATTAACGCAAAAGCAGACCGAGACGCGGCAGGAGTACGAAACCGCACAGTCGACCCTGGAAGAATTGCAAAACGAACAGACGCAGACCGAGAGCGAGGTTGCCGCCCTGACCGGGCAGGCCGCCGAGCTGGCCGGGCAAATTACCGCCGTGACCGACGCCGTGCAAAATGCGCAGACCGTTTTGGACGAGCGGCAGGCCGCGGCGGACGCCGCCCGCGCCGCACTGGACGCCAAGCAGGCCGAGTACGACGCACGGCTGGCCGTCTGCCGTGAGCAGCTGCGCGCGATGCAGCGGCTGGACGGCGGCGGGGCCGTCTGGCTGCTGGCACAGGCCAAAAGCCTGTACCAGCTGCTGACGTTCGACGCGGTTTTGCAGCAGATGAGCGCGCGGAACAGCACGGTTCTGGCCGAGCTGGACGCCGAGGCCGCCGCACTGGAGCAGGCCCGCGCCGCAGCGGACGAGGCTGCCCGGCAGGCCGCCGACGCCAAGGCGGCACTTGAGCAGCAGCAGGCAGCGCTGGCCGACACGCAGACCGCGCTGGAGGCCGCACTGCTCGACGCGAACAGCACACTGACCGCCCAGCAGGCCGCGGCCCAGGCACAGGCCGCCGTGACCGACGCCGCGAAAAAGGCGTATGAGGACGCCACCGCCGCACTGGACGCCTATGTGCGGGAGCAGAGCCGACGCTACACAACGGCGGACCTGCACCTGACGAGCCTTGACTTCCGCTGCCCGCTGGACAGCTACGGGCGCATCACGACGCAGTTTGCCGAGCCGGACCCCTGGGGCATCCCCCACCGCGGCACCGATTTTGCCGCGCCGGGCGGCACGCCCATCTATGCGATTGCGGACGGTGTCGTCAGCGCCGCGCGGACGATGAACAGCTACGGAAACTGCGTGCAGGTCAGCCACGGCACCGCGGACGACGGCCACCGGTACGACAGCCTGTACGCCCACATGAGCAGCATCGCCGTGGCGCAGGGGGCCGCCGTGCAGAAGGGCGACCTGCTCGGGTATGTGGGCAACACCGGCAATGTCTACGGCGCGGGCGGCGGGTATCATCTGCACCTGGAGCTGCGCGTGGACGGCAGCAGAGTGGACCCGCTGGGGTTTGTGCCGACGCATTAAATGCCGCGTAGGGGCCGGGCATGCCCGGCCC
>ENA-UOOA01004752-UOOA01004752.1-human-gut-metagenome-genome-assembly--contig:-P61old-NODE-4752-length-15005-cov-7.609900_pt1 | contig 15005 bp, 15 predicted proteins | sample MGYA00242467_ERZ724014 | MGnify/ENA metagenome assembly ERZ724014
TGTCTGGTAACTACATTTTATCATGCGGGTATATCACTATGGATTTTTCTTTTATATGTCCAACTTCATTTTACAATTAACCTTCCAAAACATCTAAAACAAACGGTTAATGCTTATGTCCTATCAGAAAGAGAATCGTTCCATCAATATGCTCACCCTTCAGATAGGTGCCGTATTTTTCATCATGGACGACAGTAAATCGCGGATCAAATTCGGGTGTTCGGTCGGTAGACTTTGCAATCGAAACCGCGGCCTCACATCCTTTTTCGGGGAAAAGGCATACGGTAGCGTCTTTCAGCCCCGTTATTTTGATCGTTCGTCTGTATCGCGCGTTGACAGGGGGCGCTTCGCGACAGGAGATCACACCGTTATTTTGCTCAACGAATACTCTGCATTCCCGATGTTCACCTCGACTGAAACGGTAGGACGATCTTCCGTCTGTCATTTCGGCTTCTGCACCGCATAGAATCGGTGTGCCAATGGGAAAATTCAAGTGCGTGTCGGTAGTGGTGTTTGCATTGTAAACAGAGAAAAACAGACCGTTATCATGACGAACGATACCGATGGTGGGGGGCTTGATGCCTTCCTCTTTTTTTGTAAAGGAGATTTCATATCCCCAAGCATACAGTGCTTCTCGTATATCATTCGCGTTTTTTTCAACATCAAGCTTCACCAAGTTGTCAAAGTTTGGGACTGTTTGAAGCTTTTCCTTCGTTCCGTATACAAGTACGCCAATGCCTTGCTTTGCAAAGGTTAGCAATCGATCAAGTACGCCGGGATTTTCGGGAACAGGCGAGATCAATATGCTCTTCTTATAAATATCTACACTGTGCTTTAAGAAATTGTCGGTTGACACCACGCAGCAAAGCGGAAGTCCATCGTTGATCGCGTCACAGATATAGTTATCTCCAAGATTCATTTCTCGGAGAAGATCGGCATTCTCCGACGTAGTGTACTCACGCATAGGATAGACCCAAACCAAGGGCGCAGGCTCGTCCGCCGCGTCCTTTTCTGCTTTCAGGATGTGCGGCAGAGGCTCGTTGACACACGCATCGGGCATATCTCCATAGGAATTATCAATGGAAAGGATATTGAGAGAATTTGCCGTTTCTATCTTTCCGTCGGCATTGATGCGAGAGATCGACATAGGAAGATAAATGTCGCAAGGAGAGCCGTCGTAGCGGTCGTACCACGGTGAGTTGATCCACCAAGGATCGTGGATATAGTAGCGGAACGGAAATCTTTCGCTTGGCAGCTCGCAGATGCGTGTCATATGCCCCATGATCTCTAAGCCGTAGTTATCATTGAGTGCCGCCCAAGGAGAATTTGGCGGGGCGGTGATGCCAAGGTCGGCATTGTAGATGTCATAGAGGGGTACACCGTCACTTGCGTAGTCGATGCCGACGGAATTATTCGTTCCTCTCGTTTCAAGCGGAAAAGAGCATTCTTTTCTAAAGAGCTTCCAAAAGGCAAACACATTCTCCTTAGTCATTTCCAACTTTTCGGGATAATAACGCTCACCGTCAAAGATCTTACCCGTCTTATCCCAAGGATTGGCACTGAAACCGAGTCCGTTGGAAAGCCACAGATAATCAAAGTCCATATCTTTTAGAAATATTTCGGATTGCTTCCCCAAAAAAGTACCAAAGGGTGTGCCCTCGGGGATACCTTGATGGTATGCGGCGTAGTAGCGGTCGTCCGCGTGCAATGTCGCGGTTGCGTCAACAAATCCGTGCTTGTCGAGCCTTGAGCCCGAGCAGATCTCGGTGTGGCGGTTGTATTTGAAATCCGAAATGGCAAATTCGGGACCGATGTCAAAGGTCTCCCCTACCCGTATCACAGCCTCGGGAAACGCTTTTTTGCCTTCCTCCTTTAAGCAGGAAATGATTGTCTTGAGAATACCGTAGGTCATCACAGGCGCGTTTTTGATATAATCCTGCTTTCTCTTGTGTAAAGAGGTTTCAATCGGCTCGCCGTCCTCAAGATACGGCAGATTTGCCGTTCCGACAAAGCGTGCCCACTCGAACACGTCGTCCAAATTTCCCGCATAATCCAAGATCTCGCTTCCGTCGCCTACCCAAAGCATAATCGAGATGGATCTTCTGTTCTTCAGGAGCGGACGCCACTGTTCAAATACTTGCGCGCATACCTTTTGGATATAGGCTTCGTCGGTTTGCTTAAAAGGTTTTAAGCTCAATTCTAATGTAACGTTTTCAAACATCTTTCAGTTCCTTTCATTTTGATACATAGCGCTTTCACCATTATTTGCTTTGCACGTGTCTGTGCCGTTAAATATTGTCTCAAAAAGCGCATCGGCAAAAAGTCGGTGCATTTCTTGCGCGGGGTGGTTGATCCGATTGATCAAAAGCATGGTTGTATCCTCGGTTTTACTAAGCTCCTTCCACATCGAATAACAGTCGCATACCTCAATACCGATGTCTCTCGCCAGCTTGATTGCAGAATTGATATAGAGATCCATCCTTCCGTTTATCTGATATTCTGCAGTCTTTTTTGCATATTCAATATACTCTTTTGGGGTATCCTTTGCAACATAGGTGTTCAGCATATTGGGCGTTAAAAAGATGGTCTCACACTGTTGCTTACATTGATTGAATATGCTTTCCAAAGCAGAAAGATAATCCTCCAACGCGCCGTTAATATCGTTCAATCCAAAGCAAACGACTATAAGATCGGGCGAATGAGAAAGGACCTGACTTTCCAAACGGTGCAAAGAACTTTTCGCGGTGGTCCCTCCGATTCCCGCGTTGATCACATTCACGGGGACGTAATCCCGAATGGCATGGATCTTTTGCCGGAGCAGATTCCAATAGACCGTTTCGTAGTTGAAACAGCCGCATAGAGCGCCGTGAGTAACGCTATCTCCAAATACGACAATATTGATAGGGCCTTCTTTCTCCAGTCCCTTCCGATCTAAAAGAATTTTATCTTTGATTTTCATATTAGCGAACCTCGATCAATTCAATGCCGCTGATCTTTGAATATTTACGCAAGGTATCCATATGATGTCCCACACCGAGTGCCAGATGATGCGTAGGACCTGCCTCGCACCAACGCGAGAGAAATTCGCAAACGTCGCCGTCGAAGCTGACGCGTGTGTTGGTGTTGCCCGTCTGGGGGATATCTCCCGCAATAGACGTTCCCTCTGCCGCGATCATACGAAATTTTCCGTTGCGGTCTACACTAATGCTGAGCAGAGTGATAGGACCTGCTTTGAGCGAGAATTCCACACCGATGCCGCTACCCGACTTGCCGTGATACTTTTTTAGCTTGCGAAGTCTTGGTCTTCCTTCCGCTATCGCTATATTGTGAGGTCCGTCGTGTCCGATGAGCACCACGTCGTCGCAGACGTCAAAGGGATGAATTTCGGCAAAGGAGCCGCCCCCACCGATGTTTTTCATGATCAGCATGGCAGCGGCTGTTTTCAGATCTGCTTCACCCGCCAAGGGGATCCCCGACGAGGTCAGAAGCGTGTTGCCGATGATGAGATTTGCCGCCAACTGCTCGTAGGGATTGTTCGGCTCGCTCTTGTAATAGTAGGCAAGGGCGGTCAGTTTATTGTTGGCAACCAGCTTCTTCAGCGCTACCGATTGCCTTGCGGAATAGGCAAGGTCTTTTTCCTTAACGAAGTCGGTCAGGGGATCGACCGATGGATCGCAGATTTCAAAGACCTCGGTAATTTCCCTGATCTGTTCTTTGATTTCTTCCTCTGTGACCTTTTCCGAAAGACTTGCCAACTCACACATTTCAAGCATTTTGACGTGCGAGCCGAATGTGGCGGTAAATGCCGTGGGATCGGTGTGCATATCGTACATGCCCTCGTAGGTGTGTCCGAGATAACCGAATGTTTCATATTTGAAGCCTGCCATGGCAGAAGCCGCCGATACCCATTCGCGAACCTGCTTTTGGATCTTTTCCCCTTGTGAGGACGATGCCACGATGCAGGGCGGAATCGCTCTGCCAAGACGTTCATATACACCCGTGATCTCGGGCATGGCGCAAACGTCATCGTTGCAAAGCTGCATATAAGTAGTCGTATGAGAATAATCCAAATGCTCCAAGGGCTGAATTCCTACCAATACCTGCGGAATATCAAGATATCGCGCAAACGGTGCGGCGACCGCGGACGGGACGTAGGTTGAAAGAAGAACAAACAGAAGATCAGCGTCCTCCTTCTTGAGTGCTTTTACAGCATCAAAGGCTGCTTCCGCACAATCAATATAACCGACATCCACAACGTCACAGGATTCGGGATCCAAATACGTCCTAAATTCCTCACTCTTTTTCATCAGCTCCTCACGAAGCCCCTCGAATTGGTCGAAGTAAATATAGTGTCCCAAGCCTACGATGGCGATTTTTGCTTTTTTCATTGTGAAATCCTCCTTTTTATAGAATTTTAGCATAAAAAGCCTCATCCATCAAGGAATAATACGACCGTTTATAGGATAATCTGTCCATTATTGCTTGACAAAAATATTCGTTTGTGCTATACTTGACCTGTTAAAAAGGAGACAAACGATGATGTTTTCGGAGAATTTTTATTTAGATATCGAAAAAATACAGATTGCGCATCAATACATTCTTGATCGAGTCCATAAGTGCGAGTACCCTTCGGGAAGAGGTCATTACGGTCTCGTTTACTTGCAAAGAGGAAGCGCGGAATACCGTTTTTTCACAGGCGATCGCATCACAGTCACAGACGGTGACGTACTGTTTCTTTCTCCACACTGCGCGTACTCTATTGCTACGGAAAAGGAATTCAAGCATTACACCGTAAATTTTGATATTCATGAGGATACGTCAAGGTTGGATTTTTTGAATCAGCCGTATTGCTTGCTGCAAGAAGAAAACTCAGAGCAGCTCAAGAGAAAGTTTATCGAATTGACAAACACTTGGACGTCGAAAAAAGCAGGCTTCGAACTGCAAGCGACCGGTTGCCTCTATGAGCTGCTTTCACTTTTTTATTCCGACTGTATCCATCGACAAAATATGGCGTCTTACCATAGATTGCTTCCCGCCAAGGAGTATATAGAACAGTATTTTCATCAACCGGTCTCTTTGGAAGAATTGGCAAAGCTCTCGAATATGAGCGTAACGAATTTCAGGCGGGAGTGGAAGAAAATACATTTGGAAACGCCCTTGCAATACCGTGATTCTATACGGCTTTATTATGCTAAGGAATATTTGAATAGCGGATATTATACCGTAACGGAGATCGCGGAAAAATGCGGTTTTGATGACGTGAGCTATTTCGTTCGCTTCTTCAAAAAGCAAACGGGGCTCACCCCCGGAGTATATAAAAAACAAATGATAGGGAATTAAATATGAAAAGGCAATATCAAACCGTTTTGGAATGATATCGCCTTCTTACTATTTGCATATTCTATTTTTTCTAATTCATCCAAGCCACATCCAATACACACTCGCCCCAAAACTGCTTTGCTTACGTTTCATCAGTTCGGGCGGTATTTTACTTAAGGCAACACCGCATAATAGCGGATGAAGATCGTCATCGGACAGTTGCCGAGCAGAAAAGCCATTCGACTTCCGCATATCCGCTCTGATAGGTGCACCGGATCAAGCCGCCAGACGGGAAGGTCTGTCAGCTAAAATCAGGTTCGCCAGAGCGAACAGCATATTCAATTTTGCTGTCTGCTTTCGCAGACCTCGGTAGCGTGTTTTCCGGTACCGCAGCTGCCCTTTGACGACAGCAAATACATGCTCTACCTTGGCTCTCACCGATGATTTTTCGTGTTCTCTTCGTTTCATCTGCGCCTGCGAACGTTTGGAATTTTTCTTGTATTGGGATGGCCTGCGATTGACTTTGTACCGGATCTTTTTGCCCTGCTTGTTTTTTGTGACGGCATCTTCCCGCTTTTCGGCTCCAAGATAGCCGCTGTCACCGTAAACGACCTCTTCTTCACCTGTTAACAGCTTTGCGGTCATGCTGACATCGTGTTCGTTAGCTCCGGTTACTTCCAAGGTGTGAACGATCCCACTGTCTTTATCTACCCCGATATGTGTCTTGTACCCGAAATGCCAGTCTGACCCTTTTTCACCGAGTGGGCATCCGGATCCCGCTGCTTCTCCTTGTTTTTGGTCGAACTTGGCGCCTCAATGATGGTAGAATCCACGATTGTCCCCTTCTTGAGGATCAACCCCCGGTCGGTCAGGGTTTTTACTACGAGAGCAAAGAATTGTTCATGAATGTGGTTATTGATGAGCAGGTTGCGGAATCTGCCGATGGTGTCGCCATCCGGAATCTGATTGCTGGATTCCACACCGCAGAAATCCGAAAAAGCCCGGCTGTCGATGACCTCATTTCGATTGCCTTCGTCGGACAGGTTGTAGAGATTTTGCAGAAGATGAATCCGCAGCATCAACTCCAGGTCGTAGGGCTTATTTCCGCGCTTTCCCTCATAGTAGCACGGTCTGACCAGCCCTCCAGCTCTCCCCACGGCATGATTCGTTCGATCTGTTCCAGAAATTCTCTCTTATGCGTTTTGACTTCTTTCAATTCGTCGCTAAAAAACGACAGATTCATTTGTTTGTTCATACCCTTATTTTACCACTTTTTTCTAATCTTTTCTACTGCTTCGTCTTTGTGCGGTGTTGCCTTAAGTAACATACTGACTTCGTTTTTCAAGCGGAGTCAGTTTTGTTTTTAGTTGAATACGTTGGTGGTTGTAGAAATGGATATACTATCTATGAGGAGGCGAGTCTCCTCATAGGTTTGAGGTTTTACATGATAAATGCACTCTGTTTTGAGAATTGAAAAGAAATTTTCAGCTAAAGCATTGTCATATTCTCTGTTGCTATTTTCTATTGGTTAATTGTAAAATGAAGTTGGACACATAAAAGAAAAATCCATAGTGATATACCCGCATGATAAAATGTAGTTACCAGACAACATTTATCGAAGGAGGGCAATCACTATGGACTGCTGTCATTATATCACAGATCTGCCGGAACGCAAGAGCGGACAACATCTTCAGCGAGAAGAAAGAGGCGCTATTCAAGTCCTGAAGAGGCAAGGACTATCCAACAGAGCCATTGCCAGAGAGTTGGGTTGTTCTCCTACCACGATCGGGAACGAACTGCGGCGTGGCACACCGCCCCGTAAGTCGAGCAAGGGTCGCGCTCCGGGCTACAGCGCCAAGCACGGTGAAGCTGTATACCGTTCCAATCGGCTCCGTTCCCGGAAACCGCATAAACTGCTTTCCTGCGGAGCATTCGTATCCTGGGTTGCTGCTCAGGTCAGAGAGCACAAGTGGTCTCTGGATGCCTGCGCCGGCTACGCAAAACGCCATGGACTGTTTCCGGGCAACGAGATGGTCTGTACCCACACGCTCTATCATGAAGCGTGGGCAGGTCATCTTCCCATTGGGATCATGGAGCTGCCGGAAGCTGTAAAGCGGAAGCACACGCAGTCTGCCAAACTCCGGGAAAACAAGAAAAACTTCGGTAAAAGTATGTGTATTCGTGAATGGCCGTGCGCATTGATAAGGGGTGAACAAGGTGATCCGGTGCTGCAGCTAACAGTTGTCAAAGGGAGTGGGTCTTTCGATATTCTGTTGGGCCTGCGCCGGTTTGCTTCTTAAAGGCATTGCTGAAATAGTACACATTTTCATATCCGCAGCACAGCGCTATTTCCGAAACAGAGTCCTCTGTGCAGAGCAGCAGTTCCTTGGCACGGGTGATGCGCCGGTCGATAATATACTGTATGGGTGACTGGTGCATTTCACGGGTGAAACGTGCATGAAAGCTCGGCCGTGATAAATGGGTCAGGGTGGCCAGCTTCTCAACGGTGAGCTTGTCGGACAGATGCTGATGTATATAGGCGATGGCATCGGTAACGACACGGTCGGGGGTTCGTCTGCTCTGCTGCTCGATGAGGTACTGACAGAGTATATCTTGAATGAAGTGGTTACGCAGGGCTGTGTTCGTTCCGTCGGCGTAGGTGTCCTTCAGTAGCTTCCATGTGGCGTGCAGGCGCATCTGATCTTGAAAGTCCAGACGGCTCGTAAAAGGAATCTCCGGTATGCTTTCGCACAGCTGTGTGTAATTGATGCTCGCTGGGGATACGATGTGGCGTTCGAACAGCTCGTTTGCTTTGAAAAACGCTACCTCTCCCTGCCGAATGTGCCATTCTCCCCTGGCAGTTTTCAAAGTGAAGGATCCGCTTTCTATCAGAAACAGCGAGTCGTGGCGGTGAGCACCCTTCGGAAGAATGAAGGTCTGCCGCAGGATCCGCTCGTTGGAAAAAATGTCGAATGTCACCCGAAGAACCCCTTTACAAAATTATAAATACAGTTTACGTTATTTTATTCCCTCTGTCAAGAAAATATGATATTCTTGTTCTGCATGAAGGGGGATTTAACATGTTAAAAACAAAAAATACGATTCTGCGCAAAGATGTGGTCGTGATCGGCGGCGGCACAGCGGGGTGCTTTGCCGCCGTTTCTGCGGCGGATGCCGGTGCACAGGTGCTGCTGATCGAAAAGAACAGTGTTCTCGGCGGCACCATGACCTCTTGCGGCATTTGTTTCCCCGGCCTTTTCTATGCTTGGGGCAGGCAGATCATCGGCGGACACTGCTGGAATTTTATAAAGACGCTGGAATCACTGGGGAAAGCGAGAATTCCCGAGATGGTATATCAGCCGGAAAACCACTGGGATCTGCAGATTCCCATCGACCGTTTTACCACAGCCTGCCTGCTGGACGAGATGTGTGAAAAGCACGGCGTCGAGGTATGGCTGCATACCATGCTGGCTTCCGTTGAAGAGCATGACGACGGCGTGGATGTGTGGGTGGCGGCCAAAGAAGGCTTGCAGCACATCCGTGCCGGAGTCATTGTGGATACTACGGGCGATGCGAACGCAGTGTGTGCGGCCGGCTATGATTGCCTGCGCAGCCCATCCCTTCAGCCGGCAACACTGGCAATCAAGTTGGTCGGTTATGATCCGAAGGTGCTGGACCGTGACCGGGTGCTGGCGGCAGTGGATCCATCGGACCTGCCGCAGTGGGTGTCCGAAGAAAAAGTCTGGGATTGTCTTGTCCGCCAGAATATGGATTTTCATATTCCGTGCTGCCTGACGGCGAACACTTCCAAGGGTCGCACGCAGGTAGAACAAGAGGCACGCCGTGCCGCTTATCAGATGCTACGGGCCATCAATCGCATTCCCGGCTTGGAACGGGTGGGCGCCACCTTTGTAGCGCTGGAATGCGGCGTGCGGGAAACCGTGCGCATCAATGGCGAGTATATCATCACAGCAGAGGATTATCTCGCCGGCAGCGTGTTTGAAGATTCGGTATGCTATGCGTTTTACCCTATTGATCTGCACCTGCCGGTCGGGATAAAAATGGAGTTTTTGGAGAAAGAAGTGGTACCCACCGTACCATATCGGGCGCTGATTCCGAAGAGCTCTCGTTATATTTTGGCGGCGGGCCGTATCGTATCCAGCGATGCTGATGCCAACAGCGCTCTTCGTGTAGAGGCTTGCTGTATGGCACAGGGGCAGGCGGCCGGATGTGCGGCGGCGCTGGCGGTGCGTGGCGGTCGCTCGGTGTCGCAGGTGGATATTGCCGAACTGAAAGAGGAACTTATACGGCAGGGTGCGATCGTGCCGGATTGATTTTTTGCCTTGCATTCTGACAAGGCGGCTGATATAATGATCGCAAAAACGATCCGGGGGAAGTTGTATGGAAAAGCGACACAGTATACTGATTCTCGGCGACTCTTATTCTCACATGGGGCTTTGGGTAGAGGCCATGCGTGAGAGATTGGGCGGCGCCGATATTGTCAATTTGGGGGTGTCCAGCGCCACGGTGCGGGACCGGGAGTCCGATCGGGTGGCACATCCGTATACTTCCCGCCCCATGCCGGACGATAACGAAGGCAATCATAATACGCTGGCGTGTCAGGTGGAAAAGCTCAAGCGGCTGATGGTCGGCACGGATCTGGATGAGGGAGAGCAGGCGATCTATCAGACGCCGGCGGAACACCCCGACATAATCATCCTGGAGGGCGGCATGAATGATGTCAGCGATGCCGCCGATGTTGCCGCCGGGTACGGGCAGCAATTCACCAAGCACATGACGGATGTGTGGATCAGCAACGGCTATGAGGAAGAACTCCGGAAAGGCGACATCTATATCAAGCGACCGCTGGAGGAGGTGGATCGCACCTGCTTTGCCGGTGCGTACCGTTATCTGATGGAAACCCTGAGCGGGATGTTTCCCCGTGCGCAGTTCTTCTTCACCACCGCATCCCGGATGGGATACTGGTTCTATGATGTGAATGATGTGCGGGACAAGACGGCTGCCCAGCAACGGGAGTGTGCCCGGCTGTGCGGTGCCGCCGTTATTGACTGGAACGCCTGTGGTGCGATCAACACGGTGACGAATTGCCCGCCCGGAGACGGAACAAAAGAAAATCCCTACCCGAATGTCTGCCTCCATGGTCCGGACACCGATGACGGGATGCACCCCAACGACTTCGGTGCTAAAAAATACGGAGCCCTTGCGGCGAATATGATCCGGCTGTACTATCTCGGGATTGATACATTCTGATACAAGAAAAGACCTGTTGCCGTTGCGGCAACAGGTCTTTTTCGCAAGTATGTGTTATTTCAGGAATACTTCAATCTGTAGCGTTACAATTGATGTGAGACCAAATGAATAGAAAAAGGCGATTGAGTTTGTTAGAATAAAGTCACCACAACCCAAGTCTAACGAAAGGACTCAATCGCCATGGATATTGTAACACAGGAAAAGAAAAACAGCAAGCGGTATTTGCCCCACACGGTGAGCACAAAGGAAGGTGCCGTGGAGCTGTACCGCCAGACAAAGGATATTGACTTTGTGCTTCGCCGGTATCATATTTCCAAAGCCTCGCTCATGCGCTGGAACAGACTGTACGACGGCACGAAGGAATCCCTTACACCCAAGTCCCACCGTCCTCACAGCCAACATCCCAATGCGCACACGGAAGAAGAATTGACCTGGATCCGGAACTACCATCGCCGTAATCCCAACATCAGCATATGCGAGTTGTACGGCAAACTCCGTCAGGAGAAAGCTTACAGCAGACACCCGGGGTCATTGTATCGCGTGTTTGTCCGGCTCGGATACCGGCAAAAAGTGGAATCCACCAAGAAGAAATCCAAGCATCCGGGTCACTACGATACGCCGGCGGAATTGGGCAAAAAGTGGCAAATGGATGTAAAATATGTGCCGACAGCCTGTTATGCGGGGACAGACGGTGAGAAATTCTACCAATACACCATGATCGAAGAAGCCAGCCGGGAACGGTTCATTTACGCCTACAAGGAAGCCAGCAGCTACAGCACGGTAGACTTTGTGCAGCGTGCAATCATCTACTTTGGCTATGCGCCTGACATGATCCAGAGGGACAATGGCGGAGAATTTACCCACACGCAAAAGACAAACCGCGTTCATCCTTTGGATACTTTTTGCGGCAAGCATCACATTGTCCACAAGACGATCCGTCCCAAAACACCCTGGCATAACGGCAAAGTGGAACGCAGCCACAGGAATGACCAGGAACGGTTCTATAATTACCTGAAGTTCTATTCATATGAGGATCTACAGCTTCAGATGAAACGCTATTTACGGCGATCTAACCGTATCCCCATGTCCGTCCTCGGCTGGAAATCGCCGATTCAGAAGCGACAGGAGCTGGAAGCCGCCCGGTTTTGCTGACTCCAGTCGGGCTTCGCCCTCCCTCCGTCAGCAAAACCGATCTGTGTTTCTTGTAACTCTTTCGTTTTTTCGGTCTCACATCATTGACAAACGAACAAGCAAGGTAACTATTCAATTTGCCACTGAGCTGCAAGCCGGAGAGAAGAACCCGCTTGTTTTCTCGCAGATAATTCAAGTGCCGCTGCCCCCATATACCGATATGCACCTGTTCTTCCTCCGGTAGTTTCAAACACGGCAGGTAATAATCGCCCTGTAGCTCATACCATAGCCCGTTGCTTTCGTTATATTTGTACTTTTCCATATTATCTTGACCTCCTTAAAATCTTGTGCTATCATCATATCAAAGAGGCAGAGTGTCGGCAAATGTACGGGGAAATATGTGAGTCTTTAGCCGGATTTTAAGTGTGAAATTTTAGGTTGGTTAAGAACATCCGCACCAAAAGTCCACCGTAATTTCGATAGAATTACAGTGGACTTTTTTGTTGTTTGTCGTGTGACAAGCTGCACTATGTAAAACGATTCCGGCAAATCAAAATTTGACAACAACATTAATTAAAACGGAGGAATTACCATGCGGTTGGATGGATATGGCTTATTTGTTAAAGATATGGCAAAAATGATTCGTTTTTATCGAGATGTATTAGGATTTGCGATTAAAGAAGCTGAAAACACGGACAATGTCTATTTGTTAAAAGACGGAACTCTCTTTTTGCTTTATGGTAGAAATGATTTTGAAAAGCTCACAAGCAAAAAATATGCGTATCTTAAGGGCGTAAATGCACACTCTGAAATGGCGTTGTATGTTGACACATATGAAGAAGTTGACTTGCAGTATAAAAAAGCGATTGCCCACGGTGCAACTTCTTTATTAGAGCCAACTACCGAGCCCTGGGGACAAAGGACCTGTTTTATTGCGGATCCAGAGGGAAATGTCATTGAGATTGGTTCTTGGAATAAACCATATGGGGAAAAGGATCTATAAGATCGACCACTTCCAGTTTGTCGGCACGGCTTGGACGCTTGCTTTGCTTCCACAGGTGTGCAACCGTGAAAAAGCCGCCCCCTAAGGCGAAGATTGCACTCCCTTGACGGGTTTCTATCAAAATTACGGTTCTTAGCCGATTTGCGTGTTCATAAAAGACTTCACTTTATGAACACTCGATTTTTCTATCCGGGTATAGTTCACGGCTCTCAGCCCCACAGTGGCCACGGTTAATGACGCATATGCCAAGGGCGGCAAGCTCCTTGACAATATGTGGTAAAAGAAGTATAATTAAATAGCCTAAACAAAGCAATCGGAACAGAAAACGGCGCGTTTGTCATCATCCGAAGGAGGCGCGGCTATGCATATACTTAAGAGTATATTAAAAAATCTATTGTATGTGGCGTACGGATTTCTTTCCGGTGTCTATACACCGGGGCTTTTGAGTCTTGCTTTTAATTTTATGCACGGTATAGCCAATAATCCCGACGGAGAAAGTCTTATGCCGCTTGGCATTATACTTGTACTGACCATTCTGACGATAGATATATTGATCATAGTAAAAACCATTAAATCCAAGAGCATACCAACGCTTGAGAAAGTGCTCACTATTGGCCTTTTTGTGATTGTCAAAAGTATCGGTTTAATGGTAGACCAAGATGGATGGAGAAATTTCACAAAGTGTTTCGCGTATACATTCATACGGTAATGCGATCATGACAGCCATACAACACGCCCATTTCATTTTCCTCTTGCTATTATATTAAATGTATGCTATAATACCCCGCAGTTGCTCGGAGGGCGAGTTGTTCAGAGAAACAACAGCCGGACAAGAGACAGACTGAAATGTCTGTTTCTTGTCCGGCTGTTTTCATGCAAAAGGAGGAAGGCAACATGGATTTTCTGAACGGCAAAATTAAACCGCTATACCTCAGATACCTGTCGGCGGCTTTCGGCAGCGCCATGATCACATCGGTCTATTCGATTGTGGACACGGCGATGGTCGGACAGTACCACGGGCCGGAGGGAACCGCGGCGCTGGCGGTCGTTGCACCCGTCTGGAACATCATTTACAGCCTGGGACTGCTGATGGGGATAGGCGGCAGTGTGCTCTTCAGCGCCCAGCGCGGCAAAAGCGAACAGCGTGACGGCAGTGAAAACCGGTATTTCACCGCTTCGGTTATCGGCGCGGTACTCTTGTCCCTTGTGGCATGGATCGGCATTTTCTGCCTTGAACGCCCGATCCTGACCTTTTTTGGCGCCGATAGCGCCCTGCTTGTGCTGGCGCAGACGTATATGCGGCCCATCAAATATGTGTTCCCGCTTTTCCTGTTCAATCAGATGCTGGCGGCCTTTCTGCGGAACGACAAAAACCCAGGGCTTGCAACACTCGGCGTGCTGTCGGGCGGCATTTTCAATGTCCTCGGCGATTACTTCTTCGTGTTCACCTGCGACATGGGCATCTACGGGGCGGGACTGGCCACCGCCATCGGCTCCGGCATCTCCTTTCTCGTAATGATGACCCATTTCTGCAGCCGCAAAAACACCCTGCGGCTCACGAAGCCGGAAAGGCTGCTTCACGGGCTTCGGGAGATATCCGTTACCGGTTTTTCGACCTTTTTTATTGATGTGGCCATGGGCATCCTGACGGTGCTGTTCAACCGCCAGATCATGCAGTATCTCGGAGCGAACGCGCTGGCCGTTTACGGGCCGGTCATACAGGTCAGCACCTTTGTGCAGTGCTGCGCATACAGCGTTGGGCAGGCTTCACAGCCAATCATTTCCACAAATTTCGGCGCGGGAAAGGGGAAACGCATTCAAGAAACGCTGCGGCTGGCGCTGTGGACGACCGCGTTTTTCGGCGTGTTCTGGACGGCGCTCAGCCTGGCGTGTCCCAATGTCTATATGCGCATTTTCATGGCGCCCACGCCGGAAATACTGGATATGGCTCCCGCCATTGTGCGAACCTATGCCCTATCGTTCCTGCTGCTGCCGTTTAATATTTTTTCCACCTACTATTTCCAGGCCATCATGAAGCCACGGGCAGCGTTTGCTGTATCGGTGGCGCGGGGACTTGTCATCAGCGGCGTTCTTATTCTGGTCCTGCCCGCTGCATTCGGTGCGGACTCCCTGTGGCTTGCCATGCCGATCACAGAGCTTCTCGTAGCCGTCTACGCCGGCTCAACCATCCGGAGCTATACAAAGACCCTGCCGCATGCATCCGCCTAAGCTTGCCTGCGGCGGCTCAGGCATCGCGCATTTCCCCATAAAAAGGCGGCCC
>ENA-UOOA01004753-UOOA01004753.1-human-gut-metagenome-genome-assembly--contig:-P61old-NODE-4753-length-15004-cov-4.580507_pt1 | contig 15004 bp, 13 predicted proteins | sample MGYA00242467_ERZ724014 | MGnify/ENA metagenome assembly ERZ724014
TGATCTTACCGACGAGAATGCAGGAGCCTTGTACCAAAATAAGAAAGTACACGGACTAGGTTATGGTCCAACAATCAATATGTTAATTCGGATTTTTTTTAGATCGCCTGATATTCGCGACGATCTGATTGAGATATGCAAGTCAAAAATACAAAGCGGTAATCTTGTTTATCTTGATATGCTACAGTTTCTGACATATGACACACAGCTTACACTTGATGCTGTTTTAGACGGAGTGAGAATTATGAAAAAAATAAATCGAAGGATCTTTCAACCGAATCAGCTTACAGATATTATGCTTAATGCAGCTTGCGACAAAAATAAAGCCAATTTAAGTGATTTTATTAACGATGTTATTGAAGAATATTATAGACCTCTCAATTCACAGTTAAAATACGAAACAGAACTTTTATTTATGAAGCTGAAAATGTCGCAACAGGATAACGGTTTGGAAGAACTGTGTTCTGAAAACGGGACGCAGTTGCAGACATCGAAACAAGAGACTATATCTCCAAAAGAATTAAAGTCAACTCTTGCGCGATGTGTAGAGATCCTCAAGGATTATCCGATCAGAGATGTTACACCTTTACGCCAGATTTTCACCCATTTTACAAACAGGAGCGGACTTGTATTAAGGTACGATTACATCAACATTGTTAACAGTTGGCAGGATGAAATGTTACATCACCTTAATGATGTGATCAAAACTGTTGATCCAGATTATCCTCTTGGCACTCGCGAATTTGGTGAAAGAAGTAAATATATATTCGCCCATTGGTCAGAACTGTATCAATACTCTGAGATCTATATCGCTTTAGCTACTATTATTGAATGCGAAAAGGTCTACTATCCATTGGATGCTTTTACAACGATCAGCTTAATAAAGCAACTCGATAGAGCAATCATGGAATCATCAAACATCGCCCCTGTTAAAGAACCTTTTGCAATCAATATCTCAAATAGGGACAGATATTATGGAATCCGCTATGAGATAACTATGTATTATACCCATATCGGCTATAGTATATTATCCGGTGATGGTCACTGTGAAAATATACCGCAGGGGGTTAAGGCATTCTTGTTGGAAGTGGTAAATGCCAGTACTCCGCCTGATCCAATAACAGAGGATGATATTGAAGCAATTGCAAAGCTTGAAACAGAAGGTCGACGCTTACTTAAACAGTTGGCAGCAGCAAATAATTAACTAGGAGGAAAAATCATGACAGTCAGCATTGGTACATTATTGATAGGTGGTATTTGCTTGTTTCTTGCAGGGGCATTTGTTGGAGTCGGATTGACTTCGGCTGTATCAGCTGGAAAGAAAACACAATCGGCTGATACGCTTTGATAACAGCCGTTTATTTCGTGTCCGAATCGGACACGGGAAGGGAGTTAGAAATCTTTGAGAAAGAAAAGAAGAGAACTTATATTGTTTTGCAGTTTGCTGTTGGCAACGACACCAGCATATGCAGAGAATGCAACAGAAGCCGTGTCCATTTCGGACACGGCTTCTGACATAGGATGGACAGTAGATGCAAATGAAGAGGTTCAAAGCGTGTCCGAATCGGACACACCGAAAACTCTTGCATCAAATGAAGAAACATCCTCTCCGGAAATTTGGCAGGAAACGTATACCTATCTTGCCGATACACAGGATTCACATGTATTTCCAGATCGGGTTGAAAAGAATGGAGTGCAGTATCAGCTAAAAGATACACAGTATCAAATCACGGAGCTGACGAAGGAATATAGAAAAAGCAGCACCAATCTATGGGCATATGCAGAATATAATCCAGAGCAGGAAATTGAAGTAGATGGACTGCATTATACACTTGTGGATACCTCCAAAGAAGAGTGGACAGAAAGTGGGCGAAGTAAGACAGTCTCAGTTGATCGTACCTATTTGGAGGGGCAGGAAATTCCAGAAGCCATTGATATTGAATCGACCGATGATATAACAGGAGAAACAATATATGGTAATATTCCACGAACAGATCTACAAGATGATGGAGCAGGTTGGTGGGAAGGCGGTCTGGAACAATGGGTAAAGTACAGATGGAACGATGAAACAAGCCAATGGGTATTTGAAGTCGGTGATGAAACCTTTCCGGCAGCATCTGATGATAGTCCGTGGTTTGATGGGTGTGAAAGTAAAATTTTGCAATCATTGAATCTGGATGGAACATTCAATCAGATTACTGGAATCGCATGGGATAGTGACGGCTGGCAGGATGAGAATGGCGGTTGGTGGAAAACCGTGAAAGCAACCGGAAATCGAATGATTAAGCGCTCTCGTGCATGGTTTTCGGGAGAAGTGGCAGAAGCGGATCTACCAATGGTGCGCTATACCAGTCGTTATGTGTCGGACGTAACAGGCTATCTTATTACAGCAAATGTTACTTATGAGGAGATACAGAAGGAAGAACCGATTGTTGAAACGCAAGCATCGCCCCAAGCAGAACCGACAACTGAGCCGATAACGGAACCAACAACCGCAAGCGTGTCCGATTCGGACACGGAAAAAACAATAGCAGGAATGCCGTGGCAAGATCTGGTATTGCTGTTTTTGGAGACAGGAAGCGTTGCGCTCGGACTCATTATGATTGGTCTGCTAGTAAAATATCGTCCAAAGCCGAGAGCATGGCTTACCGTACCGAAAAAAGAAAGCAAAGGAAAAGGAGAAAAGAATGATGACTAATACAATGAATGTAATGTTACCAGCAGCAGGATCGTTAACCGACTTTTTTACGGCAATTTCGACATTAGCACACGAGTATCAGGCAGCAGGAAATGCAGTGCTGATCGGAATTGCATTACTGATTCTTGGAAGCAAATTTTTGATTGGAGATGATGAGAGTAAGGCGAGAGGGAGAAAGCAGGTTCCATACATTATTATTGGAACTGCAATTATCATGTCAGCTTTTAATATTGCTGCGTCAGCAGGTGCATCGTTAACATTCTGAGTACTGCGAAGGGAGAAAGGGAAGGTATGACAGTGCCTGCATACCTTCTCAGAATAAAATGGACTTTATTAAGATTATATTTACAATAATGGTGAGTGGAATGGCAGTTAGTATTGGCTTTGCTCTTGGAATAGTAGCAGGTGCAACTGTCATTACACGAATTACATTTTCAAAACAAACAGAGCAGAAAGTTCTATACATATTTGGTGTAATAGGTATGGTAATCGGTACTTTATGCAGCCTGTGGTTTGTAGTAAAGCTGTTTTGGAAATGAGCAGGCAAAGGAGGGAGAAAACATGCAGCAGAAGAAGCAGCAAAAACAGGGAAAGAGACAGGAATGGAAAGAACAGATGAAGGAATCAGATCGTATGCTGAAAGGAAATGTACTTCTGGAAAAGCCACAGTGGGTACTTATGCTGACACTTGCAGCAGAGTTTTTGCTGCTTGTTGTACTGCATGTATTGGTTAATACGTTTATTCGATTCTGTAAAGGACATTTAGCTGACTGTTTTTCTTGGAGTTGCCTAACGACTTTTTATCCAGCTCTAGCTCCAGTGTACATTTTTTTGATTATTATGGCGATTGCAGTAGCAATATTGAACGTATATCGGTTTCGCAATGCTTTTCGTAGTTTGGAGGCAGGGCAAAAAGGAACCAGCCGTTTTACGACAATGGAAGAGATCAAAGAGCAGTATCCGGCAGTACCGGAAATTCCTCAAAAAAACGAGGATGGAAGCGTTAAGAGGATACCGGGAAATGGTGGACTTCCGGTTGCAAGTAAAGACGGCTATATGTATTTGGATGAAAGTGCAACCAATGCATTGATTCTTGCGATTACCAGAGCCGGAAAAGGAGAAGTTTTTTCGCTGCGTATGCTGGATAGTTACAGTCGCAGTGAAAAGCAACCGTCACTTATTATACTGGATATGAAGTTTGATCTGAGAAAGATGTGTACGAAAGCATTTCAGGATCGTGGATACGAGGTAATGTCAATCAACTTGGAAAATCCAATGCGCGGTGTTGGATACAATCCACTATATCTGATTACACGTTATTATCAGCAGGGACGAGATTCAGATGCAGAACTTTTGTGTAAAGCATTTGCCTATCCGCATTTTGCTAGTGCAGGTGGAAAGAGCGATGATAATTCTGATTTCTTCCTATCAAACGCGACCAGTGCGTTAGTGGCAACGATTATGGCACATACTGTTGATTGCTTGAGACAGGATAAGAGAGAAAATGCAAAGCTGGCTATGCAGTATCTTACGAAGCGGCAGGCTTATGAGCAGCTAACTGAGGAAGAAAAAAAGAAAGCAAATCAAAGTTATGAAGAGCTGCGCAAAGAAAAAACATTTGTCCAGTGTGTTTTAGAGGCAAAAGTAATACCGGATGATGTCCCGTTTGAAGTACAGGAAACAAATGCAAGGAAAAACAACATGGCATCCGTGATGAATATGTTTACGAACCTTGCTGGAGAGACAGCAGGTAAAAATAAAACGAAGTTGGATGAATATTTTGATTTGAGAGGCAGATTTGATCGTGCAAGAGCTGTATATAGCAGTATTAACGTATCGGGAGATAAAACAAAGGGCAGTATTTTCAGTCAGATGTTGACAAAGCTGAGTCAATATACGTTTGGTGGTATGGAGCAGCTGACGCGAGAAAGCACCTTTTCACCAGAAGAACTTGGCTTTGGAAAAAAGCCAATTGCTCTTTTCCTTCAAGTCCCTTTTTATGATCGATCAAAGGATGCAATTGCTATTTCCATGATTGATCAGCTGTATCAGGCTAATGCAAGAGCCTGTGTGCAAAGTCCGTCTGGAAAGTGTGACCGACGAATCATCTTTCACTTAGATGAGGTTGCACAGTTTCCACCAATTGAAAATTTGGATTCTAAACTTTCAATTTGTTTGGGACTGAACATGGCGTTTAATCTGATCATTCAGACCGATGCGCAGCTGACGCTGAAATATGGCGAAGCTGCGAAAATCATCAAAGGAAACTGCGGTAATCAGGTTTATCTTCAGACAAGCGAGGAAGAAACGGCAAAACTGTTTTCATCATTGCTTGGGTCAAAGACAATCACAAATGTAAATCGAGTAGGAACAAGATTTGCACTCAATAAGAGTTATACGGAGACAACTGAGGAGCGTCCACTTTTAAATCCTCGTGAATTGATGGATTTGGAGGAGGGCGAAAATGTGGTTTTGAGAACCATGTATCGCCGTGATCTGAAAGGAAATCAAATCAAGCCGCGTCCAATTTTTAATTCAAGAAAAGAAGATCGAGCTTTTTTGTATCGTTACCAGTATTTGCAGGATTACTTTCCAGATGCAGATACCGTATCTGAAGAGTCGCTGCATCTGCCAACTCTGAAAGCAGTACAGCCAGATGAAATGATGTACAACTATGATATCAGTTTTGAAGCTGCAAAATTTGCACAACTTCCCAAACAGATGGAAGAGATTCAGAATGAAATAAAGCGAATGGAAGACGGAGGAGCATTAGAGGAGGACATAGAAGACTTGGATGAAGTATACCGGCAGATGGAAGAGGAAAAAGAGAAATTGGCAAAGAAACAGTTGTATCAGTGGGATACACCAATGGCGCAATCGGAAGATGAAGAAATGGCAACACATGAAAAACAACTTTTGCAGTTTTGCGAAAAACTGGGAGAATATGATATTGAAATTTTTAAGTTACTAAATCAAACCTGTACAGCAGGAGAACTTCTGGTACAAGTAACAAACAGTACGAGCATTCCATTTAAGGAAAAGTATAATCTACTGTTACAGTTAAAAGGAAAGCTGGGACTGGCATGAAAGGAGGCTTGGTGAGCGTGTATGGACTACAAGGATATCTTGTATAACTATGCTGAATATTTTGAGCAGAGTGATGTCGCATCTAACGTGATACGTTGGATTGGATGGCAAATCATTAAGCTGTTGCATGGTATCTGTGATATGTGTCAGGGACTGTGGGAGGCTGTCTTTCAAGCACTAGACTTTACAAAGACATTTGCCGATAAACTGGGAGTTTATTATCCGATATGGTCTGCCATTTTTTTGATTACAATTCTGGCAGTTGGAACGGTGTTTCTATATTCAGAACACCGTCCCCCTTTTTTGAAAAACTTAGTTATCACAATGGCAGTAGTAATGCTGCTTCCGAGCGGAGTGCGCTTGAGTGCGCAGTTGCTTCAGATAGAGCAGACTGTTTTCATGGCGAATGGAAACAGTGTTGCAGATACAACCGTAATCACAAATGTTACTGATCTATTGTATCAGAAAAACAATGACTGGAGTTTTGAGTCACCAAATTGTTTCTCAGGTGCGACGATTAAGTACATTGATCCCAACGAGCAGGTAGAGAAGAAAACAGCTAAAGTTTTTAAGTATTACATGGTAGTAGATGAGGCAAGTGGTGAGGTTACTTATAAAAAGATTGGAAAAGGCTTTTTTGGACTTTTGACACCGCTTTACTATCGGTATTCCATCCACTTCATGGCGATTATTGGTGAGTTAATTGTTAATTCATTGGTGTTGATTTTTGCATCATATCGTTTGTTTCGATTGATTTGGGACATGATATATGGCGAAATTTTGGCATACATATTGTCAGGTGATGTGGTATCCGGTGAAAAAACGAAACAAGTACTTCAATATCTTTTGAATCTGTTTTGGAGCATATCTATTATGATATGGGGCTTTGCGATTTGGAGAGAGTTTGAAATATGGGTAGCAAGCCAGTACACCAATAATTTCATCCGAATCATAATGATTGCATTTGGTGGTGTTGCAATGATTGATGGACCAGATGTTGTTGAGCGTGTCATGGGAATTGATGTCGGCGTGAAGGATGGTATGATGAAAACCATGGGAGCAATGCATTTGATGCAGTCTGGTATTGGAGCTGCGAAAGCAGGAGCAGGAGCCGCAAAAAAAGCTGCTGGGGTTGCAAAAAAAGCAGGCGAAAGCATGTTGAATCCGGGCGGACAGGCACAGCAAAGTCGAATGCAGGAGGCGGCAGGAACAAATGGAAGATCACAGCAGGCACAAGAACCGCCGGGAGGTGCTGGAAATCCCGGAGGACAGGGATCAGAAGACAATGCAAGGAGAGAGCCGCCGGGAGGCACACAGACTTCGGAGCAGCAAATGTCCAATCCTAGCGAGCAGACTGAAAACAGACAGGATGTAGGAAACGAGCAGTCAGGCACAGATTTTTCCGCAGGATCTGGCACAGAAAGTGGAGAAAAACAAGCGGATTCGTCAGTTGCTAATGCAGAAGCGGTACCAACGAATGCAGCAGGAGCAGGTGATGCCACACAGAGTATGCCGGAAATGCCAACAAGCCAGTCAGAATCAACTCAGGGAGCTGGAAAAGAATCATCATCTGGTGATCAGTCACAAAATGGCAATGCTCAAAATAGCAATGCTCGAAACGGACACGCAAATGAGGCAGCTGGTAGCAAAACAGGAAATGAACCACCGGGAAAGGCAAGCACTCCATCTGACAAGCAGGCTACAGCAGAAGGAACGCAAAAGACTACAGGCGAAAACAGTAAGTCAGAGTCAGCAGCACAGAAGAAAGCAGAATCAGCAGGAAAAACAGAGCAAAGAGGCAATGAGCCACCGGGAGGCGCTTCTAAAGCAGGACAAAGAGGAGAAGCGAATGCAACAGTCGGAAGGAAAGACGATCAAATGCGACAGGCTGGAGAGAACGATCAGCCGTCCGTTTCCTCGACAAGCGCAGATGGAAGCAATGAGCCATCGGCTATGTCAGAAGGCATAGATGGAGGGAATGAGCCAACGGTTACTTCTGAAGAAACAGGAACAAACGGAGAGCCATCACTTGCATCGGCAGATGCAAATGGGGAGCTATCTGGTACATATTTCGCATCAGAAGAAATTCCTAATTCTGTTGCTGCGGATATGGAAGGTAGTTCAAATGGAAAATCCGGCAGTGGATATACGGATATGCCAGGGAAATCATCTGAGCGTGTCCAAAACGGACACACTCAAAATACAAGAACTGGTAAGAGAAACACACAAGACCACAAGATGTTGAATCCAGAAATGAAGGATGCACCTTTCAATGAAAAATCATTCTCAAATGTTTCAAAAAGAACTGCTGGGCAAAAGGCAAAGACTGCTTCACAAAGCAAAAAAAGCTTAGGCAGTCGTGGACAGAAAAGCTTGAATCAGTCATTGCCATCGGATTCAGAAAAGCGTGTCCGAAACGGACACACTCAAATCAGTGAGCCACCAAAAGAAAACAAGCAGGAATAAAGGCGCAAGAACCGCCGGGAGGAAAGAATGGCATATCATGTAACGAAAGACTTAAAAGCCGAAATTAAGGTTGGCGGAAGTCTTTTTCTGAAGGATTTGATGGGGTTGATTTTGTTTCCGGCAATCATGTATTTTCTGACTGGAGCGATTGTGGCAGACGGATTGAAGATTGTCTATATCGTTTACAACGTAGTTGTTGTGTTAGCGTTATTGCAGCGTCCGAAAAGCAATCCGGGAAAACAGGTGTGGCAAATCTTTCTCTTGATAATGAAAGAGGATGAACAAACCTACCATATGATTAGCCAATGGACAAAATCTGACAGGGAGGACAGAACATGAAAAAAGCAAAAAAAACGATTGCCGGAATGGAAAGTCTATTCGAGATTCGGCAATATGACATGAAAAATTCATGTTTCAAACTGCAAGGGGGTCGATGCATGGATTTGGTTCGTGTGATCTGTACAGACTTTCAATCCATTCGAGAAGTGGATCTGGAATATGAAAATTTGAAGATGGAGCAGTTTTATAGCAGATACCCTTCCGATATTAAACTGGTTTGCGTGAATATGCCGGAACGCTGTACGGAGCAATTAGCATTTGTTTCCCATAAACTGGAAAATTGTCAGCATGAGTGGAAAAGAAAGGCATTGAGGGCAAGGAGAATGGAGCTGGAGTGGTTGGAAAAAAATCGGCAAAGAAAAGAATATTACTTGTTTCTATATACCGATTCCCCAGAGCAACTTTCCGATGCAAGAGGTGGAGCGATTGCCCGCCTAGAGGATGCCCGTCTGGTGATGTCAATCACCAGACAGGAAAAAATAGAAGTATTAACAAAGATGATGAATCCAGAACAGACTTTTTTTAACAAGATCAAACTGGAAGAAAAAGAAACGATGGATCGAGATGGATATGATTCCCGTCTGTTGGCTGCAATTCAGCCCGCAGGCGGGATTCGCTTTCATTCGGCTTACATCAGAACAGGAAGTAATTACGGAGCCATTCTGACAATCTATGATTGGAAAAATGAACTGGATTCGCATTGGCTGTCCCCTCTTGTCAATCAAAACAATTTGATTGTGTCGGCAGACTTTGGAATAGCTGATACACGAGAAGTGAAACGAATGATAGATCGTTCTTTTACGGAACAAAAGATTCGTTTTCAAACGGAGCATAAAGACGGAGAGCAGATGGACGCAGGGCGACGTTATCAAGAACTGAAAGAGCTGCGAGATGCCGTGGCAAATCAGGGAGAGACACTTCGCTTTGTAACAATCCGACTATACGTTTCAGCAAAGAAATTGGATGAGTTGGAAGAGCGAGTCACCAAAATTCAGAGCGCAGTAGAGACAGCAGAGTATCATTGCACGGTACTTTTGCATGAGCAAAAGCAGGAATGGCAGGCTTTGTTACTGCCATATAAAAGGCAGCAGAAATTGTCAAATGCACGAGACGGTCAGATTCTTCCCGGCAGTGCAATCAGTGACGGGAATCCATTTAACTTCTCCTACCTTTCTGATCCGTACAGTTGCTATATGGGATCAACTCCTACAATGGGAAGCTTTAATTTCAATCTGTTTACAAAGACGAAAAAGCGATTATCCTACAATGCACTGGTCTATGGTGCTATGGGAAGTGGAAAGTCTACGCTTTTAAAGAAGCTGATTGAGGTGCAGGCTTTGTTTGGCGATTACGTTCGCATACTGGATCCGTCTGGCGAATATCAGCCGCTTGTGGAGGCATTGGGGGGCAAGTATCTATCCTTGGACGGCAGAGACGGTATCCTTAATGAATTTGAAATTCAGAAAACAGATGAAAACGAGGGAACCTGCTGGGTACAGCATGTATCCAAATTAACTGCCATTTATCGTCTGCGACGGCAAAATCAATGTGGACAAAACGAACTTAATACATACAGTAAGCTGCTGCTTGATTTTTACATAAGTTTTGGCATTATTCCAAAGGATGGAAAGATCACACAGCAGACTCCTGTTTGTGGTTTGCCGTCAGAATATTATCCCACCATGTCGGATTTTTTATCTTATCTAAACAGGCGCATTCAGGAATATGAACCATCAGCAGATGCCGAACATGGAGAGTTGGGAAAGAAGTTTCTTCTGCAGGCGGATGAGATACGCAGCACTTACGAAAATCTGGTACGAAACTATGGAAGTTTGTTGGATGGTCATACAAGCATCCAAAACATCAGCCAGATACAAGTACTGTGTTTCAATGTCTATACTGTGTTGAAGCTGGAACCAGCAATCTGCTCTGGTATTTTGTACAATGCATTGATGATGTACTGGGATCATTGTGTTCGAGTCGGAAGCAGAATGAAGGCTTTATATGAGAAACGAGAAATTGCAGAGCGTGATGTTATCCACAGTATGGTTGTGGTAGATGAGTCGCATCATATTTTGAATGCACAATTTGTTGATTGCGTGCGCCAGATGACAGTTATGGCTCGTGAAATGCGAAAGTACTTTTCTGGCATCATTTTTGCTACACAGTTAATTACAGATAACCTCAAAGGTGATAATGCATCATCAGAAGAGAAAGCCGTGCAGGACTTATTTGATCTTGCTACCTATCGCTTTATCGGAAAACAGACAGCAACATGTATTCCAGTGCTGGAAAGCAAATTTCCGGGTATGTATACGGAAACGGAATTGTATCGAATCCCTTCGTTAGACATGGGGTCATTTATGGTAACGGCAGGGGATCAAAATTTGGAAGTAAAGTTTTTTATTACGGAAACGGAAGATCGCTTGTTTGCCGGAGGACGATAAGTGAATGAATCATAAAAAAGCATTGTTGAAGATTCTGAAATGGGCAGGATCTTTTTTAATTTCTACGTTGTTTTCAGCACCAATCATTATTGTGCTTCTGATCGGTGGCATGGTAATGGCTTTGTTTGGAAAATCTTCAAGATCGTCTAGTGATGTAACATTTAAAGATAGCGTTTCTGTTACAAATACTGCAGCACTCATTTGCGAGTATTTTTCAGAGGCAGGATATACTGATATTCAGATTGCTGCTATTTTAGGTAATTTGGAGTGGGAATCCCGATTGGATTATAACTCATATACACAATTAAAAAAAGGTGGAACTGCAATGGGAATCGCCCAGTGGACAAACTACAGTGGAACAAATAGTCTGGAATTATTCGCAGAATCAAAAGGCATGGAATGGAATGATCTGGAACTGCAATGCATGGCAATAGATGCCACGCTGCACAACCAAAATCCTTATTCTGGCTGGTATGATACCGGGATGGGAAAGTACTATGGAGTCACGAAAGCAGATTTTTGGGAAGGTGATTTGTATGACGCAACGATGTCTTTTTTCTGTTGTTTTGAAGATCCAGAGGAATATCCGGCTGGCTGCAATAATCATGGATATGCATCGGCATCGGGTTGTCTGTCAGTGTCGTTTGACTGTGGAAATGGTCATGGACGTTATCCATACGCTCAAAAATATCTTGAGAATATGGAAAACGGCGATTTGAGTGGTGATCGTGATGAAGAGGAACGCGAATCGGATGCAGATGGAGAAGTTACATCGGAGGAACCATCAGGCGGCATGGAGATTCCGTTATATTTGCAGGTATGCATCAGTAGCATGGGGAGACACCAACCTTGCAAAGTCAGGATGTGGTCCGACCAGTCTGGCGATGGTGATGACATATTTGACAGGTGAGACGGTTACTCCGCCAGATATGATTGCATGGAGTGGTACTGCATATTTGACACCAACGGGCAGCTCATGGAATTTTTTTCCGGCAGCGGCGGCACACTACGGAGTAGGGTATCGCAGGATAAAAGATCGGGCAAGTGTAGTAGAAGCATTGGAAAATGGCTATCCAATCATTGCCAGAGAGCAGCCGGGCAGTTTCTTTTCACCTGTTGGGCATTTTATTGTTTTGCGCGGTGTAACGGATGATGGGCAGTTTTTGGTTAATGACCCAGCCGGAAAGCATTCTGTGAACCGAGAGTTTACATGGGATGAGATTGAGCGAACAGAAAATTTCTATATGATCTTCGGGGAGTAACCGAAGAGAAAGGAGACATTATGGAGGGCGAACAAAAACGTGTGTTTCTTGTGCTGGCGGATGATGAGATAGCTGGAATCCGACCGCCAAAGGGAATTTATTTTACAAAGTTTTTGTCAGCAGCGCAGGAAATGTGGATTTCAGAAAAGATGATGAAACAAAAGAGAAATCCATATGTTTTGACAGCAAGAAGTATGTTGATTCCTGTTTTCGAATGCCGAATGGAGGAAGGAGTCCCTACCATTCGCCCGAAAAAGGAAAGAACAAAGGAGAATGCTTATGAGCTTTAATAATTCGACACAATGCCGAAGAGAGCAAAGCAGCTGCAAACAGTGTATTTATAATAAGCATTGTATGGAGTATGATCGGCAGTATACATGCAGTTGGTTTCAGCAGAAGGAGGAAGAAAATAAGTGCGGTTGGAACATGCAGGAAAAAAGAAATCCTATTTAATGGCAGCAGCAGGTATTCTAGTTGGGTATCTGTTTTTCTTCACATCATCATTGTGGTATCCGGGTCAAAACAACGCATCAGAGTATACACCGATTGGACAGTTACAGAAGATCGGTGAGACAGAGAATAGCGTTACGATTGAATATTGGGCATATGCATCAGAACAGCAGGCAATGTCTGTGGAATTAGATGTAAATACAGCAGAGAAAGTATCTTTTGAGGCAGTTGATAAAAAAAGGAGAGAAATTCCAGTTACTGTGAAATTATCACAAGCAGGTACCTATGTACTGGAGCTGGATTCCGTGCAACCGGATTTTCAAGCCGTATCCTTGCGTGTGACCGTAGAAGGAAAAATCATTCGATTGTATACCAATGAGAAGCAAGTTGACCAGGTTAAAGAATTGAAGTTTTATCAAGATTTAGATGGATATTATCAAGCCAGAATCAATCGAAACATTCAATCGCTGGAGCAGGAAATTGCAGACCAGAAAGAGTTGATTCAAAAGCTAAATGAGGAAATTTCTTCCTGTCAGAAACAGATTGACCAGACAAATGAGCGTTTACCGTATCTGTCCAGACAGCAGCGAACTGATGCAGAAAATTCGATAGAGGATTGGAAAAAGCAGATAGAAAGTTACCAGACTCAGCAAAAGGAAGCAAAGGAACGGATTACAGAGCTGACAGATGAAATTGAAAACCAAAAGAAGTTAATTTCCGGGGAAGGTGGTGTGCCCGAATCGAACACAGAAAATTCGGTAACAGGTGAAATAAAAGAAACAGATTCAAGCGTGTCCGAATCGGACACGGAACAAGTGGAAGGAGAGTCAAAATGAAATGTATCTTTGTTGGAGATTTAGAGGATGATGCAGGATTTGTTGCGGAGGTCTTGCAGGAAAAGGGAATTGAGTTAATTGAAGCCGGAGTTTACGACCAGATTGAAAAGACAATCAATCCAGTCATTGAGGCACAAGCTGAGATTGTTGTTTATGATTTACTAGTATTATCGGATCAGCCGGATGAATTGGTTGATATTATCAATCGAATCCAACAATCCAGAAACGGTGCAAAAATTATTTTCTTGGCAGCTGGAAAAGGAACCAACACACCAGTTATTGATAAGCTGCTAAAGGCAGGATATGTAAATTTCGTATTGGAGTCGACTTATGGTGCGAAGAAAACAAAGTTCGCAAGATGCCTTACGAACTACTATGAGAGCAATGCAGGAAATGTAAACCAAGAACTGAAAGAAGCGGATTTGCCGCATGAACTTCATTTCATTGCATTTGCAGGCACACAGTCTCGGATTGGAACAACCACTCAGGCATTACAGTATGCTGGATATTTGGCAGACTGTGGAGAAAAGGTATGCTATGTGGAAGAAACTTCTGATGGTTTTCCGCATTGCCTGTTGGGACTGTATCAGTATGCAGTAGAGACGGGAGACTGCATTACTTATGCAGGTATCCCAATGTATGAGAGAAAGCCGATGCAGGAACTTCTAAAAATGGACTATGAGTATTTTGTTTTGGATATGGGAAGCATGAAGCAGGAGCAGTTTTTATCAACTCTATTTTTCGATAGCAGAGTAAAAAGAGTAATTGTTGCCGGAGCAAAACCGCAGGAGTGGATACATACCAAAACTGCACGAGCAAATGTATTGTGTAGGGATGCAGCCTACATTATTTCGTTTGCATCCAATGAGGATATAGTGGGGATCAGCAGCAGCTTTGCAAATCCACCACTATTTGCAGCATGGATTCCTGATATGTTTGCAAGAGATCAAGAGGATCTGAAAGCAGGATATGGATATTTGTTTTCAGAAGATAGAAAAAAGAAAAAATCTGTGTCCGAATCGGACACGGGAAAGCATCGTAAGCACAGCAGAAGTTCACGGGCAGGGAGGACATCATGATTACCCAATATTCGCATCAGCAGATCACACTTTCCGATAGGGAAAAAGAGTATGCATGGTTTCACTATGCAGCGCAAATTATCAATGCAGGCTGTATGGATCAGAGTCTGAGCGGATACAGTATAACAGGAACTGGAAGTGATGGAAAAACAGTTTCGGCAGAACTGACAAACGAGGAACTGTTTCAAATTTTTTCCGAAGTGACAACAAAGTATGGAAAAGAACTTATAAAAGCACGAATGCAGGAAGAAAGTCAGATGGAACAATCCATGTTGCAGGAAGATGTGTGGATCTATGTCAATACTTTGAACACAAAAAGTTGAAAGGCTATGCGGATTTT
>ENA-UOOA01004761-UOOA01004761.1-human-gut-metagenome-genome-assembly--contig:-P61old-NODE-4761-length-14980-cov-62.458090_pt1 | contig 14980 bp, 13 predicted proteins | sample MGYA00242467_ERZ724014 | MGnify/ENA metagenome assembly ERZ724014
ATCTACAACACGCCGCGCGCGTGGTTCATGGGCCGCTGCCTTGCACCGCACACCTACCGCTGGGACGGCGAAAACGCGGACTTCACGCCCGAAAGCGATGACATTCCGTGGTCCTACGTTCCCGAGCGCAAGGTTGCCGCGGAGGATATCCAATACCTGCTCTCGTCCCACTATCAGGGTACACCCTACGATCCCTATGCGGGCCATGCGGAAAAAGGCGGCATTTACCGTCCTATCGGCATCAACCGCACGGGCGTGACGACGATCTGTCAAATTAGAAGCGACGTCCCCGATGCCATTAAGGGTATCGAGTGGGTGTGCTTCGGCTCCACGACATTTTCCGCGTGGCTGCCGGTGTACACAAATGTCCCGCAGATGCCGGACTATTTGAGCAATGTGACGCTCGACGCCGAGACCGACAATCTCTACTGGGTCAGCCGCTTTGTCGGCGCGCTGGCCGACAAGTGCTACGGCTCGTGCATCCAGAATGTCTGGGGCTATCAGGACACGGTGAATATCCGCGGCAGACAGATCGTCCTTAAATACGACAGGCTGATGCGCGAGAGCGGCGACTTCACGCTCGCCGCGCAGGCGAACGACGAGCTCTGCGCGATGGCGAAAGAGGAGAGCACGCAGATCCTCAACAAGGTCCTGCGCACTGCCAGTGAGCAAATGAAAAACGGCTTCAGCTTTGCTGATACCTGCGTCAACAAGTGAATAAAAAGCGGCTCTCTCCCAAGCGGGAGAGAGCCGCTTTTTTGTTATCCTTTTTCAATTTGACCCAGCCAAAACGAGAAAGGACGACAATCATGGAAGAAAAAAGAATCGTAAAGCCCTGGCAGGCAGGGCTGATGCTGCTCGTCGGCATCGCCGTTATCATCGTGGGCCTTCTTGTGATGAAGCTCAACAACCGCATCGTGCTGGCGCTCGACGGCGTCATCATGTGCCTGATGGCGTGGTGCTTCGGCATCCCGTATGCAGAGCTGCAGCAGGGCATCAAGGAGACGGTCTCGTCGATGATCGTGGCCATTTTGATCCTGCTGGCGGTTGGCGTGCTCGTCGGCACGTGGATGGCGAGCGGCACGGTGCCGGTCATGATCTACTACGGCATGAAGGTGTTGCCGCCGGGGCTGTTTCTGCCGGTCGTCTGCATCCTTTGCACGCTGATGTCCACCATGGCGGGCACGTCGTGGGGCACGCTCGCGACGGTCGGCGTCGCCTGCATGGGCGTTGCACAGGGTCTCGGTGTGCCGCTGCCCGCGGCCGCGGGCGCGGTCTGCACCGGCGCGTTCTTCGGTGACAAGGTCTCGCCGCTGCCTGACTCGCCCGTCATCACCGCCACGGTGTGCGAGGTGCCGCTGATGGACGGCATTCGCCACGCGCTCATTTCCACGGGGCCTGCGTATCTCATTTTGCTCGTTTTCTACTTTGTTTACGGCCTGCGCTATTCCGGCGGCAGCGTCGGCGGGGAAGTGTATGAGGATATCCTTTCCACCGTTTCCGCCGAGTTCTGGCTCAGCCCCATGCTGCTTCTGCCCGTGGCGGTCGTGGTGGTGCTGATCCTGATGAAAAAGCCGACGATCCCGACCTTTATCGCCGGCATCGCCGCGGGCGCGGTGATGGCGATGCTCTGCCAGGGTGTCAGCCTGCACGATATTCTGACGGTCATGTACTCCGGCTTTTCCGCCGATACGGGCTCGGACGTCGTGAATTCGATGCTCAACCGCGGCGGCTTTACCTCAATGCTCTCGACCATCGGTCTTCTGATCGCGGCGGGCATTTTCGGCGCGCCGCTCCGCACAGCGGGCGTTGTGGACGTGCTGCTCGCCTTTGTGGAGCGTATCGCGAAGACCTCTCGTTCGATGTCGCTCGGTGTGCTGATCCTGCACGCGGTGTTCTTCACCATCACGGGCGCTTATTATGTGTCCTATCCTGTCGTCGGCGGTATGGTGAAGGACCTGTATCCGGAATATCATCTCGACCGCAAGAATCTGATGCGCACGATGCTCGACACCGGCACGGGCCTTGCCCCCATGGTGTCGTGGTCGACCACGGGTTCTTACACCACCACGACGCTTGGCGTTTCCAATCTGGCATTCGCGCCGTTTGCGCCGATGCTGTGGCTGTCGATCGTGTTTTCTGTCATTTACGCCGTGACCGGCATCGGCACGGCCAAGGCGAAGGAGGACTAAGGTATGGAACGGATTTTACAGCGCTGGTACGATATGATCTCCATCCGTTCGGTCAACGGACACGAGGCACAGATGGCGGATTACGTGGCGAATGTCCTGCGTGAGCTCGGCATGGACCCGCATTACAGCTATTTTGAAGAGGACACCGCGCGCGAGCGCCCGTCGGTCTGGTCGGTGCTCGACAGCGGCCGGCCCGGCAAGACCGTGCTGCTCATCGGACACCTCGACACCGTCGATGTGTCCGACCGCTGGAAGACCGACCCGTTTACCCCCACGGAGATCGACGGCAAGGTCTATGGCCGCGGCGCGATGGACATGAAGGGCGGCCTCTCCGCGATCCTGAAGACGCTGACCTATTACGCCGCCCATCTCGACGAGATCAACGGCAAAATTTTGGCCTGCTTCGTCGCCGACGAGGAGGGCCTGAGCAAGGGCACCTATCAGCTCGTGGCGGAGGACGTCATCCACGCCGACTACGCCATCATGGGCGAGTGCCGCTACGACAATGTGGCTGTCGGCTTCCGCGGCCGCTACAGCTTTGAGGTGACCGTCCACGGACAGACCGCGCACGCCAGCCACTATCCCGAGGTCGGTGAAAACGCTCTCATCTCCGGCGGACGCCTGGCCGCGGCCATCGAGGCGCTGCCGACGCTCCAGCACCCGCACCTCAAGCACGGCACGTGGTGCGTGCGCTATATGGAGGGCGGCAATCCCGGCACGCTCGTTGTGCCGGAGAAGTGCTACCTCTTCGTTGACCGCTACGTCGTTCCGGGCGAGACGGACGAGATCTGCATTGCGCAGATCATGGAGGCGGCGGAGCAGCTCGGCCTTTCCGGCAAGGTCGACGTGCGCCTCAAACCGAGAAAATCGTCCTACATGCAGTCGTTCGCGGTGGAGGAGGATCATCCGCTCGTCAAAATTTTGCAGGAGGAGTTTTACTCCGTCACGGGCAAGGACCTTCCGTGCGCATACGACGCCTCGGTCTGCGATTCGAATATTTTAGCCGTTTCGCTCGGCATTCCGGTCGTGACGTTCGGCCCCTCGGGCGGCAACATGCACGGTGACAACGAGTACGGCTATGCATGGCAGGTGAAAAACTGCGGCGAGGTCTACCGCCGCACCGTCGCGCGCCTTTTAAGCGGTGAAGTATAAAGAGAAAAAAGAGGCAGCCTCGGTTGTCTCTTTTCCTTTTGCATTTCACGCAGATTTTACATTTCTTTGCTGGTTTTTGACAAATCCCTCTGCTATACTGTATTCGATGAAATTTGGAGAGAAGAGAGGAGAAGTGATACGAATGGATACTTACAATATGATCGATTTTAACGAAAAGAAGGGCTTCATCTGCGATATGGACGGCGTCATCTACCATGGCAACCGCGTGCTGCCGGGCGTGACCGAGTTCATCCAGTGGCTGCACGATGAAAACAAGGAATACTTGTTTCTGACAAACAACAGCGGCTACACGCCGCGCGAGCTGAGCCAGAAGCTTGCGCGCATGGGCCTCGACGTGACGGAGGAGCACTTTTATACGAGCGCGCTCGCGACAGCGGCGTTCCTGCGCGATCAGGCGCCCGGCTGCTCGGTCTTTGCCATCGGCGAGGCAGGCCTTTTGAACGCGCTCTACGACGCAGGCATCACGATGAACGATGTGAACCCCGACTATGTCGTCGTGGGCGAGGGACGCTCCTATTCGCTCGATACGCTGACGAAGGCGACGAACCTCGTCTGGAAGGGCGCAAAGCTCATCGGCGCGAACTCCGACGTTTCCGGTCCCATCGAAAACGGCATTGTGCCCGCCTGCCGCGCGCTCGTCGCGCCCATCGAGATGGCGACCGGCACGCAGGCGTACTTCTGCGGCAAGCCGAACCCGCTGATGATGCGCACGGGCCTCAGAATGCTGCACTGCCACTCAGCCGAGGCCGTCATGGTCGGTGACCGGATGGACACCGATGTGATCTCCGGCATGGAGAGCGGCATGTCCACGGTGCTGGTGCTCTCAGGCGTCTCGACGCGCGAGACCATCAAGACCTACGCGTATCGTCCGAGCATGGTGTTACCCGGCGTGGGCGACATCGTGAGCTCCGCCCGTGGGCAAAAGTCGGAAGCCTGAAGATTTAAATGGTATGCGCCGCTGCGTGAGCAGCGGCGCTTTGTTGTATTATGGGGACGCTTAGTTTTCCTCCCGTGCACGCAGGCCTGCGACGGACGAGATCGGCAGCGAGAAGCAGATCGCGCCCGCTTTGGTGCCGGGACCGGCCTGCTCGTTGATCGAGCGCATGATGGCGGCCTTTTCGTCCTTGTGGGCGATGATGTAGATCATATCCTTTTCGTCGGCAAGGCTGACGCTGAAGAATTTTTCTCCGCGCGTGCCTCCCGTGCCCTTGGCGTGCAGCACCGTGCCGCCGCCCGCGCCCGCGGCGCGCGCCGCGTCCATGACAAAGTCGGAATAGCCTTCGTTCAGGATAACGGTGATGAGTTCATGTTCAAAGTTCATGTTCGGCGCTCCTCCTGCTTTGAGATCGTCGGTAAGATAGGACAGTGTCTTGCCGCCGGCCACGCTCTTGAGAGGCACGGTCAGCATGACGCCGTTGCCCGGAATGTCGATAAAGAGCTTGCGCTTGGCGGAACGGATAAGCGAATCCGCCTCCTGCGCGCTGCCGACGGCGGCGATAACGCACTTTTCCGTCGCGTCCAGCCCATAGATGGCGAGGTGCTCGCTCGTGGCTGTGCCGCGCGCGGGCATGCTCAAGATGAGGTGCAGCCCCGCCGCGTGGTAGAGCGAGCCCATCGCTTCGCCGCGGTCGTGATCCGTGATGGCAATGATGTAATAGAGTTCCATGTCAGCAGGCCTCCCACAGTTCGATGATCTCGTTGTCGCCAAAGTCGGGGAGCTGGGGCTCCTGCGAAGCATGACGGGATTTGACGACATAGATGGCTCCCATCACCTGCACGGTGATGAGCGGCATCATCGCGACGAGCGCAACAAGGCCGAACGCGTCCGTCATCACATTGCCGCCGAGCGCTTCGCACGCGCCTGTGGCGAACGGCAGCATGAATGTCGCCGTCAAAGGACCTGACGCGACGCCGCCGGAGTCGAACGCGATGGCCGTGAACGTGCGCGGCACGAAAAAGCTCAAAGCCAGCGCGATAAGATAGCCGGGCACAAGGAAATACATGATCGAAATGCCTGTGATGACACGCAGCATCGCAAGCCCGCCTGCGGCGGAGACCGCGATGGATAAGCTCATGCCCATCGCCTTGGCAGAGATCGCGCCCGCGCTCAACTCTTCGACCTGTTTGTTGAGCGTATGGACGGCGGGCTCGGCGTTGATGATGAACCAGCCCATCAGCATCGCAAGGGGGGCAAGGAGATAGACCTTCCACCCCTCGGCCAGCGCGGCACCGAGCGCGTAGCCCAGCGGCGAAAAGCCGACGTTCACGCCCGTGAGGAACAGCACGAGACCTAAGTATGTATAGAGGATACCAATCACGATGCGCATGAAAGGCAGCTTGCGGAGCTTGAGCGAAATGACCTGAAAAATCAGGAAGAAGACAACGATCGGCAGCAGCGCCATTGTCACTTCCCATAAATACTCCGGCAGGGCATGCAGATAGTCCTTGCCGAGCTCTACCGTGGTGGCGACGCCGGAGACGGTGCCGCTCTCGCCCTGCGCGGGCTGCGTTTTGTAGATCGCACCGAGCAGCAGCACCGATAAGATCGGCCCGATCGAGCACAGACCGACGAGGCCGAAGCTGTCCGCCTTGGCATTTTCGTCGCTTCGAATGGACGCAACGCCGACGCCGAGTGCCATGATGAACGGCACGGTCATCGGCCCCGTTGTCACGCCGCCGGAGTCGAACGCGACGGAGAGGATGCTCTCATCCGACAAAAACGCCGCGGCAAAGACGATGGCGTAAAATACGATCAGCATCGTGCGCAGCGAGATCGAAAAGAGAATGCGTACCATGCACAGCATCAGAAAGAAGCCGACGCCGACCGAAACGGTCAAGATCAACACCGTTGTGTCGATCTCCGGCACGTTGCCCGCGAGCACCTGCAAATCCGGCTCCGCCACCGTGATGGCGACGCCGAGGGCGAAGCTCACGGTCAGGATGAGCGGCAGCTTGCGCGATTTCGTCAGCTTGGAGCCCATGTAGTTGCCGATGCGGCTCATCGACATGTCCGCGCCCAGCGTGAAGAGCCCCATGCCGAGGATCAGCATGGCCGTGGCGATCACGAACGAGAGCATCAGTCCCGCGTCCACCGGCACGAGCACAAAGCTGATCGCCATAACGATCAGGCTGATGGGCAGGACGGAGGCGGTGGCTTCTTTCAGCTTTTCCATTAAGATCTGTTTCTGATACAAAACCTCACTCCTTTATCAATTCAATACTTCCAAAAATATCATAGCAGAGATTCGCCGCGATGAACAGGAAAAAAGGGTAAAAGATGTGTTAAGCTTGTTCACCCGACGTGGACGAAAACAGCGGAATGGTCAAACCATCCCGCCGCTTTTCCATTTTTAATGCATATTATTTACTGTGCCGCGTGCGCACATCCGCGCTCGAGAGAGCGGCGGATGTTGCCGTCGAGCATTCCACCAAGATCATCGATGAACGAATCCGGCTCGCCCTTCATGCCGCTGCCGATCCATTCAAGCGTCAGCCCTGCGAGCGCTGCCGTGTAGAAGCGCGCGAGCGCCATGATCTGGCTTTCGCTGACGTTCAGGCCCTCGGCCTCCTTGCGGATGTAAGAAAGCATTGTCGTCAGGATCGTTTTATGATAATATCTTGCCAGAATATCGCTGTGGGCGGAGTTGTGCAGGTGCAGGATCATGCGCTTGTTCTCCGCGGCGAAAGACGTGGCGGTCAAAAATGCCTTCTGCCACGATTCATAGCCCTCCACGCGCTCGGAGAGCTTTTCAATCTCCGACTCGAACACGTCCTCGGCCAGCGCGTAGATGTCAGTGTAGTAATAATAAAAAGTGTTCCGCGTGACCTCGCTTCTCTCCGCGATGTCGCGGACGGAGATCTTGTCGAAGGGACGCTCTGCCAGAAGCTCGATGAAGCTGCGGCGGATGGCGTTTTTGGTGCGCAGAGCCATGGGTGGGTTCCTCCCTTTCTCGATTCGCTTTCATTCATTATATCCGATATGGGAAAAACTTGCAAGTGACAAAATCGTGAAGATTTAACGAAATCTTTACACTATACTCGCCGCTTCCTGTCGGAAACTTGGTCAGCCTCGCGGGAGTGTGAAAACTTTGTGCGCCTTGCGGACTTTGCCACTTTTCCCGCTTTCATATTCCCGCTATCATCAGACTGTCAAAAACTGAGACAGCGCTCTTTCCCCATGCGAACGAGCAGAAAGGAAGCGAAAGCGATGAAAACCTATTTCACCTCTGAGTCCGTCACGTGCGGACATCCCGATAAAGTCTGCGACCAGATCGCCGACGCGGTGCTCGATGACATCCTTGCCAACGATCCCGACGCACACGTCGCCTGTGAGGTGACGGCCTGCACCGGCGAAGTTCACCTGATGGGCGAGATCACCTCATCCTATGTGCCGGACTATGAAGCCATTGCGCGCAAGGTCATCGCCGAGATCGGCTATACCGTGCCCGTCGTCGGCTTTGACGCCGAAAACGTGCGCATCCGCGTCAGCATCCACACCCAGTCGCCGGACATCGCGCGCGGGGTTGACCGCGGCGCGCCGGAAGAAGCCGGCGCGGGCGATCAGGGTATGATGTTCGGCTACGCCTGCTGCGAGACCGGCGCGCTGATGCCGCTGCCCATCACGCTTGCGAACCGCCTGACGAGAAAGCTCGAGCAGGTGCGGCGCGAAAAGCTGCTGCCCTATCTTCTGCCGGACGGCAAGGCGCAGGTCAGCGTCGAATACGAGGACGGCAAGCCCAAACGCATTTCCGCCGTCGTCGTCTCCGCGCAGCACAGCGCGGAGGTCGGCATCGACGCGCTGCGCGATGCGATCTTAGAACAGGTCATTTTCCCTGTGCTGCCGCCGGAACTGCTCGACGAGCACACAGAGTATTTCATCAACCCGACGGGACGATTTGTCGTTGGCGGGCCCGCGGGCGACAGCGGCCTTACCGGCCGCAAGATCATTGCCGACACCTATGGCGGCATGGCGCGCCACGGCGGCGGGGCGTTCTCGGGCAAGGATCCGAGCAAGGTCGACCGCACGGGCGCTTACATGGCGCGCTATCTCGCCAAGAACATTGTGGCCGCGGAGCTGGCCGACCGCTGCGAAATCGAGCTTGCCTATGCCATCGGCCTCGCCGACCCTGTGAGCGTGATGGTCGACACGTTTGGCACGGGGCGCGTGAGCGACGAAAAGATCGCGAGCTGGCTTATGGAGCATATCGACATGCGCCCAGGCAGCATCACGTCGCGCTTTGAACTGCGCCGCCCGATCTACCGCCACGTCTCCTGCGGCGGACACTTCGGCGAAAATGCCGTGGGTCTTCCGTGGGAGTGGACCGACATCGCCGAGGTGCTGCAAAAGGAAATTTTATCATAACATTATCTGCGAAGGCGGGGAGGAACAGCATTGAAAAGCAAACGGAGCAGAACCTATCTCGTCAGCGGTCTCACGCTGGCGCTGATCTTTGTTGCCATCATCCTTGTTTTCCGCGACGTGCTGCCCGATATCGTCAAGGACCTGAGTACTGTGCCGTTCTGGGGTGTGCTGCTCCTGCTCGCACTCGGCTTTGCCTACGAGGCGATGGAATCCGTGCTGTGCCTCGTCATCATCCACCACAAAAAGCCGACTGCACGTTTATTGACGCGCTGCGCGTGACATTCCTCGGCGTGTTCGGCAATATCACGACGCTGGGTGCAGGTACGCTGCCGATGCAAAGCTTTTACCTTTACAGGCGAGGCCTGGACGCAGGCAGCGGGCTCGGCATCATGGCGAGCGAGTACGTGCTGCACAAGATATCCGTGCTGATCTACGCGACGGTCGCGCTGCTGCTCGGCGGCGACTGGCTGGAGCAGAGCGCCAGCGGCCTTGCACGCTATCTTCTGATTGGATATGTCATCGGCGCGCTCATTGTGATCGCGCTCACGCTGCTCTACACCTGGGATAAGGTGCTGAAGTTAGTGCTGATGCTGCTCGGCAAGTTCCCGCACACGCCGAAGTGGGACGAACGCCGCGAAAAGTGGGCGAATAGTCTCACCGAGCTCAACCGCGAGGCGAAAAAGGTGCTGCTCGTTCCGTCAATCCGCGTCAAAGGTATCGCTGTGAGCCTTGTGAAGCTCTTCGTGCTCTATTCCATCCCCTATGCCGCGCTGCGGCTCGTGGGCTGCACGGCGCTTAACTTTGCGCAGGCACAGCTGCTCGCCTCGCTGATGCTGCTCATCACAAGCGCGCTGCCGAACGTCGCGGGCGTGGGCCCGATGGAGTTTGCGTTTTTGCTGCTCTTCGCCCCGTGGGCGGACACGGCAATCGCCTCGTCGGCGCTGGTACTTTATCGCGTGGCGACGTATTTCTTCCCGTTCCTTCTGAGCGTGATCGTGTTTCTCCGCGAGGAGAAGAAATCTTTGAAAGGCTTTGATGCGCAAAGCGCTTGAAAATTATGACGGCCTGAGGCCGTCGGGGGATTCCCGCACCGTGCGGGAGTGCGCTAAAGGGGGATACTCTCTTTCTCGAAAGAGAGTATCCCCCTTAAACCCCCGAGAGAAAGGACGAGGGGCCTTCCCCCTCGACCCCACACATTGGCAGTTTCAATCTTGAAGAACTGCACGCGCTGCGCAATGCAGGTGCGGTGTACATGGCTTCGCCATGAATCCGTGCGTTTCGTCACCGTTTTGCAACCGCGCCTTACTATCGTGAGGCGCGTGTGACGTTAGATTGGCGGCAGACTGCCTGCGGAATGCGGCATTGCTTCGCTCGCCGCATTGATGAGTGCTCCGGTAGACGGAAATTAGGCTGTACCAGCGCGAGATGGGCAGAGCGGCAGCGGATGATAGGAGTACGCCAAGTCGTATAGCAGGGGTAAATGCGGCTTTGCCGCACGCAAGAGGTGCAATCGGCAAGCATTGCAGCTCTTCGAGCTGCTCGCTTGCAATGAAAAATTTTCTCTGGGAGGGTGTAAGGGAGGGGTGTCTCTTTTCAAAAAAGAGACACCCCTCCCTTATCCGCGTTCCCACACGGTGTGGGGAACAAGGCGGCAGCACTTTGTGCTGCATTATCCCCGCGCCTTAGCGGCGCGCTTTAATTTATAGAGCTCTTCGGCGGCCAGCCGCGTCTTGGCGACCACATCCCCGCCGCCTTGCGGAAAGCAGTAATACAGCGCTTTGTGGTCGCCGATGCACAGCATATCGCCAATCTCGTACCAGAAATAGTCGGCGTACAGGCTGTACGAGGCCTCAGGCTTTTGGAAATAGTCCAGTTTCCCGCCGCAGCCGGTCAGGTGGAAGCCGTTTTCATCGTGGTGCAGCCGGCCTTCGCCCACGCGGCAGATCTCGCGCATGTTGACCATCATGCAGATCTGCACGGGAATATCAAGCTGATATGCGCCGCTTTCCAGCTCCTCGCGCACGCACTGCCGCTCCCAGGTGTACCAGTCCGGCACGTGGGTGAACGCGGCCTCGCCGTTCAAACATTCCAGCGTACCAATCTCTGTCAAGCGGTATTCCGTGTTACAGCTTCGGCAAATGAGTGATGTGCCTTTGCCCTCCATTTTCCCCTCGGCGAGGCAGTGCGGGCACTTGTAGAGCACGCGGTTGAGTCCGTCGGCGCGGAACGGCTCGCTGACGGAGACGCCGTTTTCCTCCTGCCAGCGGAAATTGTCGAAGCGGAAGGCGGAAAAGATGCGCTCATTGATCTCGGCGACGTTCCTCTCTGCAACGTCGCTGGACGAGAGCAGGCACTGCATCTGCGCCGAGACCTTCGCGCGCCGCTTTTGCAGCCCGTTGTAGAGCGGGTCGCGCGCGAACGCGCCGTAGGTGCGGATCATCACGACCGGCACATTCAGCGCCTTGACGCACTTGCCGATGCTCTCCGGCAGCGGTGTGGCCGTGCCGTCGAAGCTGTAGCTCGCCTCGGGGTAGAGCAGCACAGACGTTTTGAGCGTCCGCACGCAGTAGAGCATATCGCGCACGAGCGTCGTGTCCGAGCAGAACTTGCGCGTGGGGATGCAGCCGACGCTGCGCATCAGCCACTCCTTGCCGACAAAGCCGTCCGACGTGCAGACGATGTTGAACGGGCGCGGGTACAGCACCGCCTCCGCGATTTTGAGGTCGAGAAAGCACGAGTGGTTCATCAGGACAAGACAGGGCTCATCGCTTTTGATCTGCGCCATGCCGATCTTCTCGCAGTGGAAATGCGTCGCCAGAAGGTCGGGCGCGGAGGCTGCGCGCAGGACCGTCCGGAACAGGAGCGACGGCTTTTTCGGCTTTTTGTGCACCTGCGGCGGCTGGGCAAGCGCCTGTTCATATGTCATATCGACGACTTTAATTTTCATTCTGTTTCTCCGGCACGACGTGGATGTTCAGATGATCGTAGGACATCTCCACGTTGTGCTTTGCAAAGGTGTTGCGCAGGCGCTCGTACATCTTAAAATAAGTGTCCCAGTAGGCGTCTGCCGCCGTCCAGCAGCGGATGGTGTATTCGATGGAGCTGGCACCGTAATTCGAGAGATACACCGTCGGCGTGGGTTCTTTCAGCACGGCGGGGAAGGCGAGAACGGCGTCCATGCAGGCCTGCTTCACCTCGTCCGTCGGCGCGTCGTAGGATGCTGTGACCTTGTAGACGATGCGGCGGCGGCCCAGGACGGTGAAGTTGATGATCTTCGAGCTGGACATTTCGCGGTTGGGCTGGAGCACGATCTGTCCGTCCGGCGTTTCAATCTTCGTGTGCGTCAGTGAAATTTCACGCACCGTGCCGGTCGTGCCGCCGACTTCGATCTCGTCGCCGAGCGAGAACGGATGCGAGAAGAGAATGACGAGTCCGCCGGCGACGTTGCCGAGAATGTCCTCGGCGGCCAGCGTGACGCCCAACGTCAGCACCGACATGATGGCGGTGAGCGACGAGGTGTTGATGCCGAGCGCCTCGGCTGTGATGATGATGGTAAGCAGATACAGAAGCGTTTTGAGGCTCGTGAGGATGACCTTTTGCAGCCGCTCGTTCAGGCGGTTCGCGCGCGAGAGCAGCCGCGAACAGAGCTTGAGCACGAGCCGCACGACGATCAGGCAGATGAGGAACGTCAGCAGCGCGGAAAGGATGCTGCCGATGCTGTAGCCACCGATCGAGCGGGAGATGATCTGGGAAATATTGTCCATGGCGTTTCGCCCCTTTCGATGCCCAGTATATCAGTGTTGCCGCGCCTTTGTAAAGAGCACGCTAAGAATCCTCAGAATTCCTTAAACTTTGCCGGTTGAGAAACGGGCGGGAAGAGCGTATAATGCAACGCGATCTTTTTTGAAAAGGAAGTGCCCGCATGCGCCCTTACGCCCTCATCGACCTCCACTGCGACACGTTGACCGACTGCATGTACGCAGGATCGAACATCATCGACACACTCGACGATCCCGCGCGCACGCTGTCGCTCACAAGTATTCCGAAGGACATCCACTGGGCGCAGTTTTTCGCCGTGTTCGTGCCCGATGAGCTGCGCGGGAAGAAGGCCATCCGCTTTTTTGATGACGCCTGCGCGAATTTCGACCGCCAGATGCGAAAATTCGCAGATCGTGTGTCGCCCTGCCGCAATGTTGCCGATATGGAGCGCGCGTGGGCGGCGGGGAAGACCGCGGCCTTTCTGAGCGTGGAAAACGGCAGCGCGTTTGCTGGCGACCTGTCGCGCATCGGGAAGACGAAGCGTCAGGGCGTCTGCGCCGTGACGCTGACGTGGAATGGGGAAAACGAGCTCGGCTCGGGCAATGTGACGGACCGCGGCCTGACGGACTTTGGCCGCGCCGCCGTGCGCGAAATGGAGCGCTGCGGCATTTTGATCGACGTCTCGCACCTGAACGACGCGGGGCTCGCGGACGTGTTCGAGACGGCGGAAAGGCCGTTTCTCGCCACGCACTCCAACGCCCGCGCAATTTGCGCGCACAAGCGCAACCTGACGGACGTGCAGATCAAGGAGATGGTGCGCCGCGGCTGCCTGATCGGCCTCAACTACTACGGGCCATTCCTGCGCGACGGGGGAGCGGTCAGGAGCTTAGACGACGTCTATCGCCATGTGGCGCACTTTTTCGACCTCGGCGCGCGCAAAAACCTCGCCCTCGGCTCGGACTTCGACGGCGCGGTGCTGCCGCCGTGCCTTGATTCGCCGGAGAAGGCGGCAGATTTTTACGAGTATCTGCTTTCGCGCGGCGTATCGCAGCAGGACGCGGACGGCATTTTCTTTGAAAATGCTCGCACATTCCTGCGGAAAAACCTTGGGTGAGCGCAAAACGCTTGGCAGCGGGCAACGCACTGTGATACAATCAATAAAAACAGGGGAGGGGAGCACATGGCAAAAAAATCGAGCCGCAACACCAAGGCGCGCATCGTCTCGGCGGCGTGGAAGCTCTTTTACGAGCAGGGCTATGAGGAGACGACGGTGGAGGAGATCATCTTCGAGTCGGAGACGTCGAAGGGCTCGTTCTACCACTATTTTGACGGCAAGGACGCGCTGCTCTCGTCCCGCTCGGTGCTGTTTGACGAGCGGTATGAGGAGCTGATGCAGCAGCCCCACGACGAGATGGACTGCATCGAGCTCTTATGCTGGCTCAATCAGGAGCTGTTCACGACGATCGAGAACACGGTCTCCATCGAGCTTCTGGCGCGGCTTTTTTCCTCCCAGCTCGTGACCAAGGGAGAAAAGCACCTGCTCGACCGCAAACGCACGTACTATCGTCTTTTGCGCCAAATCGTCTCTCAGGGGCAGGAGCGCGAGGAGCTGACCGACACGCGTACCGTGAGCGAGATCGTCAAGGCCTACGCGATGTTCGAGCGCGGGCTGATGTATGACTGGTGCCTTTCGAGCGGGGAATATTCGCTTGTGCAGTATGCGCGCGAGATGATGCCGCTCTTTTTAGACGGCTTTCGCAAAAAATAAAATTCGTTTCAAAAACAGTCTACTAAATCGTCTTGCAGAAAATGCAGTAAAATTAATCAAAAACTCAGAATTTTGCAGTGCCGTACAGGAATTATTCTGTACGGCGTTCTGTATTTACGTCTGCTTTCTTTTGTGCTATATTGTGCAGGTCTTAACGAAAGCTGAAGGAGAAAATCACATGACAAGCGCACAGATCATTATTGTAGTGACCATCGTGCTCTACCTCGCCGCGATGGTGTTGGTGGGCGTGTATTTTGGCAAGAAGGGCAGCGGCAGCAGCTCGGACGACTTCTACCTCGGCGGGCGCAAGATGGGCCCCATCGTCACGGCCATGAGCGCCGAGGCGAGCGATATGAGCAGCTATCTTTTGATGGGTCTGCCTGGCCTTGCCTACCTCTGCGGACTGCCGGAGGTGACGTGGACGGCCATCGGTCTGGCCATCGGCACGTATCTCAACTGGCTGATCGTCGCGCGCCGCCTGCGCCGGTATTCGGCCAAACTCGGCGCCATCACGATCCCCGACTTTTTCGCCCGCCGCTTCGGAGATAAGAAGCATCTGCTTTCCTGCATCGCGGCGGTCGTAATCCTCATTTTCTTCATTCCCTACACGGCGTCCGGCTTCAAGGCCATCGGCACGCTCTTCAACAGCCTCTTTGGTGTGGAGTATCATACGGCAATGATCGTCGGCGGCATCGTGGTCGTGCTGTACACGGTGATGGGCGGCTT
>ENA-UOOA01004764-UOOA01004764.1-human-gut-metagenome-genome-assembly--contig:-P61old-NODE-4764-length-14975-cov-8.763405_pt1 | contig 14975 bp, 10 predicted proteins | sample MGYA00242467_ERZ724014 | MGnify/ENA metagenome assembly ERZ724014
ACAATGTCGGTGTCGGCAAGACGGTGACCTTCACCGGCTTCAAGCTGGCCGGTGCCGCGGCGGCGAACTATACGCTGGCGGCACAGCCCGCAGACACCACGGCAAGTATTTCTGCCAAGGAGCTGACAATCAAGAGCCTCAAGGTCAAGGATAAGCAGTATGATGGCAGAAACACGGCCGAGATCGACGGCACACCGGCGCTTGTCGGTGTGGTGGACGGCGACAAGCTGGAGCTGGTGGCCGGTACGCCGACTTTCGACCGCGTGACGGTCGGCAAAAACATTCCGATCAGCTTCACGGCGTTTACGCTCTCCGGAGACGAGGTGACCGTGAGCAACTACACGCTCACGCAGCCCAGCGGCATTACAGCGAATATTGTGGAACATGTGGCTGACGGCAGCGAGTATGGGGTAAACGCCAATGACTGGATCAATACCGATTTCATCATCACGGCAAAGCAGGGCTACAAGCTTAGCCTGACCGATACGGCCGACGGCGAGTGGACGGATACCCTGACCGCATCGGATGAAACCGGAAACGGCAAGCTGACCTTCTATGTGAAGAATACCGCAACCGGTGTGATCTCGGCGGCAGTGACCGAAAACTACAAGATTGACAAGACCGCGCCGACCGGCGAGGTTAAGCTCAATGAGCGCACGGCGTTCCAGAAGTTTATTAACACAATTACCTTTGGTCTGTTCTTTAAGGACGATGTCCATGTCCAGCTGACGGCACAGGATGAGGCTTCGGGCGTGAAATCGGTGCTGTATTACAAGTCGGATAAGGCATTGACAGACGATGAAGTCCGCGCGAACACGGACTGGACCGACAGCAGCGATTTCGACATCGCAGCGAAGGATCGGGAGAAATTCATTATCTATGTGCGCATAGAGGATAAGGCCGGCAATGTTGGCTACATCGGCTCGGATGGCGTCACTTTCGATACGACGGCGCCCGGGATCATCGGTGTGGAGAATGGCAAGACCTACTATGTGACGAAGAAGGTCGCGGTCGGGGATGACAACCTTGCCTCAGTGACGCTGAACGGCACGCCGGTGGAGCAGGCGTTCAGCCTTGCGGGCAACACGGATACGGTCTATGTGATCCGTGCGGTGGATCAGGCCGGCAATGTGACCGAATACACGGTGACCATGAAGCCGATCGCAGCACTTACCGAGGAGATCGCAGCCATCACTGCGAAAAATGTAAAGTCCAGCGACAAGGCGGCGATTGAGGCCGCCGAGGAGCGGGTGGCCGTCGTGGAGACGCAGGATGCCACTGCGGAGGAGCAGAACGCCCTGCAGGCAGCCGGCGAAAGATGCGCGGCGCTGAAACAGCGTATCGCGGATGTGGCCGGCGAGATCACCCATCTGACCGACGGCGTGAATGGCTACGACGCTGACAAGGTGACCAGTGCCGACAAGGCGGATATTGAAAAGCTGATCGGCGATATCAATACCCTGCTTGACGGCAACAACCTGACCGATGCTGAGCGCGCGGCGCTGGAAGCGCTGAAAGCGACGGCACAGGCGCTGCTGGAGCGTCTGGCATCGGCCAAGGCGGCGACCGAAAGCGAGGAGATCACCACCGTAAAGGACACCACCAAGGAGGATGTGAAGCTGGACGATAAGGAGGACCTCGAAAAGGCTGAGAAGGCCCTGGAGGAGGCGCTGCGCGACTTTGACGGCAACTATACCGAAGAAGAGCGCGAGGAGCTGGAAAAACAGCTGGAGAGCGTGAAAGAGGCACTGGCTGCCGTCGGCAATACCGAAAAGGCTGCCGAGGAGATCGGTAAGCTTCCCACCGTGGATGATGTCAAGCTCGGTGACAAGGATGCGGTGGAGCGCGTCGGTAAGCTGGTGGAAGACCTGACCGATAACGAGAAGACCATGCTTGGTCAGGAGGCGCTCGATAAGATTGGCGCCCTTGCGGAAAAGGTTGCGGAGCTGGAGAAGATCTCCTTTGCGCCGTCGATCATCGAGGGTGCCGGCCAGCAGTGGAACGGAGAAGGCGGGGCAAATGCCCGCTTCCGCAGCAATGCGGTGTTTGAGGAATTCCGCCGGGTTCTGGTGGATGGCAGGGAGCTGGACAGCGCCAACTATATTGCCTATGCCGGCAGTACGGTGGTGGAGCTGAAAACGGCCTACCTCAATACCCTTTCGGCCGGTGAGCACACGCTCAGCATCGTATCGCAGAACGGTACAGCCGTTACCACCTTTACGGTGGAACGGGAGGTGGCCGCCGACTCCCCGCAGACCGGGGGCGCAGCCGACCTGCTGCTGTGGATGGCGCTGCTGTTCGTCAGCGGCGGCGTTCTGGCCGGTACCGTGATCACGGATAAGAAAAAGACACCTATGGCAGGATGACCCAAACAAACAGCGGAACAGGCGTCCCAAAACGGCTGTTCCGCTGTTTGCTATTTTTTGTGTTGCTTTTTCCGGCATTCTCTGCTATACTTATAAATGAACGACTGGTCGTTTAATTTTTGTGTACGGAGAGATGTCAATGAGAACCGAGCAGCAGCACAACGAACGCAAGCGGGCGATTATGGAGAAGTGCTTTGACTGCTATGCAGAAAACGGCCTGACCGGCACGGGGCTGCAGTCGCTGGCCGAAGCGTGCGGCTGCACCAAGGCCAACCTGTACGCCTATTTCAAAAACCTGGATGAGCTGATCATCGAGTCCACCGCCTACTGCATGGCAAAGGTTGAGGACGACTTTATGAAGAAAGCGCCCACCGATCCAAAGGATGTGCTGCGGTTCATCGAGGAAGTACCCTACTGGACAGCGAAAAAGCACGGGAAAAAGTATCGCCTGATGTACCAGGTGTATACGCTGCCAAAATACATGGAGCACGGCAAGCGGTTTTTCGAGGGGGTCAACGAGCGCTATACGGAATATGCCAAGCAGTTGGAGCCGAAGATCGGCATTCCGTATACGACCATCACGCCGCTGATCTTCATATTCGTCCGCGCGTGTGTGCACTACGCCATGTTCGAGGATGAATACTATCTGAAATCCCAGATGGAGGTTCTGAAGCAGGGGGTCGCCCTGTTTGCCGATAAATACCGCTCACAGTATCTGAACGGAGGTAACGCAAAATCAGAAAACGCCTACTCAGTATCCTGCTGATGCTATGTATGCTGTTCTGCCTTGCGCCAACGGACGTGTTTGCTGCGGTGGCAGCATCTGGCTGCTGTTCATCAGCGGCGGTGTGCTGGCCGGCGCAGCGGCCGCAAAGAAACAACAGAAGAACTCCTTACTCCCCAAATAGCAGGGCGGCGGTTGGCAGCAATCGCCGCCCTGCCGCATTGCATCGGGGGTGAAGGAAAGGCACAGTTTCGTTTCAGTTTAGTTTTCGTTGCTACCATCATGTCAAAATTGGTCGAATACTGTCGACCGGAAAGATGATGGAGGGAAACCCATATGAACCGAGTGAAAATTCTGACCGATTCCTGTGCCGACCTGACGCCGGAGCTGATGCAGCGCTATGACATCGACTATGCGCGGATGAACACGGTGTTTGAGGGGGAGACCTCGCCGGCGCTGCTTTCCTGGACGCCGGAGGATGTGCACGCCTTCTACGGGCTGATGCGGCAGGGCAAGCGTATCACCACCACGCAGGTGCCGGTGGATGAATTCCAGCGGATCTTTACGCAATATCTGGAGGAGGGATGCGATATTGTGTACATCGCCTGCTCCTCCAAGCAGTCCGGTTCGGTGAACACCGGGCATGTGGTGGCGGAAAAGCTGCTGGAGGGCTATCCGGACGCGCAGATCCACTGCATTGACTCGCTGAATGCCAGCATGGGCGAGGGCATGTTGGCCATTGAGGCGGCAAAAATGGCCGCCGGGGGCTTGACAGCCGCAGAAATTGCCGATAAAATCATGCATATGCGGAAAAATGTCAACGAATACTGCACCGTACACTCGCTGGATGCCCTGCGTCGCGCCGGCCGTGTGAAAGGGTCTGCCGCCTTTTTCGGCAACCTGATGGGGGTGAAGCCGATCATCCTGGCCGATGCAGACGGCGAACAGGCCGCCTATAAGAAGGTCAAGGGTCGGCAAAGCTCCCTGCGGGAGATCGTTGCCCTGCTGAAGGAAAGTGTGATCGCTCCGCAGGAGCAGACGCTGTATCTGGCGCATGCGGACTGCGCGGCCGAGGAAGTGGCTGCACTGCAGCAGCTGCTGCGGCAGGAGATCCCCTGCAGGGATGTATATGTCGGGTATATCGGGCCGATCATCGGTGCCTCCATCGGGCCGGACGCCTTTGCGGTGTTTGGTATGGGGCGCGAGGTCACCTTCCGCATAGGGGGCTGACGCATGAATATACCTGTAGTGGATGCCCCGCTGTATTGCCGGATGCTTGCCGGCGGTGCGGAAAATCTGCAGCGCCATGCGGCGGAGATCAATGAGCTGAATGTGTTTCCCATCCCGGATGGCGACACCGGGGACAATATGCTGCTGACCATCCGCGGTGGTCTTGCGGCACAGCCGCAGGGCGGCCTGGGCACCGCTGCCCGGGCAGCCGGCGACGGGATGCTGGTGTCCGCGCGGGGAAATTCCGGGGTGATCCTGTCACAGCTTTTTGATGGGATTGCCGCCGGCCTTTCCGGCTTGGAAACGGCGGATGCCGGCCAGCTTGGCCGGGCGTTTGAGGAAGGGGTGGCCCACGCCTATCGGGCGGTGCTGGAGCCGGCAGAGGGAACCATTCTGACGGTGGCACGGGAGGCTACGCAGGCCGCCTGTGCGGCAGAGAGCGCGGATATTGTCGGCTTTTTCGCCGCCTTTCTGGCGCAGGCTGAGCGCTCCCTGCAGCACACACCGGAGCTGCTGCCGGTGCTGAAAAAGGCCGGTGTGGTGGATTCCGGCGGCGCCGGCCTGCTCCGTATTGTGGAGGGGATGCAGCGGGTGCTGACCGGCGAACCGCTGCCAGCCGCATCCGTGCCGGCCGATGCACCGGCTGGCTCACAGCCCGGCTCACAGCCCGGCTCACAGCCCGGCTCGCAGCCGAATATTCAGGCCTTTACAGAGGACAGCGTGCTGGAGTATGGGTATTGCACCGAGCTGCTGCTGCGCCTGCAAACAGCCAAAACAGATGTGGAGGCTTTTGCAGTGGAAACGCTGACAGAGTATCTGCAAACCATCGGTAATTCGGTGGTGGCGTTCAAAACCGGCAGCATCGTGAAGGTGCATGTGCACACCATGACGCCGGACCGTGTGCTGGCCTTTTGCCAGCGGTACGGCGAGTTTCTGACCGTGAAGATCGAAAATATGTCCCTGCAGCACAATAGCCTTTCGCCGGCGGAGACGCCGGCACCGGAGCGCCGCCCCTTCGGGGTGGTTACGGTTGCCTGTGGGGAGGGCATCCAGGCGCTCTTCCGGCAGCTTGGGGCGGATGAGGTCATCAACGGCGGCCAAAGCATGAATCCCTCCGCCGGCGATTTTCTGGCCGCATTTGACCGGGCGAATGCCGATACCATTTTTGTGCTGCCGAACAATGGCAATGTGCTGCTGGCTGCCCGGCAGGCGGCCGGGATGTACACCGGCGCAGATGTGCGGGTGATCGAAAGCCGCAGCCTTGGCGAGGGGTATGCGGCACTGTCTATGCTGAACACCGAAAGCGGCGATGCCGACGCGATCACTGCGGAGCTGACCGCCGCCATGGAAGGTGTGGTGACCGCTGCGGTGGCCACCTGCTCCCGCGATACGGACAGCGATGGGCTATCCCTGTATAAGGGCGAATATATCGGCTTTATCGGTGATCGGATCCTTTCGGCGGACAATGACCCGGTGGATACGGCCAGGCGGCTGGTGGATGAACTGGATTTCACCGACCATGAGATCTGTATCCTGCTCAGCGGCAAGGACGCCGATGAGCAGCAGACGCAGGCGATCCGGGCCTATATTGCGCAGACCCACCCCGGCTGTGAGCTGTATGTGACCGCCGGCGGGCAGGAGATCTACCGGTATATCCTGATCATTGAGTAAAGGGGAGACCCATATGAAATATGTCCTCTACGGCCTGTGCGCCGTGCTGGCCTACCTGCTTTCGGGCTTCAATCCGGCCATTGCCCTGTCCAGGGCGGTGTATCACACCGATATCCGCACACAGGGCAGCGGCAATCCCGGCTTTACCAATTTCCGCCGGGTATTCGGTGCACGGTACGCCTGGGTGGTGTTCCTTCTGGATATCGGCAAGGGGCTGGCGGCACTGAGCGTGGCCGGGCTGCTGTTCCGGCACTTCGGGGATGGCTGGCAGGCCGGCGTGACCTATGGAGCGGCGTTTGCGCTGGTGGGGCATGCCTTTCCCGCACAGTATGGATTTCGCGGCGGCAAGGGCTTCCTGGTGTGCCTTTCGGCAGCGTGGCTGCTGGACTGGCGCGCGGGGCTGGCGGCTACGCTGGTGATGGTGGTGCTGCTGCTGACGACCAGGTACATGTCCCTCTCCACCATGGCGGGGCTGATCGTGGGCGCCGGCTGTGTGGCGGCGCTGGGGGCGGCACTGCCCGTGTGTGTGGCCTATGCCGCCTGTGTGGCCTTTGTGGTGGTCCGCCACCGGGAGAATATCCGCCGGCTGCTGCACGGCAATGAGACAAAATTCCGCTTTGGACATTCATAAATCAGGAGGCGTAGGCAAACATGACCGGACAGACGGCGCTGTACCGCGCAGGAATTGATATCGGCTCTACTACCGTGAAGCTGGTGATCACGGATGAAGATGGCCGGCTGCTTTTCGGCGAATACCGCCGGCATCTGGCGCACACCAAGGATACGCTGCTGGCACTTCTGGCGGAGGCCGGTGAGCGGCTTGGCGATGTGCGCCTTTCGGTGCACATTACCGGGTCCGGTGCCATCGGTATTGCCCGGTCGCTCAGTGTGCCCTTTGTGCAGGAGGTTGTGGCCGTGGCGGCAGCGCTGAAGGCCGCCTGTCCCCGCACGGATGTGGCAGTGGAGCTGGGCGGCGAGGATGCCAAGATCATCTATTTCACCGGTGGGCTGGAGGAGCGCATGAACGGCGTGTGCGCCGGCGGCACCGGCTCCTTTATTGATCAGATGGCGGCGCTGCTGCAGACCGATGCCGCCGGCCTGAACGAGATGGCGCAGCATGCGCAGGAGCTGTATCCCATCGCTTCGCGCTGCGGTGTGTTTGCCAAAACGGATATCCAGCCGCTGATCAATGACGGCGCCTCCCGTGCCAATATTGCGGCATCGGTGTTTCAGGCGGTGGTCAATCAGACGGTTTCCGGTCTGGCCTGCGGCAAGCCGATCCGCGGCAATGTGGCTTTCCTCGGCGGCCCGCTGCACTTTTTGCCGGAGCTGAAGAAGGCATTTATCCGCACGCTGCACCTGCCGCCGGAGGCGGTGATTGATCCGGAAAATTCCCACCTGTTTGCGGCGCTCGGTGCGGCTATGGCGCGGGAGGAGGGGGCGCAGCTGACCCTCTCGGCGCTGACAGAGCGCCTGAAGAACGATACCAGAACCGAGTACGAGACCAAGCGGCTGGAGCCGCTTTTTGCCGATGAGGCGGAGTACCATGCATTTCTGCAGCGCCATGCGCAGGCGCGGGTGAACAAGGCGCCGCTGGCGGAATACAGCGGCAATTGCTTCCTCGGCATTGACGCCGGCTCCACCACCACCAAGATGGTGCTGATCGGTGAGCAGGGTGAGCTGCTGTTCTCCACCTACGAAAACAACCAGGGCGACCCGATCAAAACGGCGATCGCCGCTATGGCGGCGCTGGAGCAGGCACTGCCGCCGGCAGCGCATATCGTGTACAGCTGCTCCACCGGCTATGGTGAACAGCTGCTCAAATCAGCCTTTTCGCTGGATGAGGGCGAGGTGGAGACCATCGCCCATGCCACGGCTGCACGCTTTTTTGACCCGGCCACCGACTGTGTGCTGGATATCGGCGGCCAGGATATGAAGTGTATCCGCCTCAAGGACGGTGTGGTGGATTCCATCATGCTCAATGAGGCCTGCTCCTCCGGCTGCGGCTCATTTATCGAAAATTTTGCCGCTTCGCTGGGGCTTACGGCGGAGAATTTTGCGGCCGCGGCCGTCACCGCCACGGCGCCGGTGGACCTTGGCACCCGCTGCACCGTGTTTATGAATTCCAATGTGAAGCAGGCGCAGAAGGAAGGCGCCACTGTGCCGGATATTTCGGCCGGGTTGGCCTATTCGGTGATCAAAAATGCACTGTATAAGGTCATCAAGCTGGCGGATGCACGGGAGCTGGGCAGCCACATCGTGGTGCAGGGCGGCACCTTCTATAATAAGGCCGTGCTGCGGGCGCTGGAAAAGATTGCCGGTGCCCAGGTGACCTGCCCGGACATCTGTGGCCTGATGGGGGCCTTCGGGGCGGCGCTGATCGCCCGCGAACGCTATGCGCAGCGGTCCGCCGGGGCGCAGACGACGACCCTTTCCTTTGCCGATATCCGCGCCCTGCAGTATCACAGCACCACCGCGCGCTGCGGCGGGTGTGAGAACAACTGCCTGCTGACCATCAATACCTTCTCCGGCGGACGGCGGTATATTACCGGCAACCGCTGCGAAAAGAAGGTGGGTGGCAACGGCGGCAAGAAGGGCGAAAACCTGGTGGAATACAAGCGGCAGCGCCTGTTCGGGTATGAGCCGCTGCCGCCGGAGCAGGCACCGCGCGGGGTCATCGGCATCCCGCGGGTGCTGAACATCTATGAGAATTATCCTTTCTGGGCAACCTTCTTCCGCGCACTCGGTTTTCGCACGGTGCTCTCGCCCTTTTCTTCGCCGAAGCTGTACCAGCTGGGCATGGACTCCATCCCCTCCGAATCGGAATGCTACCCGGCCAAGCTGGCGCACGGCCATGTGCAGTGGCTGATCAACAGCGGGATAGAGACCATTTTCCACCCAAGCGTGTTCTATGAATATCAGGAGACCGCCTGTGCCCGCAATCATTTCAACTGCCCGATGGTGATCGGCTATCCGGAAAATATCCACAACAATGTGGAGGATGTGGCGGACGGCCGCGTGCGGTATATCCACCCGTTTATGGCCTTCACCGATGAGGCGACTGTGACCCGCCGCCTGGAGCAGGTGTGCTTGGAAAGCTGGGGCATCCCGGCGCAGGAGGTGCGCCGTGCCGCGCAGCTGGCATGGGCAGAGCAGCGGCAGGCCAAGGCGGATATCCGGGCCGAGGGGGAGCGGGTGCTCAGGCGTATGCACGATCTTGGTGAGCGCGGTATTGTGCTGGCCGGCCGTCCCTACCACATCGACCCGGAGATCAACCACGGGATTCCGGAGATGATCGCCTCCTACGGCCTGCATGTGCTGACGGAGGACAGCCTGCCGCCGGTGGCGGCCGATGACCGGCCGCTGCGGGTGCTGGATCAGTGGACCTACCACGCCCGGCTGTACAATGCTGCAGAGTATGTGCGTACCCGCAGCGATCTGGAGCTGGTGCAGTTGAATTCCTTTGGCTGCGGGCTGGATGCGGTGACCACCGACCAGGTGTGCGAGATCCTGGAGGGCGCCGGACGGCTGTATACGGTGCTGAAAATTGACGAGGTGAACAACCTCGGCGCGGCGCGTATCCGCATCCGCAGCCTGCTGGCGGCCATGAACAGCCAAAAGCCGGTTGGCACCCCGCCGCCGGCCTATGCGTATCACCGCACCGAATTTACGAAAGAGATGTTCCGCGAGGGCTATACCATCCTTGCCCCGCAGATGAGCCCGATCCACTTTGATCTGGTGGAGCCGGTATTCCGCCGCTATGGCTACCGGGTGGAGATGCTGAATAACGCCACCAAAAAAGCGGTGGATATGGGGCTGAAGTATGTCAATAACGATGCCTGCTACCCTTCCATTATCACCGTGGGGCAGATGATGGAGGCGGTGCTTTCCGGCCGGTATGATACCGACCGGCTGGCACTGATCATGACGCAGACCGGCGGCTGCTGCCGCGCCAGCAACTATGTCGGTTTCATCCGGCGGGCACTGGATAAGGCGGGGTATCCGCACATTCCGGTCATCTCGCTGAATGCCGGCGGGCTGGAGAAAAACAGCGGCTTCCACCTGACGGTGCCAATGCTGAAGGCTGGCCTGCGGGCGGTGATCTGGGGTGATCTGCTGATGCGCTGCCTCTACCGGGTGCGGCCATACGAGCAGGAGCCCGGTGCAGCGGATGCGCTGCACCGTAAGTGGCGGGAGATCTGCATCAACACGGCCCTTGGGACAGAAAAGCGGTATTCCAACCGGCAGATCTGCGAGGGGATCGTGCGGGACTTTGACACCCTGCCGATCAACGAGGCACTGCGCAAGCCGCGGGTGGGCATCGTCGGCGAGGTGCTGGTGAAATACATGCCGCTGGCCAATAATCATCTGGTGGAGCTGCTGGAGCGGGAGGGCGCCGAGGCGGTGGTTCCGGATTTCCTCGATTTTATTTCCATGTTTGCTTACAATGCCCAATTTAAGCATGAGGCACTCGGTGCCTCCTGGTGGGGTGCGGTGGTTTCCCGGCTGGGGGTGGATGTGCTGGATGTGCTGCGACGCCCGGCTTTGGAGGCGCTGCGGCACAGCCGGCGCTTTACGCCGCCCTCCACGATCGACGAGATCGCCGATTGTGCCCGCCCGTTCCTCTCCATCGGCAACCAGTACGGAGAGGGCTGGTTCCTGTGCGGCGAGATGGTGGAGCTGCTGCATGAGGATGTGCCAAACATCGTGTGTATCCAGCCGTTTGCCTGCCTGCCCAACCACATCACCGGCAAGGGGGTCATCAAGGCGCTGAAAAAGGCGTATCCGCAGGCCAATATTGCGGCGGTGGACTATGACCCCGGCGCCAGCGAGGTGAACCAGCTGAACCGCATTAAGCTGATGCTGGCGGTGGCCAAGGAGAACATGCCGGCCGCACCGGCACCGGCGGAAGAAACGCCGGCTACGCCGATCACCGTTGGATAAAGCAACAGCGCCGCCGTAGGCTGAAAGCCTGCGGCGGCGCTGTTATTGTGCATCCCCCGGTTCTGCCGGGGGAGTTCCGCTTATTTTATCAGTTCCTCCGGGATGCGCTGCTGCCGGAAATAGTATTCGCGGTCGTGCTCATTGATCGGGCGCAGCACCCGGCAGGGATTGCCGACGGCGACCACATCGGCCGGCAGATCCCTGGTGACGACGCTGCCGGCGCCGACAACGGTATTATCCCCGATGTGTACGCCCGGCAGCACGATCACCCCGGCGCCCAGCCAGCAGTTTTTCCCGATGTGCACCGGGATATTGTACTGGTAGGCCTGCTCCCGCAGGGCAGGGAGGATGGGGTGCCCGGCGGTGGCGATGGTCACATGGGGGCCAAGCATGGTGCCGTCCCCGATATAGATGTGGGTATCGTCCACCATCGTAATGCCGAAATTGCAGTAGACATGCTGGCCAAGATGCACATGCCGGCCGCCCCAGTTGGCATAAAATGGCGGCTCAATATAGCAGCCATCGCCCACCTCGGCAAACAGCTCCTGCAGCAGTGTCTGCCGCCGTTTTCCCTCGGTGGGGCGGGTGGCATTGTATTCGTACAGACGGTCAAGGCAGCGGGCCTGCTCGGCCATGATCGCGTCATCCTCCGGCAGATACAGTTCGCCGGTGTGCATCCGTTCTTTCATATCCATGGCGGTATCTCCTTATCTTCTTCCGGTCCGCTCAGCTGACCATTCCGGTCAGTACCCAGCGCCCGTCCTCGTATACGGCGGTGCCGTTGGCGGTGTATGGCTCCGGTGTCGGCTCGTCAGCTGGCTCAGTCAGGGTACCGGAGACCGTAAAGTGGCAGGTGCTGCCCTGCACATCGGCAATGGTCAGCTTGTAGCCGGTCCAGTCCACAAAATAGCCCTTGCCGCCGACATGGTAGGTGTCCACGCACAGCTTGCCGTCCACATCCAGGTAGACCGGCATGCCGTTATTATCCAGCAGCAGCTCGGTGGCCTCGGCCGTGTACACGGTGTGCAGATACTCCTTCAGCTGGGTATAGGTCTGAAAACGGTCGCTCTCCACCGGGTACACATGATCCCCTTGAATGGGGGTGCTGCCGGTGGGCAGGCTGCCCAGCGTGAGCAGCCGGTTCATGCAGTAGAGATTTTCATTAAAGAGATTGCTGAGCTGTTTAACGGTGGGGGCCGGAACCAGAACCTCATCGGAGACGGGCGTGGAGCCGGTCTTCATCAGGGCGGTGTGGCTCTTGCCGCAGGCACACAGGCACATGATCAGCAACAGCGTTAAGGCCAACAGGCGTTTCATCGGTGTTCTCTCCTTTTCGCGGTGCTTTTGGCGGCGGCGCCGCCGGGCCGCTGGGGGCATCATAGCACATATATCCATATTTTGCAAGAAAAATGCGTCGGATACGGCCGCCTGATGTGCCCGGCGCTTGCATTGCAGCACAGAAAATGCTAAAATAAGGAAAAATTCAGGCAAAAGTGGTGAAACAATGAATCAGCGTACAAAAACCGTATGCCGTCGGGTCATCCGGCTGCTGATGGTGCTGCTGGCGGCCTTTCTGCTGGCCGTGGCTGTCGGTATTCCGATCATCAACAACGGCATTGCGTATGGCTTGGAAAAACATCTGAAATCAATTCCGCTGCCGGCGGATACGCAGCTGGTGGATTCTGTCTCATTGGCCGGAAAGATCAATGGCAACGGCAATGGGATGGAATACCAGGCGGCTATTCTGATACAAAGCACGCTGTCCCTGGCCGAACTGCAGGACTACTATGCGGCCTACGCCGGGGAGAACTGGGGTCACTGCCTGGTGACAACCCAGCACGGGCAGCGGGTGGAACCATTCGAGTATGGTGGTATGGAATACCGTCAGCCGGTCGGCGATGAGGGGTATTATACCGTGTACTCCCTTGGGAGCAGCTACGATTATCCCATGCGCAGCTGGTTGGATCTGGATTTACGCGGACATTGAAAAAAGCAGGGACAGCCGATCGGCTGTCCCTGCTTTTATGCTTTACTGGAAGCTGATGTCCAGCAGGCCGCTGGCATCTTCCCAGCGGTTGGATTCCTGCTTGGCACCCATCACCACGGCAATGGAGGTTTGTCCGTCCCGCGTGGCGGAGGCGATCAGGCAGTAGCCGGCCTCATTGGTGGAGCCGGTCTTGAGCCCCGTTGCGCCGGCGTAGGTGAAGGCGTTGTCCTCCCGCACCAGCTTGTTGGAATTTTTCCAGGTGACGGTCTGCCCGGAGAGCATGGTCACGGTTACCTGCGGCTGGCAGACGGTGCGGGCGATGATGTCTTGCTGCAGGGCATAGGTGGCGATCTTCAGCATATCGGCGGCGGTGGTGTAATGATCCTCGGCGTGGATACCGTCCGGATTGGAGAAATGGGTGCCGGTGCAGCCGAGCGCCTGTGCCTTCTCGTTCATCTTGGTGCAGAACAGGCGGATGGCGTCCACATTGCCGAGAGAATCGTTGTTGGCGATGCGGCGGCCGGCAGCCGCTGCCAGCGCGTAGGCGGCGTCGTTGCCGGAGGGCAGCAGCATGGCCTCGATCAGCTGTTCCATGGTCAGGCGGGAGCCGACGGTCAGGTAGGCGCGGCTGGATTCGGGGTCGATCAGACGGATCTCATCCCCCACGGTGATGGCGGTGTCTGCCGAGAGGTTTTCGCACGCCACGATGGCAGTCATCAGCTTGGTCAGACTGGCCGGGTAGCATTTGGCCTCGGCATTCTTGCTGTACAGCACCTGCCCGGTGGTCACATTCTCCAGCATGATGTATTCCGAGGCGGTATTGCGATCAATAAAGCTCTGCGGCAGTGTCTTGTTCGGCGCCGGCTGCACGGCTGACGAGGTTGGCGTGCCACTGCTGTCCGGCAGCCGGCTGCGCAGCGCCAGGGCAACACTGCCCACGGCCACCAGCAGGGCGGCAATTGCCGCCAGTATCAGCGGCAGCACTGGCCGTTTGCGCCGCGCCCGCCGCCCCAGACGAACTGTATCTCCCATGGTATCCTCCGCACTTCCTCATTTATATCGTTACCTGTCTATATTACCGCATTTGCCGCGAAAAAGCAATCCCCCAAATACGGCGCACGGAAATTCCGGTATGTGGATCGGAAAACAGCTGGAAACTGCCGGAAAAATGGCGCGAAAAGGCGTGCATGCTTGCTTTTTTCGTCAAATAGTGGTATAATCAGCCCGATACAGTGGGGAAGTGGGGCTGTCTGCCGTTCAGGAACACACGGCCGTCTGCTCCGGTCGGCTCCACGCATATTTTACGGAGGGATATATATGAAAAATCTGCAGGAGAACATCATTCCGTCGGAGCACCAGAACGACCGCTCGGTCTACCGCTTTGACGGCAGCGGCGTAAAGGTGCTGTTTGTTGGCAATTCCATCACCAAGCACGCACCGAAGCCGGAGGTTGGCTGGACGAATGACTGCGGGATGGCCGCTTCCGATATCGACCACGATTATGTGCATCTGCTGATGAAGAAGATCCGGCAGCTGGACCCCAATGCGGCGTACAGTATCTGCCAGGTGGCGGATCTTGAGCGGCAGTATGATGTGCCGCAGGTGCTGGAGAACTACCGTAGTGCGGTGGATTTTGGCGCGGATATCGTGATCATGTTCTTCGGCGCCAATGTGCCGGCGGACAAGTGCGATGGCGATCCGGCGCAGGTCAAGCTGTTTGAGCAGATGTATCGCCGCACCCGCGATATGCTGCAGGATGGCCATGCGGCGGTGTTCCATTCGCAGGGCTTCTATATCCGTCCGGTGCTGGATGTGGCCAAGAAGGCGGTTTCGGATGCCTGCGGTGATACCTGGATCTCGCTGGGGGATATCCCGAACCGCGAGGAGACGCACGGCCTGTTCAACCACCCCGGTGACCTCGGCATGCAGGAGATTGCCGATACCTTTTACGCGGCGATCGAACCGACGCTGCGGGCCCTGCTGAAGAAATAAGGCAAAAGCCCATTCTCAAGGGGTGCGCAACGATGACTACTTGTCTGTTTTTACCTATGCG
>ENA-UOOA01004767-UOOA01004767.1-human-gut-metagenome-genome-assembly--contig:-P61old-NODE-4767-length-14974-cov-7.258194_pt1 | contig 14974 bp, 8 predicted proteins | sample MGYA00242467_ERZ724014 | MGnify/ENA metagenome assembly ERZ724014
CGTTTTTACGAAAATCTTCGGCGAATTCGTAACTGCCTCACGGGCCGATGTGGGCATCGGCCCCTACAGTCAAAGTGGAAGGTGCGTACGAATTCGCCGCAAAACTCCAGCCAGCGGTTGTATTCCGTGCGGGCGGACAGAGTCGTCCGCCCCTACAGGCAAGCTGGAAGCGCTGTATCATAAAACACAGCCTGCTTCTCCTGTTTTACCGGATCATATCCAGCAGCGCCTCCGGCGAGATATCCTCCGTAATGCCGAAGCGGAGCATGGCGTAAAGCGTCTGCGGCAGCCCCTTGACGACGGTGTTGACGCCCGGATTGGTCGAGAGCGTCACATGCACGCCGAGCGACTGGAGCGTGACCTGCGCCAGCGTGGAATACTGTCCGGCGGGATATGCCAGCACATCGACCGGCTGACCGGTCGCGCCCTCTAAGAGCGCACGGCTGCGCGTAAAGTCCTCCGTCAGCGCCTGTACATAGGATTCCTCGCTTTCGCCGGGCAGCTGGAGGATGTTCTCCCGCACGGCCGAGCCCGTTTCATACGGCGGCCACTGGTGCATGTCGTAGGTATGGCTCTGGATGGAAATGAGGCCGGACGCGGTCATTTCCGCCGCCTCAGCCGCGCCGAAGTGCGGTGTAATGGTGTAGTCCGTGTCCTTGTAATGGTCCTTTCCGAATGAAACACCGATGGCGAAGATCGTCGCCTTCATGCCGTATTTCTGCAAAATCGGATAGGCCAGCGTGTAATTGCTCCTGTACCCGTCGTCAAAGGTAATGACGACCGGCTTTTCGGGAAGCGGCTCACCCCGCAGGACATATGCCTGCAGTTCGTCAAACGAAATGCCGGTATATCCGGCCTCGGCCAGCGCCCGGATCTGCGCCTCGAACTGCTCAGGTGAAACCATTTCGCTGTTCGTCACGTCCTCAGACAGATGGTGGTACATGAGGATGGGCACCTGCATGCTGATCTCGTCCTGTGAAAGTGGTTTCGGCGACAGGACGTTCAAAAAATAATCCTCCGGGGTGTCGGCGGTCACATAGGTTCCGAAATCGTCCGGGATCCAGAGATCCGTCCGGCCCGTCATGCGGGCGCAGATCATTTCGCCGGCGTTGTTGCGGAAGTGCGTGCCGTCATAGAAATAGCGCATCTCACAGCTGACGCTGCTGGACGAAAAATCCCAGAACGACGTGATTTGCGCCAGCGAACGGTAAAATTGCGCGACGGTTTCCGTCTCAAAATTTTTCAGATACTCGGCATACACCGGCCCGGCGACGACGGTGAGGTTCACACCCGCTTCCTCGCACAGGGTCTTGATCGCCGCGACGCTCTGCATACACTGCTCCGTGTACGGAAGCGAGAGCGTCTGGTGCGGATAGTCGGCGAAGACGGGGTAGCTTTCGAGATAGCGTTCCTCGCTGCCGATCGGTTCTGCGTCGCGCACGCGCTTGTCATAGCAGCCTGTCCGCTCGTCAAACACGTCGAATGTCTGCGGCAGAATGGTGTCCGTGCGCAGCGCTTTCAGCTTGGCAAGCGCATAGCGCGGGTCGGCGAAGAGATAGCGCGTGTAATACGAGAGTGCGGACGTGTCGGGGTCCTCCTTATAGTGGAGGTTCTTCGTCAGCCGGTCGGATTCCTCGTCGTAGGTCAGACCGTTGTCGAGATAGACATTCAGAATGAGATTCTTGACCTCGTAATGCTCCACCAGATATTGCGCGATCTTTTCGCAGTCGCGCATATCCGCACCGTACATGATAAGATTGTAAAAGTTGGCGCCATACGCCTCGTTGAACGCGTCTACCGGGAACGAACTGGTCGATGAGCAGCCGAGAATATAGGAATCATATTCATCATGGTGCTGCTCGAGATAGGTAAACTTCGCCACGCGGGGGTTATTCGTCTCGTCGTAGGAGAACCAGGAAAGCAGCCTGTCTCCGAACGCGCCGAAGGGATCGGCGGCAAGATTCAGCGCCGCCAGCAGCGCGGCCAGCACAAGGACAGTCGCAAGAAAGACCAGTACCCATTTTTTTGAACTCATTCGATCACCGCCTCAGAACTGCGTATAGATAAAGCCCGACGGGATATACCCGGCCCGGAACACGCCGAGCAGCAGCACAGCCAGCAGCAGCGCCGTCACGGTAAGCCACTGCACAAAGCCAGACTTCTTTTCCAGCGCAGCCCGGATCTGCACGCCGCGCTCCTGAAAGCACTCAAGCGTCAGCAAAACGGCCAGTCCCAGCGCGATCACAAGAAAATCCGTCTTTGCAAGGCCGAACGACAAAAGCGTCCCGTCGAACAGCTGCGACGGCTGCGGATGCAGCGCGGTCGTCTTCAAAAACCGGAACACGCAGCTCAGGCGCGGCGAACGCGTGAAATACCGCCCAATGAACACCAGCAGCATCGTGCGCAGCGTCATGAACACGCGCCATGCGGCGGATTTATCGTTGATGTGCAGCGCCGATTTCCAGCGCAAAAACGTCCGTTCCAGCAGAAGGGAGGCCGTAATGAGCACGCCGTTCCACAGACCGAAAGCAATATAGCGGAAGTTCGCCCCGTGCCAGATGCCGATGATCAGATAGACGATGAACGTCGCAAGCGATGTGGCAAAAATCTTGCCGCCTGTGCCCTTGATATGCGTGCGGGCCCAGCGGGAGAGCCTGCCGAACGCTTTGGACAGCGACAGCGGATAAAACACATAGTCGCGCATCCACGCACCGAGCGTAATGTGCCAGCGCCGCCAGTATTCCGTCAGGGACATTGCGAAGATCGGGCGGCGGAAATTCTCGGCCATGTCAATGCCGAACATCCGCGCGACGCCGCGTGTGATGTCAATGCCGCCGGAAAAATCGCAGTAAAGCTGAATGCAGTAGAACAGAATGCCGCTGGCAATGATCGCGCCGCCGTAGGGGCAGTTCTCCGTGATGACAGCGTTTACAAGCACGGCGGCCCGGTCGGCGATGACAAGCTTTTTAAAGTAGCCCCAGAGGCACAGCTGAATGCCAAGCTTCAGATCGCGCCAGTCAAGGCTGCGCTGCGATAAAAGCTGCGGGGCAAGCTGGTCGTACCGGCTGATGGGACCCTGCACCATCTGCGGGAAGAACGAAACAAACAGGCCGTATTTCAGCGGGTTTTTCTGCGCGGACAGCTTTCCTCGATAGACGTCGATCACATAGCCCACGCTCTGAAAGATGAAATACGATAGTCCCAGCGGCACAACGAAATCCCACCGGGGAAGCTTGTCCCCGAGGGCAGACGGCAGCGCGGAGGCCGTGAAGTTCCAGTATTTCATGAGATACAAAAGCCCGAAGCAGAGCACGAGACACGCTGCACAGATCCGCTTCTTCGCGCTGCGCACGGCAGTCTTCGCAGCCTTATCGGGCGCGGGGCGTGCGTTCTGCTTTTCGAGCAGCAGTCCCGCCAGCCACGTCAACCCCGCGACCAGCACGAGCCAGACGGCGCTTTTAACGCCGCCGGACAGGTAAAAGACCATGCTCGCCAGCAGCAGCACGACCCACTGCGCCTGCTTCGGAATCAGATAATACAGAATGACGCCCGCCGCAACGAGCCCCACAAAGGGCAAGGAGGCAAAGGACATATCAGTTCTGCCGGCTCTCGATGAGGTCCTCGATGGCCTCGACGCTGTTGAAGTTCTCCGGCGTCAGATCGTCCACGCCAAGTTCCACGTCGAACGCTTCCATCAGCTCCGTCACGACCGCGACGATATCCAGCGAGTCGATCAGGCCGTCGTCGATGAGGGCCGTTTCGTTCTCAAAGTCAATGCCCGGACAAATCTCCGTCAGGATCTCAATGATCTGCTTCCTCATAGTGTCAAAACTCCTTTATCCCAGCCGCAGCACGACGGAACGCCATCCGTCCGGCTGAAACTGATTTTTTTCGTATACATGTTCAGCGGGGGTATTCCCCACCCGCGCCCAGACGATACATTTCTGCCCGCCGGTCTTCATCTCCAGCAGCCGCAGCAGCCGTCCGGCGCATCCAAGCCCCCGGCAGTCTGCACGGACGGCCAGATGGCGGATCTCGCACTGCGCCCGCCCGGGTGTATAGTGCAGAAGTCCGGAAATTCCGTTCGCGTCTGTCAAACACAGCACCTGCCCGGCGCCGACCGCCTGTCGGAGTTCCTCGTCCGGCGGGATGCAGCCCGTCAGCGGGTCGAACTGTTCAAGTAAAAACGCCCGCACAGCCTCAAATGAAGCCTCTGCCGGAGTCTCAGCGGTATTCTGGACAGGAATTGCCGCCCGCGTACGCCGCAGACGGCAAAACGCCTCGGTAAAGCCGAGCGCGCACAGCGCGTCCTGCGCCCGGCGCATGGCGTCTTGGTCCTTTTCGCGGCAGGCAAGTTCTGTGATGAGCGGGGAAGGCTGCTCCGGCAGGCAAAGCTTTGCACCGGGGTGCAGATAGAAGTTCAGGAGCCGGTATCCGGCCCGCTGCCGAAGCAGCAGCAAAAAGCCGTCTCCTTCCTCGTAAAAAAGCCCGGCATCGATTTCGCGCTGGTAGTCTGCCGGGGATAAAAAGCAGTTGGTCACCACACCGCGCCGAAGCTGTGCGGACAGAAGCGGCGTAAGCGCTGCATAGCTTTCAACTCTGCGCATGCAAAAACCGTTCCTTCAGCGCCGCACGGTCAAGCTTGCCGTTGGCGTTGTGCGGCAGCGCCTCCAGCTTTTCATAGACGTTCGGCAGCATATATTTCGGCAGCGCCGTCCGCAGCGCCTTTGCAAGTGTATTGGTGTCCAGATTGCCCGCATAGACGCAGACGATCTTGTCGCGCATTGCGTCGTAGAAGCAGACGGCGTCGTGCAGGCCATCGACACTGTAGAGCGCCGTTTCAATTTCGCCCAGTTCGATGCGGTAGCCCATGTGCTTAATCTGCCCGTCACGGCGGGCAAGAAAATAGAAATTTCCGTCCTCGCGCTGCACGGCCATATCGCCCGTGCGGTAGAGAATGTCGCGGTAATCGGGGCAGAGCGGGTTCTGGATAAAGGCTGCATCGGTCTTTTCCGCGTCGGCAAAATATCCCGCCGCAAGCCCGGAGCCGCGCACGCATAGTTCGCCCGTCTCGCCGGGGGCCGCCTCGGTCAGATCGTCCTTTAACAGCAGCAGCTGCATATTGCGGCAGGCTTTTCCGATGGGGATCGGCTCGTCGTCGCGGTACGCGCGCGTCAGATGGAGTGCGGCGCAGTCAACGGTCGTTTCCGTCGGGCCGTACATATTATAAAGGTCTGCCTCCGGGATCGCGCGCTTCCACATGTTCACATACCGCGCCTGCAGCGCTTCGCCGCCGACGACGATCTTCCGCAGCGCATGCGGGACGCACCGTTCCAGCGCGCCGGAACTTGCCGCCAGATGGAACGCGGACGTGGCCCAGTTCACGGCGGTCACGCCGTGCTGGTCGAGTGCCTGCAGTAAAAACAGCGGCAGTGCGAAAAATTTTTTCTCCAGAATCACGCAAGTTGCACCGAGTTTCAGCGTCTGGTACAGATCCTTGCAGGAGGTGTCAAAGTAAAACGGCGACTGATTGCCGAAGACCTCGTGCTCGGTATAGCCGCAGAAGTCCGTCAGCCAGTCGGTAAAGTCCAGAATGGCGCGGTGGGAGATGACGATGCCCTTCGGCGTTCCGGTCGAGCCGGAGGTAAAGAGCAGGTACACGGGATCCAGATCGATGATCTGCTCGCGCCGGGCTTGCAGGAGCGCATCGTCCGGCGCGGTTTTCTCCGCTTCCTCCAGGCAGACAAGCGGCGCGCAGTCCGTAAGCCGCTCCGCCTGCGGGCGGCTCGATTCCGAAAAGACGATCGCGCGGGCATGCACCTGCGTGAGAATGCGGCGCATGCGCGCTTCGGGCATCTGCTCGTCGATGGGAACATAATAATTCCCGCTCTGCAAAACGCCTTGCAGGGCCGCAACGCTCTGTACTGTCCGGCCTGTGAGCACGGCCACGGGCGCGTTTTTGCAGCCCGGAAGTCCGGCCAGCACGGTTCCCAGCGCCCGTGCACGCGTCAGCAGCTGCCCGAAGGTCAGACTGCCGGAGGCGTCGGAAAAGGCAATCTTGTCCGGGACGCGCGCGGCGGTGCGCTCCAGATATTCAGCGGCGTTTGTCATCGGCATGAGCGCATCCTCCTTTAACTCGGCTGCACATACTTTTGAGAATTTTACCACATACGCGCGCAAATGTAAAGGCGGAACGCGGCGCGCATTTTTTCGCCCGCAGCGGTTGAGTCCGGGCTGGTTTCATGGTAGAATGCGGATAGAAAAAAACAGGGGAGTGCATGGTATATGGACAACCGAACGATCCTGATTGCAAACGACGATGGAATCGGCGCGGAGGGCATCGCGCGGCTGGCCGCGGCGGCGCTGCCGTTCGGCCGCGTCTTTGTCGCAGCGCCGGACACCCAATGCAGCGGCATGTCGCAGAAACTGACCATCCGGGGCGAACTTTCCGTGACGGAAGCGCCGTTCCCCGTTCCGGTCGAGGCCGCGTGGGCCGTCGGCGGAACGCCTGCGGACTGCGTCAAGGCTGCGATCAAGGCGCTTTTACCCGTGCGGCTGGACGTGGTGCTGACGGGAATCAACCGGGGGTATAACGCGGGCTTCGACATCGCGTATTCCGGCACGGTCGGCGCTGCGTTGGAGGCTGTGATGAACGGCGTGCCCGCCATTGCCTTTTCCGCGCGCGAGAACGGCAATCCCGGCGCGGCGGAGGCGTATCTGCCCGTCGTGCTCGAAGCGCTGCTTGCACGCCCGGCGGAGCCGGGGCGCGTGTGGAACGTCAATTTCCCGGACTGCGCCGCGGCGCAGTGCAAAGGCGTACTGTACGGCAGAACGCCGGCAGCGTGCAGCTTCTATGACAATGACTATGTTCGCACCGGCGACGCACTTTCCATCCGCGTCACGAATCCCGGCCCGGACAGATGCAAAGAAGGCAGCGACATCCATGCAGTCCTGCACGGATATGTTTCCGTTGGAGCAATCAGAAGTCCGCTTTTTTAAACTGACAGGAGGAATAAATTATGTATGATGTGATCGCGCTGGGCGAACTGCTTGTTGATCTTGCGGAGCGCACAAAGGACGAAAACGGCTACCCCACGCTTGCCGCCAACCCTGGCGGCGCACCCGGCAACTTTCTTGCCGCGCTGAGCGCGTATGGAAAGAAGACCGCGTTTCTCGCCAAAGTCGGAGACGACACCTTCGGCCATCTGCTGACCGGCACGATGCGCCGCGCCGGAATCGATACGCGCGGCATTCTGATCAGCCCCGACACATTCACGACGCTTGCCTTCGTGACCTTCGACGCGCACGGCGACCGCTCGTTCGCTTTCGCACGCAAGCCCGGTGCGGACACGCAGCTGCGCTGGGAGGAGATCGATCCGGCCATGCTGGAGCAGGCCCGCGTGTTCCACTTCGGTTCACTCAGCTGCACGGACGAGCCTGCCCGCACGGCCACGCAGAAGGCCGCGGCCTATGCCCGTGCGCACGGCAAACTCGTCACCTACGACCCCAATTACCGCGCCCCGCTGTGGAAAACGGAGCAGGAAGCGAAGGCACAGATTCTCTGGGGGCTTTCGCAGGCGGATATTGTCAAGATCAGCGACGAGGAGACGCAGTTCCTCTGGGGCTGCGGCCCGGAAGAGGGCGCCGAGCGCGTGCTGGCGCTGGGGGCGAGGCTCGTCATGGTCACGCTGGGGCCGAAGGGCTGCTTGCTTAAAAATGCACAGGCGGAATTCTCCTGCGGCTGCCCGAAGGTGCAGCCGATTGACACGACCGGCGCGGGCGATATCTTCGGCGGCAGCGCCGTATCCCGCTTTCTGGAACTGAACAAGGCGCCGGAGGCGCTGATGCGGGGCGATCTTGCCTATATGGCCCGCTACGCAGCAGCCGCTGCCAGCCTCTCCACCGAAGTTTCCGGCGGCATTCCGTCCATCCCGAAAAAGGAAGCCGTCCTGCAAAAAATACAGGAGGAATATTAAGTAAATGCGCCCTAAAAGACTCCCCTTTCAGAAGAGGTTCATACAGGATCATGGGTGACAATTTGCCCGCCCGGCAGGGACTGCCGGGCGGGCTTTGTCTGTCTGTTGGGGAATTTGTGGGCAGAATCAACAAAATCGTTTCGGTAAAATTTACGCAAAGCCGGTAAAATCTCCGTAAAGGCACTGGATTTTAACGGGCGGAACTGCTATACTATGAAATACAGAACTCTGCGACTGCGGCTCCCTTGACGGCTGCCGTTTTCGTTTCTGTATCAGGACGCAGAAGGAGGCTTCAAAAGAGGTGCTTTGCGCAGGACGAGCCTGCGCACAACATGAACATTCAGAATTTGAACAGAAATCAGGAGGAAATGCAAGCATGAAAAAACGTATCACGCGATGTCTTGCGCTGCTGCTGGCCGTCGTCATGGTCCTTTCGGTCATGCCGGCCGCTATGGCGGAGGAGACAACGCAGACGCAGACCTACACCAAGGTCACAGAAGCGCCTGCGGACTGGTCTGGTACATACCTGATCGTGTCCGAGGGTGACAAACTGATTATGGACGGTTCCCTTGACAAGCTTGACGTTGAAGGGAACAAGGTCGATGTTACGATCACCGACAGCAAAATCACCGGTGATTATGCGAAATATGCGTTTACCGTTGAGCCGATGACTGGCGGCTACGCCATCAAGTCTGCAAGCGGAAAGTATATTTCGGGTAAGTCCGGAAGCAACAAGCTGAACAGTGGTTCCACACAGTCTCTCAATACGATTGAACTTACCAGCGGTAAGGTGATCGTTACCAGCGACGGAACAACACTGCAATACAACAATGCAGCAAAGAACGGCACCAGATTCCGTTACTACAAGTCGCAGAATCAGCAGCCGATCTCGCTGTACAAGATTGAAACCGCAGCCAAGCAGCAGGTCGCAACCCCGACTGCTACCCCGGCTGCGGGCGAAGTAGCAAAGGGAACGAAGGTCGAGTTCAAGTGCAAGACTGAGGGTGCGAAGATTTCCTACAAGACCACGGGTGAGTATACCGAGTATACCGACCCCGTCGAGGTGAATGCAGACACCACCTTCACCGTCAAGGCCACGAAGGACGGCATGGACGACAGCGACGAAGTGAAATTCGCCTACACCGTCAAGGCCGAAGAACCGGTTCAGAGCCTGTTCAAGGACGGCGAGCAGATCGTCATCTACAACCCGGCTAACATGAAGGCCCTGTCCACTGAATACTCCGGCTTCTACAACAAGGGCACGGATGTAACGCTGACGAACGGCACGCTGACCGGCTACACCGAGGCCGACGTCTGGACGGTCGGCGTCAACGCGGACGGTTCTTACACGTTCTCCACCAAGGACGGCAAGAAACTTTCCATGGGTGAGAAGTTTACCAGCACACCGCTGGACGACGTGAACACCGCATGGAAGGTTTCCGCGGCTGCAACGACCGGCTGCTATTACATCCAGAACGCCGTGCGCGGCAACTATCTGGAGTGGTACGCCGATAAGAGCAACTGGAGCAGCTACAACAAAATCAGCGATGAACTGCTGTTTGCGCAGGCGTTCTACCGCGTCCGCAAGAGCGGCATCGTGACCAGCCTGTCCGACGGCGACACGGTCGTGGTCTTCAACCCGGCCAACGGCAAGGCCCTGTCCACCGAGTACTCCGGCTTCTATAACAAGGGCACGGATGTGACGCTGGCAGACGGCAAGCTGTCCGGCTACACCAAGGCCGACATCTGGACCGTCGGCGTCAACGCAGACGGCACCTACACGTTCTCCACCAGCGAGGGCAAGAAACTCTCCATGGGCGCAAGCTACGGCAGCACGCCGCTGGACGATGTGAACACCGCATGGAACGTCACGGCTGCGAAGACCGAAAACTGCTTCTATATCCAGAACGCCGCACGCGGCAACTATCTGGAGTGGTACGCCGAGAAGAACAACTGGAGCAGCTACAGCAGAATCGGCGATGAGGCGCTGTTTGCCCAGCAGTTCTATCTGGTTGTGGACGACGGCGGCTCCGATGAGCCCTCCGGCGATCTGCCCAAGCCCGGCGACAAGTTCGTGATCTACAACCAGAACGCACAGGCGGTTCTGGCGGCGGAGAACGATTCCAAGTCCATTGAAAAGGCAGCAGCTACCGTCGCGGACGGCAAGGCCACCCCGGCGAACGGCGCTGTCGTGTTCACCGTCGAGCAGAACGGCGAATACCTCCGCTTCAAGAGCGAGGCCTATGGCTACCTCTGCTCCAACGGCACTGGCAACAACGCGTTCTACAGCAAGGACTTCTCCGAAGAGGGCGTTACGGCTGAAGACGCCGACTGGCTCGTCCGCGAATGCTCCGGCGGCGTGGGCGGCTATGAGATGGAGAGCCGCACGGCGAAGTTCAACAATAGGTATAGCCAGTGGTTGGAGTACTACTCCGATTCGTTCAAGACCTACAGCATGGATAAGAGCAAGGTCACGGATTACACCATCTACTCCTTCTTCTTCTATCCCGTGGCGGACGGCGTGAATGTGGACGGCGGCCTTGTCGTGCAGCCCACCATCACCTTCCCCGAAACCATGCTCCCGGCCTATGTCGGCAGCGATTACGAGTTTGAACTCGAGATCGACACAATCTATGAAATCGACAATCCGTGGATCGAGTACAGTGTCAAGAAGGCCGACGGAACGTACATCCCCGGCATCAGCCAGCTTCAGGGCAACACGGACGTAGAGGTTCCGGGCGATTTCACCACCGGCAAGGGCAGCGTCCATATCACGGTCTATGATTCGGACATCGCTGAGGTGGCCAAGGCTGGCAGCACGATGACCCTGACCTTCGCGTTCAAGGATGTCAAGGGCAACGAGGCCAGAGCGTCCTACACCGTAGACATTCTCGACGAGGCTGTGATCTCCAACGTGAAGCCTGCGCAGGGTGCGCAGACCGGAGCCGAAAAGCGGCCGGAGATCTCCGCGGAGATCTCGAACGCTGGCGAGAACGCCAGCGTAACGATGACTGTCAACGGCACGGAGGTCAAGACGACCTACGCAGACGGCAAGGTCACCTACACCCCGGCTGCCGATATGGCGGACGGCAAGGTCACGGTAACTGTGACGGTCAAGCGTGCGGATGAAAAGGAAACCAGCAAGACCTGGTCCTTCACCATCGGCGAGGCGACCTTCCAGCGCTACTTCGGCCAGCTGCACTCCCACACGCAGTATTCCGACGGCGCTGGCTCGCTGGAAAGCGCACTGGCGTATATCAAGGCGCTGCCTGACAGCGCGAACGTTGACTTCGTCGCGTTCACCGACCATTCCAACTACTTTGACAAGTCCGGCGCAGCCAACCCCGAGGGCGCGCTCTACGACATGAGCCAAGCGACGGAATACAGCCAGGAAACCTGGAAAGCCTATAAGGACGCGGTCGCTGCGTTCAATACGGAAAATGCAGGCAGCATGGTCGCCATTGCGGGCTTTGAAATGACGTGGTCCGGCGGTCCCGGCCATATCAACACCTTCAACACCCCCGGCATCGTCTCCCGCAACAACACGACGCTCAACAACAAGACCAAGGATGCAGGCCTGCAGGCCTACTACAAGCTTCTGTCGCAGACAGAGGGCGTCGATTCCATCAGCCAGTTCAACCATCCGGGCACGACGTTCGGCAACTTCATTGACTTCGGTTATTGGGATGCAGTCGTTGACACCCGTATGTACATGGTCGAAGTCGGCAACGGCGAAGGCCAGATCGGCGCAGGCGGCTATTATCCCAGCTACGAGCAGTACATCATGGCGCTCGACAAGGGCTGGCACGTCGCCCCGACCAACAACCAGGATAACCACAAGGGCCGCTGGGGCAACGCCAACGACGCCCGCGACGTCATCCTGACCGACGACTTCTCCGAATCCGGCATCTACGCAGCGCTCAGAGCACGCCGTATGTACGCCACCGAGGACAAGAACCTCGAACTGGACTACACGGTCAACGGCAACATGATGGGCTCCATCATTGACGTTCCTGAGAAGCTGAACTTCGAGATCTCCTTCAACGATCCCGACCGCACCGATTCCATCGCCAAGGTCGAACTGGTCGTCAACTCCGGCAAGGTCGCCTATACCTGGGACAGTGCCGCAGATCTCACCAAGGGCTCCGTCAGCGTGGAACTGGCGCCTGAGTACACCTATTACTTTGTCCGTGTCACCGAGGCCGACGGCGATCTGGCCGTGACCGCGCCTGTCTGGGTCGGTGAATCGCTCAAGCTTGGCATTTCCAAGGCTGAATGCGGCACGTCTACCCCTGTCACCGACGAAGAACTGACCATCACCACCACGTTCTTCAACAGTGAGGCAAAGCCCGCTACCATCAAGTCCATCACCTATGCCATCGGCGGCGAAACCATCGGCACCGCGACGGATCCCATCACGCTGGCTGCAAGCAGCACGCAGGATGTGGAATTCAAGTATACCCCGACAAAGGCCCGCATCATGACTGTTAAGATCACGGCTGTGATCGAGCAGGACGGCAAGGAGTACACATTCACCAAGGACGTCACGCTCGATGTGCTTGACGCAAGCAAGCTTGTCTACATCGGCATTGACGCCTCGCACTACAACGAATACGTTGCAGGCAACTATAAGGACTCCATGGGCAACTTCGGCGAACTGGCTGCGGCCTATTCCGTGCGTACAGTCACGCTGAAGACCAGCGAGGAACTCATCGCGGCCTGCGGCAATTCCAAGTACAAGGCCATCATCCTGACGGCTCCGTCCCGCCGGCTGGAGGCAGCGCAGGCTGACCCCAAGACCTATTCCACAGAAGAACTGAACGCCATCAAGACGTTCAACGACAACGGCGGTATGGTGATCCTCGCCGGTTGGTCTGACAACTACGAGAATTACCCCATCATCCAGAACAACCCGGACATCAAGCATATGGCCGCGACGCAGAACGAGGTTCTTGCCAAACTCGGCTCCAGCCTCCGTATCTCTGACGACGCAACGTATGACGATGTTCGCTCTGCAGCCGACGGCGTTGACAAGTGGAGACTCTACTTCTCGTCCTACAACATGGATAACCCGCTTCTGGACGGCGTGGAATTCGATGCAGAGCATCCGTATGACAAACTCTACACCGAACGCTTCAGCCACTACGGCGGCGCGTCCATCTACGCAGTAGATGCAGACGGCAACCCGACCTCTACGCTGCCCGCAACGGTCAGCCCGGCAGTCTACGGCCATGCAACGACCTACTCTGTGGACGTTGACAGCGACGGCCTCGGCGGCGCAGCTACCCCGAAGTACACCTTCGCAGAAAACGATGACCGCCTGATGGTCATGGCGTCCGAGCAGATCGAGGGCAAGGGCCTCATCATCGTCTCCGGCGCAGCCTTCATGTCGAACTTCGAGGTGCAGTACCAGGCCTCCGACAGCGGCGCGGAGAAGAACTACTCCAACTACAAGATCTGCCAGAATCTCGTCTCCATGCTCAACCAGACCGAGATCGCCAAGATCGCGGATGTGCAGGCAGAGGCAGAGGAGGGCGTCAAGTTTACCGTGGAGGGCATCGTGACCTCCAACGCCTCCGGCTATGACAAGGATACCGCGTTCTTCGACTGCATCTATGTGCAGGACAACACCGCCGGTATCAACGCCTTCCCGGTCGCAGGCAACTTTAAGATCGGCGATAAGGTTCGTGTCACCGGTACGACGTCCTCCTATCAGGGCGAGCGTCAGCTGGCTGTGACGAAGATCGAAAAGATTGCGGACGCGGAGGCTCCGGCTCCCGTGGAAGTCACTGCCGCGCAGATCAACGACGGCTCCGTCCTCGGCAGCCTCGTCAAGATCAAGGGCACGATCACCAGAGTGGAAGAGGCTGAAGGCAAGATCCAGACCATCATGGTCAAGGATGCAGCCGGCAACGAAGCACGCGTCTTCATCGACGGCTACATCACGAAGGACACGGAAGTTGAGAACGCAGTTGTCGGCAATCTGGTCGAGGCGGTCGGTCTGGCTTCCTATGACAACACCTTCGTCCTCTCGGACGGCACGCCCGTCTATCCGCGTATCCGTATCCGCAACCGCGCTGATGTCGTCTGCACCGCAGGCGAGACGCCGGTCGAGACGTGGAGCATCACCTACGTCACCGATGGCGGCACGATCAACGGTGAATACCCGACGACCTACACCAAGGGCACTGTGACCGTTCTCCCGACCGATGTGACCAAGCCCGGCTACACCTTCCTCGGCTGGTTCACCGCGTATTCCGGCGGCGTGCTGGTCAAGCAGATCGGCGCGACGGAAACCGGCGAAAAGACCTTCTATGCACGTTGGCAGAAGACTGTCCTGCCGCCTCCGCCCGTCACCCCCGGCACCCCGAGCGCCCCGGTCACCCCGGCCAGGCCCGCTGCCCCGGTAGGGCTCCCGTTTGCCGATGTGTCCGGCAGCGACTGGTTCTATAACGATGTCCGCTACGTCTACGAGAAGGGCATCATGGACGGTACGGGCGCCGATCGCTTCTCTCCCAACGCACCGCTGACCCGCGCCATGATCGTTACCATCCTCTACCGCATGGCGGGCAGCCCGTCCGTTTCCGGCTCGTCCGACTTTACGGATGTGGCCGCCAGCAAGTGGTTTGCCAAGGCGGTCGCATGGGCGGCGGCCAACGGCATCGTCAACGGCTACGGTTCCGGCCTCTTTGGCCCGAACGACCCCGTGACCCGTGAGCAGCTTGCGGCGATCCTGTACCGCTACGCAGTCTACGGCGGCATGACGGCTGTGACGCTCGAGGAAAATCTCGGCAGCTTTGCCGACACGGCGCAGCTCTCCGCCTACGCCATTCAGGCGATGAACTGGGCGGTCGGCCAGGGTCTGATCAACGGCTCCGGCAGCAACCTTGTGCCGAAGGCACAGGCGACCCGCGCACAGGTCGCGGCGATCATCCACCGCTACCTCGAGCGCTGAAGCCCCACCCGTACAAACGCTGCCCCGCCGGGTTTCCCGGCGG
>ENA-UOOA01004769-UOOA01004769.1-human-gut-metagenome-genome-assembly--contig:-P61old-NODE-4769-length-14973-cov-4.214372_pt1 | contig 14973 bp, 13 predicted proteins | sample MGYA00242467_ERZ724014 | MGnify/ENA metagenome assembly ERZ724014
CGTCTTAGGACCGGACGGAGGGATCTGGACAGGCTGGTATGCCAGCTATGGGAGCTACGGTGGGGGGATCACCCGGATTGATCCGGGCACTCAGGAGGTCAAAAGCTGGTTCCAATTGGTGCCCGGGCAGGCGATTGAGGGGATTGCAGCTTCGGACAAAGCCCTTTATGCCGTGACCAGTGGGGAAGCAAGCGGACTCCCTCCGAAAAAGGAACCCTTCTCCGTATTGAAGCTCTGCACGGACGGCTCCATTACCATCCGGAAGGAATATCCAGCGGGGACCTTTTTCCGCAGCGTCGCCGCCATGGGGAATCGGGTTTTCGTCAGCGCAGCGGACACGCCTTCTAAGACCTGCCGGCTGCTGATCTTGAACGGGGAGACATTGGAGGAGGAAAAGACGGTGATCTTAGGCTCCTGCGATCCGGAACATCCCATGGATGCAGCCCCCTGTGCCATGGTGGAATGGAAAGGGACGATGGCGGTCTTCCTGACGGACGAAGCGCGGTTCTACCAGCCGGACGGAAGTCTTGCGGGAAGCTGCAGGCTAAGCGGGAAGGCCGGATCTGCCGTTGTGGGGAAGGACGGGAAGCTCTGGTTCTCCATCGGGGCGGGGCTTTGGGTCTTCGACGAATTTCCCGCTTGACAGGGGCGGCAATAACGGGCTATACTGGAAAAAAGGAGGCGGTTTGATGCGGATCGAAGAACTGGACCGGAAGGAATATGAGGGGATCCCTCTGTACCCCTTAGGGGATGGGCTGGATAACCGGCTTCCCTTTTTTGTGGGGAAGTACAGTTTAAGCGGCAACCTTTCTCCGCTGCACCGCCACAGTGTGATCCAGATCAACTATGTGTCCCGGGGAAAGCTGCTCCACCGGATCAACAACAGCCGCTATGAGCTGGTCCGGGGGGATATTTTCGTGATCCCGCCCTATGTGCCCCACCAGCTGATCCCCTGTGGGAACAGCGACTTTGAGCTGGTGGAGATCGAGTTCCAGCCGGAGTTCGTCTTCGGCGGGAACGGCATCACCGAGGACAGCGCCCTTTTCGATTTTTCCTACATCGAGCCGTTTCTGGTGACGGAATGCAACGTGCGTCCCCGCCTGAATTTGAGCGGCACCTCTCAGATTAAGGTGGAATCGCTGATTGAAGAGATGCTCGACGAGTTCGGCAGCCGGGAGGACGGCTATCTGATGGCCATTAAGGCGGATCTTTTAAAGCTGTTAGTGGTCACCGGACGGGTCTTTCACAGCAGCTTGCAGTCCTCGCCGGAAATGCAGCTTTTCAATCACCACCGGGACGCTATGGCGGAGACCCTGCGGTTCATCGACGAGAACTTTGACCAGCCCATCACCATTGAGGAGGCGGCTCGCCATGCCCTGCTCAGCCAGTCGTATTTCAGCTACCTTTTCAAGATGCTGACCAACCGCACCTTTGTGGAGTACCTCCATGAACGGCGGATCCAGAAGGCCATGACCCTCCTTAAGGACAGCGGGGATCGAGTGCTGGACATCTGTTATTCCTGTGGGTTCAATAACGTGAACCACTTCAACCGGGTGTTCAAGTCCACCGTGGGACTCTCTCCCACCCAATATCGAATGTCCTGCCGCAGAGGGGAAGCGAAGGAGGAAGGAAAATGAACCGGCTCCCGGAGATCCCGGAAGGGGTAACGGCTCTCCTGACCGTGGAAGCGGAAGGAATCTATGCAAAGATCCGCCTGCTTTTAAAAGAGGCGGGGGAATGGCGGGAGATCCTTTCCACAGAGGGGTTCGTGGGAAAAAACGGCGTCACCGACTGCAAACGGGAGGGGGACGGCTGCACGCCGGCGGGGCTTTTTCCGCTGGATACGGCCTTTGGGACAGCGGAGGATCCGGGCAGTCTCTTCCCCTATCGGAAGCTCACGGAGGACGACTACTGGGTGGACGATCCGGAGTCGCCTTCCTACAATCAATTCGTGACCTTTTCCGGCAGGGAAAAGCCGTGGCGCTCGGCGGAGCATCTGATTGAGGAGACGGCCGCCTATCGATATGTGCTGAACATCTGCTGCAATCCGGGACGGATCCCCGGAAAAGGCTCTGCTGTGTTCCTGCATTGCTCTACGGGTGGGGCGACAGCCGGCTGCGTCAGCGTACCGGAGGATGTGATGCGGGTGCTGCTTCGGAAGCTGGGGCAGGGAAGCCGGATTTTTATTGCGAAAAAGGGATGAGGGGAAGCCTTGTCCCTTTTGGCTTTTTATCGGTTTTCGCAGGAAGAATCTTGAAAAGCGTGGGAGAGCTGTGGTAGAATCTCTTTAATTATCCGCTTAGCGCAGCGAAAAAATGCTGCAGATATGCGAGACCTGCGTTTCGCCGGAATACCGGGAGCGGGCGCAGCAGTTCTTTAATCTTTCCACTCTTCCGGAGCGGCTTGCGGGGGAAGAGACCCTTGCACTGGAATATGTGGACGTTAAGGGAAACTGGTACACGGCACGATTCATCGTCAAAAAGCGGGACGCAAAAAGGAAAGTGACCCATGTGTTCTACTGCACCCGTTCCATCAGCGAGATGAAACGGCGGGAGGAAAACTGGATCAACATGGTGGAGGCGGCCAGCCGGGCCAACGCTTTCGACGAAGACGCCACCCGCTGCCTGGACGCCGGAATGAACGTCCATCTGACAAAGCCTTTGGACATGAAGAAGCTGATTCCGGTTTTGAAGAGTTATAAGGCGGTATAAATTTTTCGAAATTTTCAAATCAGCAAGGAAAAACCTTAAGCATCTCTTGCACTTGCCTTTCCCACCAAGATCTTCCAATCCCAGCGAGAACCCTTAAGTCAAAGGCGTACCTTCGAAGAGAGACTTCGGAGATATGCTTTGGCTTAAGGGTTCTCGTTTAAAGCGGAGGGCTTCGGGGAAATTCGGTGGTGCGGGGAGACACGCATCTTTTGAAAACCCCTTGATTTTTTATGTGGGATTCGGTATAATGGGAGAGGCTCAAGCCTCCTTAGTTAAATGGATATAACAAGCCCCTCCTAAGGGCTAGTTGTGAGTTCGATTCTCGCAGGGGGCGCCAAAAAACCGGAAGCTCTGGAGTTGGAGCTTCCGGTTTCTTATGTAAAGGAGCATCGGAATGGGAAAAGTGAAAAAGATCGTTCCCGGCTGCCTGCTGGCTCTGGCGCTGGCAGCAGGGGCCAAGGGGCTGGAGTATTTGGAGGGGCTTTGCGGGGTGCACCTCATCGGAGCATCGGTGATCGCTCTCTTTTTAGGGATGCTGGTTCACAGGTTTTATAAGCCCAATCCCACCACGGCGCCGGGGTTCACCTCCAAGAAGATCTTAAAGTTTGCCATCATCCTGCTGGGCGCCAGCTTGAACCTGTCTACTGTGGTGACGGTGGGGACATTCTCGCTGATCGTGATGCTGTTCACCCTCGCTACCTGCTTTGGCCTGGGTGCGCTGATCGGGAAAGCGCTGGGGCTCAACTGGAAGACCAGCAGCCTGATAAACGCCGGGACGGGGATCTGCGGCGGCTCCGCCATTGCGGCCATTGCGCCGGTCATTGAGGCGACGGATCTGGACATCGCTTATGGGATGTCGGCAACGTTCCTTTTTGATATGGTCATGATCTTGGTGTTCCCGCTACTGGGGCGGTGGATGGGCCTTTCCGATGCAGCCTTCGGGCTCTGGGCAGGCACTGCGGTCAACGACACCTCCAGCGTGGTGGCGACCGGCTACGCCTTCAGTGAGGCGGCGGGGGACTTCGCTACCATGGTGAAGCTGACCCGGACGCTGGCGATCATCCCTACGGTGCTGGTCTTCGCTCTGATCTCCATGCGGGCGAAGAAAAAGGCGGCGACGGGGGATACGGCGGTAAAGGTGAAGATGAGCAAGGTCTTTCCGTGGTTCATTCTGGGGTTCCTGGCCATGTCCGCCTTTGCCAGCCTTGGGTTGATCCCCGCAGCTGCGGCATCGGTTCTGAAAACCGTCAGCAAATTCCTGATGGTTGCGGCTCTGGCGGCCATTGGGCTCAATACGGATTTCAAGGAGCTTTGCAAATCCGGTGCAAAGCCCATGCTTCATGGGTTCATCATTTCGCTGCTGGTGGTTCTGGTAGCCATCGGGGTGGAGTATCTGCTGGGGATCGCCCCCGGCGGGACCATTGGGTAAACGGAAAATACCGGTGGACTTTTTGCGGGATTTGTGCTAGAATGACGATAAGAAACTACCGGTAAACGGAGGCGTTTTTATGTGTGAAGAAGATAAGATCAAGGAAGGCATTCTCTTTTTCCCCGGCGACCCGGAGCTGAAGGCCATCAAACGGCGCACCCACAACCTGGACGTGGACTACAATCAGACCCATGAGGACGAGGTGGAAAAGCGGGCGGCTATTCTGGCGGAGATCTTAGGGGAGTTCGGCGAAGGGCTGTTCATTCAGGGGCCCATTGCGTTCCACTATGGCAAGCACACGAAGATCGGCAAGCGCTTCTTCGGGAACTTCAACCTGACGATCCAGGACGATGCAGAGGTCACCATCGGCGATGACTGCAACTTCGGGCCCAACACCACCATCGTCACCCCCTGCCACCCCATGATCGCCAGCGAGCGGAACAAGATCATGACCCCGGAGGGGGAGGCCCGGCGGCTCTGCTGGGCGAAGCCCGTCCACATCGGCAACAGCTGCTGGTTCGGGGCATCGGTGACGGTCTGCCCCGGCGTGACCATCGGCGACAACTGCGTCATCGGCGCAGGCAGCGTGGTGACCCGGGACATTCCTCCCAACAGCTTTGCGGCCGGCGTGCCCTGCCGGGTGATCCGGGAGATCACCGATGCGGACAGCATGAAGCATAAGCCGGAGATCTTAGCGGACAACAAAGTGATCGAATAAGAAAACGCCCTTGCGGGGATTTCCTGCAAGGGCGTTTTTGTCAAGGTTCACTTGAAGCGTCCGGCTGGGGAAGGAGCTGCTTTTTGCGGAGGAAGTAGTAGCCGTAGCCCACAAGGTCGGCTAAGATCCAACCGATGGGGATGGCGATCCAGATGCCGACTTCCCCGATGGGGCCGGCGAGGGCATAAGCCAGCGCCACCCGTGTCCCCAGAGAAATCACCGTCAGCACCACCGACATCCCCGGCCGCTTCACTGCCCGGTAAAAGCCGTAAAGCAGGAAGAGACAGCCGATGCCGAAATAGAAGCTCCCTTCGATATACAGATAGCGCACGCCGGAGCGGAGCACCTCCGTCTCCTCCGGACGGACGAAAATGCCCATGAGGGGTCGGGCGAAAATCACCACGGCGGCGGAGATCACAAGGGAGAAGCAGACGCTGACCAACGTCGCCTGCCGCATCCCTTTTTTCAGGCGGTCGATTTTGTTTGCGCCGTAATTTTGGGCGATGAAGGTGGAAAAAGCATTGCCGAAGTCCTGCACGGGGAGGTAGGCGAAGGAGTCGATCTTTACGGCTGCCGCAAAGGCCGCCATGGTCACGGCGCCAAAGCTGTCCACCAGCCGCTGAACCAATAAAATGCCGAAGTTCATCGCCGACTGCTGGGCGCAGGTGAGGAGGGAGAGGTCGCAGATCTCCCGGAGAATCTTCGGATTCCAGCGCAGCTCCTTCCGGCTGGGGAGGAGATCCCGGCAGCGGGCAAAGCTGTACAGGGTCAGTCCGATCCCGGAAACGTACTGGGAAAAAACCGTGGCGATGGCAGACCCGGCGATGCCCCAATGGAACTGCAACACGAAAAGAAGGTCGAGCCCCACGTTCAAAACAGCGGCCGTTCCTAAAAAGAGCAGGGGGACAGCCGAATTCCCTGCCGCACGGAGGAGGCAGGCGAAGAAGTTATAGAGAAAAGTAGCTGCAATGCCGGCAAAAATGAGGACCAGATATTCCCGCATGGAGGAATAAAGCTCCGTGGGGATCTGCAAAAAGCGGAGGATGGGATCCAAAAACAGGTAGACCGCCAGATTTAAAAGAACGGTCACCAGAAAGATCAGCCCGAAGGCATGAGCCACGGCGGAGTGGAGCGAACTCCGGTCGCCCTTCCCCAGATAAATGGAAAAGAGCGCCCCCGACCCCATGGAAAGCCCCAGCAGGATGGAGGTCAGAAAGGTCATGAGAGTGTAGGCGGAGCCTACGGCAGCAAGGGCGGTTTTCCCTAAAGCCTGCCCGACGATGAGGGTGTCGGCGATGTTATAGAATTGCTGCAGCAGGTTTCCGGCAACCATGGGTAAGGCGAAGAGCAGCAGGGATTTGGTGATGCTGCCCCGGGTCAGGTCACGGTACATAGGACCCCTCTTTCAGAAAGTACTGTCTCCATTTTAACACGTCCGTCGGAAAAGGACAAGAAAAAGCCGCCTGTTTTACACAGACGGCTTTTGAGGTTTTTTACTTACTCGGCGTCTTTTTTGCGGAGAACGACAACGGCAACAGCCGCAGCGGCCAGCAGCAGGACGGGAGCGAAGGAGACCTTGCCGGTTTCCGGAGGAGTGACCACCGTTCCGGGCTCGTCGGGAGCGGGTTCGGAGGGCTCAGCGGGAGAGCCGCCGTCTTCCGGACGCTCCACGGGGATCGGGATGGAGGGATCCGCAGGAGTGGTGGGCTTCTCAGGCTCGGTAGGCTCCGTGGGCTTTACCTCGCCGGTCGCAGGGATGCGCTCTACCTCTTCGGCGCCGCATCTGCTGCAGGTACGGGTCTGATAGCCGGCCTTGTCGGTGGTGGGTTCTTTGGTGACCACCCAGTCGCCGAAGTCATGGCCCAGAGCGCTGGTGGTGGGAATCTCAGCGAGATTGCCCTCTTTGTCGACGCAGATGCCGCAGCGAGAGCAGACATAGTATTCGTTCCAGCCGTCGGTGGTGCAGGTCGCAGCCTTAGCGGCAACCTTTTCGGGATTGTGGCCGCCGTAAGCTGCCTTGCAGGCGTTGTCCTTGGCTTTGTCAGGGGTTTCGGGGACGATGGTGTCGGGGTTGGCAGCGCCTTCAGAAGCGCCGCCAATGGCGTTCAGGCCGTCGTTTGCTTCTTTGTTGTAGGAGCAATTGCTGAAATTGCCGTTGTCGCCCTGGTTCAGATAGCCGATGAAGCCACCGGTGGAAGAATTGTCAGGCGTGCTGACTTTTCCGGCAGCATGGCTGTTTTCGATCGTGATGGGTTCATCCCACAGGGTACCGGCAAAGCCGCCTGCACGGGCAAGTCCGCCGCCTAAATCACTGGTCACATCGCCATAGGCGGAGCAATTTGTAAGGGTAGCAGAAACCCCGTCGTTGTCGACAGCGCCCTGAATGACGCCGGCGAAGCCGCCTGCGTTCCAGTCATGGGCAGTGACATTGCCGTGAGCAGCGCAATTTGTAGCCGAGATTCTCCAGAAGAGGACACCGGCGAATCCACCGACGCTCCAGTTGCCTTCCACGTCGCCATAGGCGTGGCAGTTTCTGAAAGCATTTGCGAAGGCGTTTCCGGCAAATCCACCAGTACAGCCGCCGTAGCCCGTAGTAATCACACAGACATCAGCGGTGCAGTTGTCAAAAGCGGTCCAAGCGGTATAACCGATCAAGCCGCCGGTGCCGGCATTGCCGGTCGACCCTTCGCCGGTTACGGTTCCGTCTTCCACGGAGCAGTTCACAATGTGGGTGCCGGCATTGGAGATGTATCCGGCCAGAGCGCCGGCAGCACCATATTTTCCGCCAGCCTTGATGTAAACGTCTTTCAGGTGGAGATTTACGATGGTGTCGTACAATTCTTCCGAGGTTGAAGCATTGGCAACGTTGCCGAAAAGACCGGCGTTGTAGGACAGGCCGTCTTTTGCGGTCTCGATGGATTCGTCCACATACAGACCGGTGATGGTGTGGCCCTTCCCGTCAAAGTGACCAAGGAAAGCGTGGACTGACCGGTCAGCCGCACCGTCGCCGATGGGGCGCCAGCGATGGGCGGACAGATCGATGTTGTCGCTCAGGACGAAGTATTCGCCCGAGTGGGAAACGCTGTCAACGCCGCTGTTCACGTCGACCGCCAGCTTTGCCAGCTGCTCAGCAGTGGCAATGACATAGGGGTCTGTCTGGGTGCCGGTGCCGGATTCGAAGCTGTCCGCCGCATAATCCGTCCAGACGCCTTCCGGAGCTTCCGCTGCCATCGCCGTCATGGGGACCATGGCGAAGCAGAAGATGAGGCTCAGGAGCAGGCAGATGAGTTTTTTGTGCTTCATTTTTTTACCTCCTTTAGAAATAGGGGAAACTTTTCCCCTTTATTCTACCACTTTTTCGTTTTTTCGCAAGTGGGTTTGATGAAAAAGTTGGTAAAAAAAACATAAAAAATGCCTGCCGAATGAAGAGTTTCCGGCAGGCATATAACCAAATTTGTGACTGAGTTAGAAATTAACCGAAAAGAACGGCGTTGACCGCACTTTCTAACAGCTCCTGACGGCCGGAAGCGGGAACGGCGCAGGTCTTCTTTTCGGAAGCGAGGGCGGCAAGCTCTTCAAGGGTGGCTTTTCCGCTGCGGATCTTCTGGCCCAATTCGCTCTCGAAGCTCCGGTATTTTTCCTTCAGAAAGGTTTCCAGCGTGCCGTTTTCGATGAGCTTGGCGGCTTTGATGAGCCCTAAGGCGAAGGTGTCCATGCCTAAGATGTAGCCGTAGAACATATCCTCTTTCGTGTTGCTGGGGCGGCGGTTTTTGGCGTCGAAATTGAAGCCGCCGGTGAGACCGCCGTTTTTCAGCACCTCATACATGCAGAGGGTGGCGTCATAAGCGTCAAAGGGGAACTCGTCGGTGTCCCAGCCTAAGAGCATATCGCCCTGATTGGCGTCGATGCTGCCCAGCATCCCGTTGATGGCGGAGATCCGCAGCTCGTGCTGGAAGGTGTGGCCGGCTAAGGTGGCGTGGTTTGCTTCAATGTTCATCTTGAAATCTTTATCAAGGCCGTACTGACGGAGGAAGCCGATGGCGGTGGCGGCGTCGAAGTCGTACTGGTGCTTCATGGGCTCCTTGGGCTTGGGCTCGATGTAGAAATCGCCGGTGAAGCCGATGGAGCGGCCGTAATCCACTGCCATGTGCATCAGGGCGGCGATGTTTTCCTGCTCGAACTTTACGTCGGTGTTCAGAAGGGTCTCATAGCCTTCCCGTCCGCCCCAGAAAACGTAGCCCTTGCCGCCCAGCTTGACGGTCAGATCCAGAGCCTTTTTGATCTGGGCTGCGGCGAAGCAGTAGACCTCGGTGCTGTTGGTGCTGCCTGCGCCATTCATGAACCGGGGGTTTCCGAACATGTTGGCCGTGCCCCAGAGGCACTTTATGCCGGTGCCCTTCCTCTTTTCGAGAATGTAGTCGCTGATCTCGTCCAGGCGGGCGTTGGTGACGTTGATGTCGGGGTCCTCGGGAACCAGATCCACGTCGTGGAAACAGAAGTAGCGGATGCCCAGCTTCTCCATAAATTCAAAGCCGGCGTCTACCTTTGCTTTGGCGTGCTCCATGGTGCCGGGGACGGCTCCGAAGCTCTTGTCGGCGGTGGAAACGCCGAACATATCGGTTCCGGCAGCGCCTAAGTTGTGCCACCATGCCATGGCGAAGGGGAGGTGCTCGCTCATTTTCTTGCCGAGGATCACCCGGTCGGGGTCATAGAATTTGAAGGCGAAGGGATTCTTGCTGTCGGGGCCTTCGTAGGTGACTTTTCCGGTGAAATCAAAGTATGCCATTGTCGTTTGCTCCTTTTTTAAAGATTCAGTCCCCGGATGGCGGGGTAAAGCTGCAGATATTTTTGGTACTTCTCTTCATAGAGGGGGACGAGGGCTTCGTCCGGCTCGACGGTCTCTTTTACGGCGTAGAAGCGGGTCTCCATGGCGGAATATTCCTTCGGCGGGAGGACGGCTTCCGCCGCAAGCAGAGCCGCTCCCAGCCCGCCGCCGTGCTCCATCACGGGCAGCTGCAGGCGGATGTTTAAAACGGAAGCGAGGATCTTTAACCACAGCCGGGTCTTCGTCCCGCCGCCGCAGACCTTCGAGGAGGTGATGGTCACACCTAACGAACGGATGGCGTCCACGTTCTGCCGCAGGGCGAAGGCGACGCCTTCCAGTACGGCCAAGCTCATCTCCGCCCGGCAGGTGTCCATGGACAGTCCGAAAAAGGCGCCCCGGACGTCCGGATCATTGATGGGGGAACGTTCGCCCATCAGATAGGGGAGGAAGAGCACCCGGCTCTTTCCCAGATAGCCCTCTGCGTTTTCAAAGTCGTAGTTTGCTTTGAGGATCTCCTCCATCCACCATTTCTGGCAGGAGGCAGCGGAGAGGATGCAGGCCAGGTAGTGGTACTTTCCGTTGGCGGAGCAGAAGGTGTGGAGGGCGTTGACCCGGTCGCAGCGATAGTGGTCGGAGACCACGAAGACCGTGCCGGAGGTGCCCAAAGACAGGTTGCACGCCCCGTCCTCCAGCGTGCCGGTGCCGATGGCGGATGCGGCATTGTCGCCGCCGCCGATGACGACTTTTACGTCGGAAAGCCCCAGCTCTTTTGCCAGCTCCGGCCTGAGGGAGCCGATGATCTCATTGCTTTCGTACACCTTCGGCAGCTGCTCCTCGGTAATTCCAAGCAGCTCCAGCATGGGAGCCGACCAGCAGCGGTGCTCCGTATCGAAGTAAAGGGTGCCGGCTGCGTCGGAAACATCGGTGGCAAAAGTCCCCGACAGGCGGTACGCCACATAATCCTTGGGCAGCAGGATCTTTCTTGCCCGTTTGAAATGCTCCGGCTCGTTTGCCTTCACCCACAGGAGCTTCGGCGCAGTGAAGCCGGCGAAAGCGATGTTCCCGGTGTGATCCAGAAGGAAGCCCTTCCCTACCGTCTCGTTTAAATAGGCGACCTCTTTGGTGCTTCGGCCGTCGTTCCAGAGGATGGCGGGACGGATCACCCGATCCTCTTCGTCCAGCATCACCAGCCCGTGCATCTGACCGGAAAAGCTCAAGGAAGCGACGCCCTTCCCATCAATGCCGGAAAGCAGCTCCTTCATGGCGGAAAGAGTCTCCCGGTACCAATCCTCCGGATCCTGTTCCGACCAGCCGTTTTTGGGGTAGAAAACGGGATAATCCCGAGAGGTAATTTTCACGATCTCTCTTTCGTTCAGGAGCATAGCCTTGACCGATGAGGTGCCGATGTCAAGCCCGATAAAATACTTCATAAAAACCTCCTTTTTGCAAAGCGGTGTTAACCTGATTATACCCGGAAATCCTTGTCAAAAAAAGCAAAATGTTTTATAATAATAGAAATATCTTTGGGTTCGGTGAGAAAAGATGATCCTTCATGAAGCACAGCGCAGTGGGCAGAAGCAGTACTTCTACCACCAGTTCGACGAAAACTTGTGTTTTCCGAAGCACACCCATGTGAGCTTTGAGGCGGTCTTTTGTCTGGAAGGACGGCTTTTGTGCGACGTGGGCGGAAAAACCTATGTGCTGACGGCCGGGAAAGGACTCCTGATCCTGCCCGGCTACATCCATTCCTACCAGACGCCGGAAAAGAGCCGCAGCTATCTCTGCGTGTTTTCCACGGATCTGGTGGACTCCTTTTACGAGGTGGTCAAGGGGAACAGCCTTTCGGACGTATGTTTTACTTTTGAGGATCGGGGGGATATCGACCGGCTTACCGATCCGGAGCGGAGCGTTTTTGTGAAGCAGGCGGTGCTTTATGCCCTCTGCGGGCGGGTATATGAGCAGAGCCGGCTGTCGGCGGTGGATGCCTCCTATTTTGCCCTGACTAACTCCCTGTCCCTGTATGTCCAGAATAATTACGTCCGTCCCATCCGTTTAAAGGAGATCGCAGCAGAGTTCGGGTACGACTACAGCTATCTGTCCAGCTTCTTCAATAAAAACTTCGGGACGGATTTTACCACCTTCGTGAACCGATACCGGGTGCAGCATGCCTGCCGCCTTCTGCGGAGCACCGGCGACAGCATCACCGCCATTGCCCTGCAGAGCGGGTTCTCCACCATCCGGAATTTCAACCGGGCGTTCCGGGAGGAAACGGGAATGACGCCGAGGGAGTATCGGACGGGGAAATAGATAAAAGGAGAAGAATAAGATGGAGGGTTATATTGCTATCATATTCGTGGCCATTCTGTTCGGAATATGGATTTTTTTCGATAAGAAAGGCATATCTGACAGAGCAGGAAAAGAAAACAGAATATAAGAATTCCGAATATTTTCTCAAACACAAGTGTCTTATTCTGCGAGCCACTCCGGAAACCGGGAAATAAAAAACGCCGGAGGCCAATGGCCTCCGGCGGGTGTGTCAGGCTGAATGCCATCAAAGATGGCAGTCCGGTCGTGAGCGGGGCGCTCAGTCGATGATGAAGGGCTTGATTTCGTCGAAGAACTTCTCGTTGTCTTCCGAATGTGCTTCCAGGCGGATCGGCTTGGAGAGATCCAGGCTGAAGATACCCATGATGGATTTGGCGTCGATGGCATACCGACCAGAAATCAGATCCACATCAAAGTCATACTTGGAAACAGTGTTCACGAAGGCTTTCACGTCGTTGATGGTGTTCAGCATGATGTTGCAGGTTCTCATGAAATATCGACCTCCATTCAGTAGATTTTCGGCAATCACGGATACGGGTAAAACCTATATCTATAATTACCATATTTACAGTTTAACATCACTTCCATTTTAAGTCAACTGCTACTTGTAAATTTCTCTCAAATCTATTATAATACTAAATGAAAAGGTCTGGATTTGTCCAATTTTCACAACCTGAAAAACCGGCGGAAAGGGCGGAAAAACGGCGCTTTTCCCACTGCGGAGCAGACCTTTCCGGTGCGGCTCAAAATGTTCATTTTGAGCCTTGTTTATTTCGTATGAACGCAAAGGAGGGGCAGATGCGGGTCGCTTTCACCACCTTGGGCTGCAAGGTGAACCAATATGAAACCGAGAATCTGTCGGAGCTGTTTGCTGCCGACGGATTTGAGGTGGTGGATCCGTCGGATTTTGCCGACGTGTACGTGATCAACTCCTGTACGGTCACGGCTTCCGGAGATAAGAAAACAAGGCAGCTGCTCCGGCGGCTCAAGAAGCAGAACCCGGCGGCGGTGGCAGCCCTGACCGGGTGCTTCCCCCAGGCGTTCCCCGACGCCGCCGAGGCGATTCCCGAAGCGGACGTCATCACCGGCTCTTCCAACCGGGGGGATGTGCTCCCGGCGGTGAAGGAAGCCCTTGCTGCCGGGAAACGGGTGGTGCGGATCCTTCCTCACGAGCGGGGGGAGAAGTTCGAGCATATGTCGGTGACCGGCCTCCGGGGGCGGACGAGAGCCTTCGTGAAGATCGAAGACGGTTGCGACCGGTACTGTTCCTATTGCATCATCCCGAAGGCAAGAGGGCCGGTGCGGTCGAAGCCCTTGAACGAGATCCGGGAGGAGCTTTCCGCTCTGGCGGAAAACGGCTACCGGGAAGTGGTGCTGGTGGGGGTGAACCTTTCCTCTTATGGGAAGGAGATCGGTCTGCGGCTCATCGACGCCGTGCAGGCCGCCTGCCGCACCGAAGGGATCCGCCGGGTGCGCTTGGGGAGCCTGGAGCCGGAGCTTCTGACCGCTGAGGACATTCGTGCTATGGCGGCGGAGGAAAAATTCTGTCCCCAGTTCCACCTGTCCCTCCAGAGCGGCTGCGACAAGACCCTGCGGGAGATGAACCGGCACTACGATTCGGCGGAATATGCCCGGATCGTTTCGGATATCCGGGCGGCTTTTGAGAACCCCTCCATCACCACCGACGTCATGGTGGGCTTTGCAGGGGAGACGGAAGCAGATTTTGAAGAAAGTCTCGCTTTTGTGCAGAAAATCGGCTTTGCGAAGGTTCACGTTTTCTCCTATTCCCGTCGTCCGGGAACGTCGGCGGACAAGCGTTCGGGACAAGTCCCTTCTTCCGTAAAGGAAGAGCGGAGCCGCCGGATGATCGAAGCTACCGACGCCACTCGGAAGCAGTTCCTTCTCGGGCAGCTGGGAAAGACGGAAGAGGTGCTGGTGGAGACGACCAAGTCCCCGCTGGGGTATGAGGGCTTTACGAAGAATTACACCCCGGTCTATGTGAACTGCGACCCCGCCCTTTGCGGGAATGTTGTGAAGATGCGGCTGGAGGCGGTGCTGGAAGGGCACTGCGTCGGGACGCTTTTATAAATCGGAGGCGCCCCAAAAGCGCTTTCAGGCAGATGGAACCCCAATCGGAAAGGAAAGGTTAAAACATGGCTGTTTTTCGTATCTATGTAGAGAAAAAGCCCGCCTTCGCCGTAGAGGCGGATTCGACCCGCAGTGACATCCGTGCATCGCTGGGTATCGATCTAAAGGGGCTGCGGCTTCTGAACCGCTACGACGTGGAGGGCATCGACGGGGAGACCTTTGAGACCGCGTCCCGTACCATCTTCTCGGAGCCGCCGGTAGACGTCACTTATCCGGAGCTGCCCGAGGTGAAAAACGGCCGGGTGCTGGCGGTGGAGTATCTCCCGGGCCAGTTCGACCAGCGTGCCGATTCCTGCGAACAGTGCATCCAGATCATGACCCAGGGAGAGCGCCCCGCCGTCCGGAACGCCCGGATCTATCTGCTGGAAGGAAAGCTGACCGACGAGGAGTTCGAGGCGGTGAAGAACCACCTCATCAACCCCGTGGAAGCAAGAGAAGCAAGCCTCGACGCCGTGGAGACCCTGAAGACCGACTACGCCATCCCCACCACCGTAAAGACCCTGACCGGTTTCATCGGTCTTGACGAGGAGGAGCTGGCGGAGTTTATCCGGGATTACGGCCTTGCCATGGATCTGGACGACATCAAGTTCTGCCAGTCCTATTTTAAAGAGACTGAAAAGCGGGATCCCACCATTACCGAGATCCGGATGATCGACACCTACTGGTCCGACCACTGCCGCCATACCACCTTCGGCACCATTCTGGACGAGGTGGAGATCGATGACCCCGCCATTGCCGCCAGCTTTGACAAGTACCAGGAGATCCGGGACGAGCTTTATGTTGGTCGGGTAAAGCCCGTGACCTTAATGGATCTTGC
>ENA-UOOA01004771-UOOA01004771.1-human-gut-metagenome-genome-assembly--contig:-P61old-NODE-4771-length-14963-cov-5.848404_pt1 | contig 14963 bp, 8 predicted proteins | sample MGYA00242467_ERZ724014 | MGnify/ENA metagenome assembly ERZ724014
GACATTTCCTTATTATCCTTCGTCAACGCCGCGCCGTTTAAAGAATCGTCGGAAGCCAAAATCGCGCCGAGTTCTATCGAAACGCCCGCTTTTTCCGCCGCGGTTTTCAAAGCCGCGTAAGCGTTCGCGGAAAGATTCACCATAAAGCGCAAACCGTAATCGCCCTTTTTCACGCGTAACGCAGCGCCGTCCGTCATTGCAAAATTTTCGCAAAACGTAGTTACCGCTTCGCTCACCGCGCTCTTCTGTGCTGCCGCACGATATTCGGCAATTTTTTTCTCAAAATCCGCAACAAGTTTAATCTTGCCAACGTTCACCGTTTCGCTCGCCTTACAATTCGCCACATGAAACACCATAAACAGCGCAACCGTATTTTTCAACTCTTCTTCGGTGGGGTGATCGCTTTCCGTTTCGCCTTGAAATGCGTTAAACGGAATAATCACTTTGCCGTTAAAGCCCGTCGGTATAATATTTCCGCCTTTGCCCGCCGAAGAATTCGTACTGATTTCGCCGTTTTCGTCTACGTAATGAAAATAATTTTCAGTCGAATTTCCGTTACCGTATGCGCGATAGTCCTTTGTGCTGCCGCCCGAAGTTACTCGCAGTATAAAATCGATTTTTCCTTCTTGCGTAAGCACGCGGGAATCGAGATCGAATACAAACGCGTCATAGCCTGTAATATCCCCGTAGTTCTGCCCGCTTTCCGTCGTCACTTGCTGCCAAATATCGGAATCGCCCGTTGCCGACTTTCTTACGAATACATAACCGTTTTCTTCAACTTTCGCGGCTACTATCGTGGCTTTCTCTTTGCCCAAATTTTCAAATACGCCGCCTTTGCCGTTTTGCCATGTTTCTATGTAATTCAGTCTCGGCGCAAACGCCCATTCGTCTTTTTTAAGCCCGGCGATGTCTGCCGTGCTTTGCACCGTTTTTCTTTCGCTTTCCGATGCGTCGAAAAGCGTTTTCTCTCCGCCGTTCCCGTACGTCGCCGAAATATCCCCGATATCAAGCGTGTTTACGTTCCATACCACAACCGAAACCATCACCCGCCGCACGTCGCTCCAATCGAACGTCCCGCTCGGCGTTACCGTTTTATCCGCAATGCCGTATTCGTTTTTGTTCGTGACTGCCGCGGCCGCGTTGTCGCTCCACATGCTTTCCGCCGTGTAAAATCCGTCTTTCGCACAAACAAGCGTTCCCGCCGTGCCCGCGTTTTTCGCCGCCACGCCTTCCCACGCGCTGCCGCTCGCCTCCGTCAGACTCACTTCCTCACCGCTTTCGTTGTAAAATTTCGAGCCGAGCGGCTTGCTGTCGGCAGGACGGTTCGCAAAAAACTTGCTCACCGCCGTGTTGCCCGTTCCGTCCGCCAACACAACGAATATACGGTTTGAATTCGCCGTCACGAATTTCAATTTTATCGAAAGGCTTTCCGCCCCCGATAAATCCCTATCCGCCGCGCCGATCCCCGCATACAACACCGTCCGCCGCGCATACTTCTCCGCATCGGCATTCGATTCTACTTGCCCCGTTATACTCACGCGCACTCCGTCGAACGACGTAGAATTTGCAATCGCAAGATTTTTGTCGGCAATCGTTTCCGTTCCCTCTGCCGCAACCGCCGTATTCGCAAAACTCCGTTCACCCGCGTTCGCGCCCGCCGTTGTACCGCCCGCCGTTGTACCGATTGTGGCGATCATCAAAAGCGCGCCGAGCAAAGCAATCTTCTTAAACTTTCTCATTTCCTCCCTCCAAAAAAAATTTTTATGGATTTTTCACATCCGAAAAAAGTATAGCATAAAAAACCGCCGTTGTCAATATGGTTTTTGTCATTCACCCGTTTTAGAACATAAAATTTTTTTGCTCAAATTGATTGAATTTTTCAAATAATCAGTTATTTTGCGATAAAACGACGGAATATAAACGTATTTTTACAAAAAACACGTATTTTTCATACAACAGTTCGCCGCGCCATACATCTGTTTTAGAACATAATTTTCGTAAAACTATACTCTGCCTGCAAATTACATACGAAAAAACCACCCCGCCGGATGGTTTATCATAAAAATTTTTTCTTTGAAATCCTTTGTCGCTCAAAAAATTCTCATACGAATGAAGACAAGTTTGAAGTATCCGAACTTAAGGGGCTGTCGCAATTTTTTTTACAATTTGCAACACCCCCTCGTTTTTTGGTGCGTCCGCTGGGGCTTCGCTTCGCGAAAGAAAATCGCCGGGCGATTTTCCGAACCCGAACCGGGAGCATCGGAGCTACCCTGATTTTACACCTTATGTATATTTTTGTGCCGTTCCTTCGGTTTCTTGCATATTTCGCTGCAAATTCACAAACCGCAAAACAGTTGAAGTTTACGAAATAAACACGGTGGATACGGAATACGGCGCGATCGAGGGAAGTTTTACGATGTATTCGCAAATTCCGTTTTCCGTACGCGCTGATTCGGCGTTTAAAACGATTTCTTCCGCGCTCCCCTGCCGCATAAACGTGAATCGTTCGCCCCGCGGGTTTCTTACGGCAAGAATCGATTCTCCGCTTTCGCCGATCGTGAGATTCGCCACGGAAACACACGCCGTTCTGCCCGCCGAATCTTTTCTCGGCAACAATGCCGCTTGTTTCGGCGATTTCAGTCTCGCACACAAGCCGCCGCTTTGCGCGCACAGCTCGTCCATCACATTTAAAAGCTGTTCGCGGCGATAAAAAGACATAATTCCTTTCCATATCGCGTTGCCGAAAACTGCCCAGCGCCCGCTCTCTTCCGTTTGCGAAATCGCCGCCGATATCCCGTAAGGATATTGCCCGTTTTCGTACGGCGTGATATTCAGCTGCGTCTCGTAAGCCGCCAACGCCTGCACCACGCTTTTCGTCTTTTTCGGGTACAGGCTCATATAATACACCTTACTGCGCCCGCGCGTGAAAAAATTATTCTCCCATTTTCGAAAATCCCGGGGCAAGGTTGCATGCGGGAAATTATGTTCTTCAAACTTGCCGCGATCGGTTTCGCAGATTTCCGTTGCCGTCAAGCCGACGCTTTCACAAACTTTTTCGCCGAATTTTTCCCGTAAAATTTCAAGCGTTTCGCCATCGGTGAACACATTCGAACGCAACAATTCCGCGAAATCGCGTTCCGTGATGTCGCGCGCCGCTTCGGGGTACAGAATAATTACGCCGCCTGCCGTTTTTTCGAACGTCATAGGAATCGCGTCTCGTATCCAAAGATCGAGACTTCCCGATTTTTCGTTATTCAATGCGGCAAAGCTCTCGCCCGCTTCTTTGTTAAGCTTCCGTTTCCACATTTTTTCGGAAATAAAAAACATTGCGCCGCCCGCCCGCGTTTCACGATTCACGGCGGCAAGACGATTCCGATACGTCGCGTCAGCCGAGAGTCGCGAAAGCGTTTCTTCGTAGTATTCCCGCACCTCGTTTTCGTGCATCATCATCGAAAAACTCATATCCGTGGCGCCGTTTGCCATATAATACGCGCACTCGAAGGCACACCCTGCGGCAGATTTTGCGAAGCACTCGAACGGCAGGTTTTCGATTTCGGGGCAAATTTCCCGTACGTATTCGGGCAACATACAATTCGCCCGATTCATAAACACGGCTTTCGAAAGAAATTCGTTTAAATCGTGATCGTCGTACGCGCCTCCGCCGGGGCGAGATCTCGGCGCATTTCCTCCCGCTTCTTTCATCGCGTTGAAAATATAGGAAAAATCGTGTCCCGAATACGCGCCGTATGCACCGTATTGATACCCGAATTCGCTTTCGGGCGAGACTTCGTGAAACGCCGTGCAGATTTCTTTCGTAAACGAATACAACCCTTCGCGCACGAATCGCACCCACCGTTCGCGTACCGCAAGATCGCCGTACAGAATTTCGTTGACAAGCTCTTCGCGCGTGAATGGACTCGTGGACGAATACTCTTTATTGAAGGTAGCAATACAGTTATCGCAAAAACACCCGAAATCTACGGGCGCGTGATTGTTCGGGCGGATATCATCGTCGAACCACACGCAGTCGGGATGCAACCTCGCATACGCCGCCACCGCCTTTTTCGTGTACTCGCTAAAGTGCCTGCCGTTCCAGCAGAAGCAATAATTCGCTTTCGTGCCGTCGGGACCAACCATGTTTTCCGCGGGCGAGTCCTCGTACACAAGCCCCGTGCAATCGCGCGAGGACATATACTCGCCGTGCCCGATTGTGTTGCTGATCTGAATCGACACCGCGATACCGTTTTTGCGGAATTTTTCGGCGATTTTATTCAGTCTTGCCGCCTCTTCTTCGTGTTTTTCTACCGGCGGAAACCCGTAATGCGAAGCAAACCACACGGCATTTCCGGCGTTCGGATATTCTTTCAAAAGCTCAAAATAGCTTTCGAAATATTTCTCATCTTTTCCCGACCCGAATCTATGCACCATTTCCATGATAATTTTCCTCTTCCCGTCCGTTATTTTTGCAAAAACAAATCGTTGGCTTTTTTCAACTTTTCCGAAAATTCCGAGGCGTTTATCACGCCTTTTTCTTCACAGCTTTCCGCAAGATCGCCGAGCGTTTTATGCTCGCTTTTCATTCGCTCGATCGCGCCGCCGAAGAAAAGATTGCCGAACGCTTCAAAAAACGCTTTCGCCGCTTTAGGGTTTTCGGTAACTTCCACGATCGGACTTTCGGGCGTATACGGCGCTTCCGAAAGGCTTTCGGAATCTCTTTCGAACGTATGTCTGCCGCCCGTAACAAATACGGATTCTTCGTCGGGCAGGCGTATTTCCGCTTCTATGCCGCTCGGAATTTCGATTTCGTAAACGATTTTCCCGCCGTTTTCCGCATACCCCGATACGATCTTGCCCGAAACGCTTTCATATTCCGCGCGCAATGCGGGCAACCCCTTGGCGGGGTGCGGCGCGATAACGATTTTTTTAAAACCCGCTTCCTTTTCTTCGATTCCCGCGATACGACGATACACGAATTCCATCACAGAGCCGTAGGCGTAATGATTATAACTGTTCATTCCGTCGGGATTCGGCGTGCCGTCGGGCATCAGCGAATTCCAGCGTTCCCACACGGTGGTTGCTCCCATATCCACTTCGTACAGCCACCCCGGAAACGCGTTGTTCAACAGCACCCGCCGCGCCGTTTCGAAATATCCGTTATCCGCAAGCGCGAACAGCAAAAACGGCGAGCCGATAAACCCCGTTACCATTCTGTAATCGTGCTTTTTTACGTTTTCATTCAGCTGCGCGGCAAGTTCCGCGCGGTACTCGCTCGGCACGATATGAAAATGCAGAGCCGCTACTTGCGCGGTGACGGTATCGAACGCGAGTCTGCCGCGCTTTGTGAAATACTCTTCCCGCACGCGGGCGAGATGTTCTTCGTACTTCTTTTCGTAAATTGCCGCCTCCTGCGCTCTGCCGAGAATTTCCGCCGCGCTTTTCACGATTCTGAGCGATTCCGCGTGCAACACGTTCGTAAGATAATATACGTTCGTTCTGCCGCCCCAGTATGTATCCGCAAGAATTTCTTTGTCCAGCGCGAGCCAGTCGCCGTATTCCTGCCCCAAAGCGATCAGCCCGTCTTTCATCGTCTGTTCGCGCCGCGCGATGAATTTTCGCATCGCTTCGAAATTGTCTTCGAGAAACGCTCTGTCTCCGTACATACGATACAGATTCCACGGCGCCATCGTGATTACGTCCGACCACATCGCGCCCGTATGATACCATTGCAATACGTTCGGGGATACGTGCGGCATTTCGCCGTTTTCACGCTGATCGTCGCGAAGTGTTTTCAGCCACTTCTTCATAAATTTGCGGATATCGTAGTTGTATGCCGCCGTGCGACAGAACACGTTGATGTCGCCCGTCCAGCCCAACCGCTCGTCCCGCTGCGGACAATCGGAGGGTATATCCACGAAATTTCCGCGTTGACCCCACACGACATTTTCATACAGTCTCTGCATACGCGCGTTTCCGATTTCCATCCGCCCCGTACGTTTTAAATCGGTATGGCGCACAAGCGCGGTGAAACATTCCACGGGCAGCTCCGCGCCCTCGACTTTCACATAGCGGAAGCCGTGAAACGTAAATTCGGGCGAAAATACGTGCGCGCCGCTTGCCGTGAACGTATCCGTGGCTTTCGCGGAACGAAGATTATCCGTGTAAAAATTCCCGTCCACGAGTATTTCGGCAAATTTCAGCACGAGCGTGCCGCAAAAATCGGGCGGAGTTTTTACTTCCGTTACTCCCGTGATATTCTGTCCGAAATCGTATACAAGTTCGCCTTTCGGCGTGCGGATCGTTTTTTGCACGGCAAGCCGCTGTGTGGTGCGCACGGGTTCGCTCATCTGCGGCGTGAGCGCGGTTTTATCGAACGGCACTTCCACCGCCGTAAGCGGCTTACAATCTGCCGTGAGATCTAACGTTTCGCCTTCGTATATGCCGCTGTTTCGTATATAGCTTTCGCGGGCAAGCCAACTTTCGTCGGTGGTTAATATGCGCTTTCCGTCCGCAAACAAATCGGCGCATACCGCGGATTGTTCGCTGTAACGGTTTCTCAAATTATACTCGCTGAGCGGGCCGCAACACCACCCTTCGCCCACAACGAGAGTTACCGTGTTTTCGCCCTCGCGTACGTAAGAAGAAATATCGTATTCCTGCACTTGTAGCATCTTTTTATAATTCGTCCAGCCGGGCGCGAGATAATTTTCGCCTACGCGACAACCGTTGATTTTTACGAAATACACGCCGAGCGCGGTTGCCTTTAATATCACGCTTTGCACCGCGCTCAATACAATTTTCGTTTCGAGTTCGAATACGCTTGCTTTTTCTTTGATTCCGATGAATTTTCCGTTTAGCATTTTTTAATTCTCTCTTAATTTACGTTTTTGCGGCAACCCCGCTTTATTCGGGCTTTTTATCAAAATCGAGCGTTAAATCGAAATCGCCGAGTTTATGCACTTTAAAACCGTTTTTCTTGTACTCCGCGTAATCGAACGCTTCGAGTTCGTCGATGGCAAGCTTGTGAAATTCATAAAAATTATGCCACCATTCCCACCCGCTTCCGAGTTCGTTTGCAAGATAGGCGTCGGCAATGTCGCACGCCGTTTGCGGAGCTACGTAAAACGCGCCCATCGCCAGCACGTTTACGCCGTTGCCCGTAATTGCGCGAATCGCCGCGGGCAGGCTTTCTACCACCCCTGCGTGCACGTGCGGACATTTGCTCGCCGCGATATGAATCCCCATACCTGTACCGCAGAAAACAAGCGCGCGCTCGTAATTTCCCTCCGAAATTTCTGCGCCCACGCGAAGCCCCACGCGGTGAAACATCAAATCGGTATCCTTCGGATCGCTGTCCGCTTTCACGCCGAGATCGAGTATTTTCCAACCCTTTTTGCGAAGATGATCGCAAACGACTTCCTTTAAAGGATAGCCCGCAAAATCTGCGCCTACAACAAGATATTTTTCTTTTACCGTTTTCATAGGTTACCTTTTTCCACTCGTATTTTGTATTTTATTGCACTTCGAAAATCTTTTCAAGCAATCTGATCGCAGTGTAATAATGAAATTCCCGGATCGGATGATTGAATTTATTCGCAAGCAGTTCGGTAACGTTCACCCCGGCCTGCGCCATCTTTTCCCACACGGGATAAATCTCGCAGACGGGAATTCCGTACTCTTTACACACCTTTCTCGCCGCTTCGAAATACGTTTTCAGCACGCCGCCGTTTTGCACCGCCGCGAAATTTTTCGCAAGCCGCACAGACAATTCGCCTTTCAGGTGCGGACTGATCGCGGTGTTCATACAATTCTGCGTGAGAAAAATCGTTTCGACGTTTTTCTGTTTCAGCGCGGCGAATATGTTTTGTAAAGCTTCGGTGTATTCGCCGATTTTTTCCGCACCGTTGCAACTGTCGTTCAGCCCGTACGATACCACCGCGAGATCGGGGGAATACGAAAGCACGTCGCGTTCGAGCCGCACGAAACCGCCCGAGGCGTAATCGCCGCTGATACCGCTGTTCACGATATTAATCTGCACCGACGGGTACAACAGATTGAGCAGTTCTTTAAAGCGCGCGGAATACGCGCTTTTCGCCTCGAACACCGTTTCAACCGATTCGGGCGAAGTTTCGTAACATTCGAAACAGCCTTGCGTAACGCTGTCGCCGAGAAACGCCACGGTAACAGGCTTACAGCCCGCAAGATCGCTTTGTTTTTGTTTTAAAAGTTGCAGAATTTTCATGTTTTTATGTCTCTTTTCAATGATTTTTACAGAATGATTTTCGCTTGAAGCGGAAGATCGTTGCAGTTTTTGCCAACAAATATTTGGCACTCGCCCGTATATCTTTTCCATTCGCACGAAGATACGCTATAATACGAAAGATCGGCTTTTTTTATTTCGATTTTCGCGCGCGTTTCCGAATTCGCCGCCACGAAAAATTTTACGAACCCTTTCAGCGCGAATTCGTTGCCCTGCGTTTCTTCTTCGGCGGCTTTATGCGAAAAATACAGCTGGGCGGTTTCTTTCCCGCCGCGCGGGGAAAGATTTTTCACCGTAAAGCTTGCCTCTATCGTCTGTGCCGTTTCTTTCAGCGTGAGATCGACATAGCGGAATTCGGAATACGAAAGTCCGAAGCCGAACGGGAACAGCACGGACGCGTTTTCTTTGGCGAAATGCCTGTACCCCACGGCACGCCCCTCTTCGTAGTACGCGCTTTCCGCCGTGCGCTTCGCGCGGTATGCGGGTACGTCGGCAAGCGATAAGGGAAACGTTTCTGCTGTTTTTCCGGACGGGTTGACTTTTCCCGTGAGTACCCGCGCTACGGCTTCGTTTACTTTTTCTCCTCCGTACCCCGCCCATACAACCGCGCTCACTTCGCCGATCCACCCGCTCATATCGATCGGCGCACCCGCGTACACCACCGCGATAACATTGCGGTTTACCTTTGAAAGCTCGCGGATATACAACTCTTCTTCGGGGGACAACCGCAGACTTGTTCTGTCTTTTTCTTCCGATTCCACAGCGGCGGGATCGCCTACCGCCACGATTACCGCATAAGACGTTTCCGCTTCTTTTGCGCAGTTTCTGAACGTGCCCGTTTCTTCGTTCCACGCGAAGTGCGCACCCGCAACGCCCTCTTTTTGCAACGCTTCGTGCAGTTTTTCGTACGGAATTTCGGGAACTACCGCGCTCGAACCGCCGCCGTAATAATACCGCTCGGCGGCTGTGCCCATCACGGGTAACGAGCCGGCGCTTTCTGCCGAAAGCGGCAGAATGCCGTTGTTTTTCAGCAATACGATGCCCTCTTCCGCGGTTTCGCGAGCGATTTCGCGCCGTTCTTCCACGGAATATTTTTTGCAGCGCGTTTTTCTCGCTTCCGCGCATTTTTTCGCGAGATCGATTACGCGACGATTGTTTTCTTCGAGCGCGATTTCGCTGATCGAATTCGATTTTATTAACTTTTCCAGCGTTTTTTCATCGAACGGCATTATCAGATTCGTGCCCGCGTTCAACGCTTCCGTGGGGCGGTGCACCGCCCACCAGTCGGACATTACCACGCCGCAAAATCCGAATTCTTCGCGTAAGACGCGGTGCAATTTCGCGCTTTCGTTTACCTGCACGCCGTTTACGCGGTTGTACGAAGTCATCACCGCCCACGGCTTCGCTTTACAGGCAATTTCAAAAGGTTTCAGATAAATTTCGCGCAACGTTCTTTCATCGACTTCCGAAGAAATCCAGTACCTTTCCTCTTCCTGATTATTGCAACAATAATGTTTCAGGCACGCGCCAACGCCCCTTTTTTGCAACGCCGTAATATAATGCCTGCCGAATTCTCCCGCCACAAACGGATCTTCCGAAAAATATTCGAAATTTCTGCCGCATAAGGGCGTTCTTTTGATATTTACCCCCGGGCCGAGCAGAATATCCGCGCCGAGATCAACGCAATCGTCCGCAAGCGCGTCGGCGTACTTTTCCGCAAGCGTAAGATTCCATGTTTGCGCAAGCGATTGAAAACAAGGGTACGCCACCGAAGGTATCGTTTTTCCGTCCTCCCCGATCATTCGCACGCCCACAGGTCCGTCGGTTACGCGGAAAGACGGTATTTCTTCATTCGGCGAATAGCTCGACCAGCCGTCTTTGCCCATATTCAATCTGATTTTTTCTTCTCTCGTAAGCATTTTCATTTTCTCCGCGGCGCGCTCCGTCAGCGCAAAGTATGCCCGTGCCGTTTTCAGGGCAAGCGCGCGTTTATCGTTCGGGTGAATGCTCTCGTGGGAGCATACGTCGCGGCTCGTTACCGTTTTCACCTGCGGGATTTCCGTTTCCGCTTTCGCCTGACAGCGCTGTATCGCCCGCCAACCCTCGTCCGCACGATTGTTCAGATCGCAGATCTGCACCACGATAAACGGCAGATTTTCATTGCGCAAATCTTTGCGCCAAAGTCCGATCAGCTTTTTCAATAGCGCGAGATACACTTTCCCTTCCGCTTCGGAAGTATCGCTTTCGCCCTGATACCACATCGCGCACGATACACCGTAGGGCGCAATCGGAGTAAACGTGTTTTCATAGCATGCGCCGTCGCGGTTAAACGCGGCATAAAGCGGCTCGCGGCTATCGGAATGACGTAATTCCACGGGTACGAACACTTCGGGCGTTAAAACTTCGGGCGAAAGCCAGCTTCGAATTGCCGAAGCTCCCTGAAAACAGGCAATCAAGCCAACATACACGCCTTTTTGGCGCACGATTTCCTCCGCAGTGTGATAGCCGAGCGCGGAAAAGTACGGCAGATTTTCCGCCGCGGCGTTCAGCCAGCCGAACGAAGAATTCAGATGACAGTTTCTTTCGGGGTTGTCTGAAAAATAATAGCGGATTTTCGGATTTTCGCGCGTGGTATCGGCGTTGATTTCTTCGCGGAGCTCAAACTGCATATTTGATTGCCCCGCGCAAAGCAATACTTCCCCAAACGCAACGTTTTTCAATACGATCGTTTCGTTTTTCGCTCCCCGCCCGTCGCCGCAAAGCTCGATTTTCATATTGTATAAGCCGCCGTAAGGTTGCGCGGGAAATTCCGCGATCCAGTTTTCTTCCGTTACCGTTTGTTTATAAGTGTTTCCGCACAACGTAATGGAAATTTCGCCCTTGCCTTGCCCGAAAAGTCGCAGGGGCGCGTTCGCCCGAAACACCGCGTTGTCCGTAAAAATTCGCGCTAATCGCATATTCCGCCTCTTTTATTTCTCGCCGTTATTTTTCCACGATCCACAGTTGCCCCGGCGCAAGCCATAACGAAAATTTCTTATCTCCGTAAACGCCGAACGCCCTGTCCGATCCGTCCGCCGCCTGCGAATTATTCACCACCGCCACGAAATCGCCGCGTGGCGAAGAAAACTCGCTTACGATAAAATCGTTGCCGTACTCGGAGGAAAATTCAAAATTTTCGATCGCGCCGTTTTTATACAACTCGTTGCCGCCGTACGCCGTGTTTACGTGGTACACGTTTTTCAGCTCCGCTTCGGCAAACCGATCCGCGTAAAACGTCATAAAAAGATTGATCTGCCGCGCCATTCTGCCGAACGTTTCCGTGCGGTTATAAAACCAGTCGATAGGCGCATCGCGATAGTTGTCTTCGATTTTCGAACGGGTGTACAGGAAAAACCACAGCAAGCCTTTCGCCCCGTGCGCCGCCGCGGTGGAAATCTGCCAGCGGATATCGTCTTCCGTAGGCACGCGATAAAACCAATGCCCCACGCTGAGCAGAGTCGTCCACATATCCACGCCGCATTCTTTCGCCGTTTCGTGATAAATACGAAGATTATCAAAGTACATATTCAGCCCGTATTCGCGGTCTTTAATGCGGCACTGAGTGTAATTATCGTAGCAAACATTTCTCAGTCCGGAACGCTTCACCGCATCGATCAGCACGTCTTTATATTCGTGTTTTTCCTTCAAAAGATAATCCGAAACAAACGGTTCGTCTGCCATCGGCAGAAAATTCAGAAACGCGTTCGAGTGCGCGTTGATGATTTTCACTGCTTCGATCGCCTGTTCGAGTTCGCGCCGCGGCGGCTCGTCACCCACCGAAAACGCGTAAAACGCAGGGTGATTTCCGAAATCCGCGATCGCTTCTTCCGCAAGACGAATATATTCCTCTCTGCCGTTTTGCAGGTTGCGCCACACGGTGCGCCAATCGCATATTATCAGCTTCACGCCGTTTTTCTGCGCCTCGTTCAGCTGATCGAGAATGACTTGCTTATCGTCTTTTTCGTTATAAATCGAAGACATTCCGAGATTCATTCCGAGCTCTTTCCAGTCTTTCGCCGCCTTTTTTGCATCCAGCGCGCCGCAGAACGTATAATTCCAGAAACCACAATAAAAGTTTTGTTTTTTGTTTTGCATTTTCTTTCTCCTTCGCTTATTTTTCTTCCGCGTTTTCTTCCGCATACCTGCCGAACAGCGCGAAATCGATCACGCCTATTTCTACGCCCGCGCCCGCGCCGAAAATCGTCAGCCGCGCTTTCGAGCATATTTTCGGCGGAAACGTCTGATAGTCTATATTTTTTTCTTCTGTATTGCCGCTCATATCTTTCAGCAAAAACCACCGCCCGTTCAAATACCCCTCCGCTTTGTATCTCACCGGCGCGGGAATCGCCCCCGCAGCATAGTTCAAGCCGACTTCGCGCCAGAATACACGGAAAGCCCCCGTTTCGAACGTGCCGGTCAGGTCGAATTCGATCGTTTTCTTTTTATCGCTTTTACGCGGCAACCAGAACGAAAGATTGTTTTCGTCGGTGGCATACACCGCGTCTCTGCCCGTCGCATGTGAAGAAGCTTCGCCACGCACGCCGCCGGTTAAAGAAACGTAACCGTAATCGTTGTTTTTCACGCAATTTTTCTTATACCCCGGACTGTACTGCGGCGTATCCGTTACACCGTGCGGCGCATATAATTCACCGTTTTTATCCACGGCAACGAGATCCATGCCGATCCTTCGCTCGTAGCGATGCAAATACGGGCAGGCGATCGTGTAAAAAGCCCACAAAGTATCGTTCGGTCCGCGTTCGATGCTTCCGTGCCCCGCGCCCGTCACGATCCCCCCGCGATGATACGTTACGGGGTTATGCCGCTGACAGACAAAACCGTGAAGCGGATCGGTATCCGAATAATACGCCGCCATACAATACGACGCGTCGCACGTATCGGGCGAAGCGTAAATCATATAATACCTGCCGCCGTATTTCAGAAGGTGCGGCCCTTCCACCCAACCGTAGCGCGCGTTCTGTCCGTGTAAGCCGTGCCGCTCCCAAGGTTTTTTTTCCGGATCCATCACAACGATATCCACAGGCCCTTCTATCACTTGCCGAGGATTGTTTTCATTCAGGCGATACCCCACGATTTTATGAATATCATTCGCCTCGTCGAATTCGTACGCGTACAGATAAATTCTGCCGTCGTCGTCGGCGAACAATGCAGGATCGCACGGCTTAAATTCTTCGCCGTTTTTTCCGATAATATCGCCGAGAAGCTTGAACTTTCCGAGCGGTGTATCCGCGATATACAGGGGGCAGTACCACGCCGTAAGCAAAAATTTACCCCTCCACGGAATAATGCAGGGGCTGTATTTGGGGCAGTAAGGATCGGTGCGCACGTGCTTCCAATGCTGAAAATCTTCGCTCACCCATGCCATACCGTAACTCGGATACAGATACCACTTGTTTTGCCAGAAAAACACAGTGGGATCGCTGATCGAGCGATAATCGGGCGAAGTAACCGATTCGGGCTTGTTTTCGTGCGAAAACATCGTTTTTTCAAACTTATACCAGTCGTCTTTTCCGCGGGGAATTTCGGGCAAGGACAATGGGTTGCAATATGTAAACTCTATTGAATTTTTAATTTTTTTCATACAAATTTAATGTGTAGCGAGCGATTTTTTACAAGAAAAAATCACTCGTATTCGTCGTTTTTGTAATTGTCGTTCACTCTTTTTTTATACACAGAAGGCGAAACGCCCACGTGCTTTTTGAATACTTTGCCGAAATACAGACAATCGTCGAAACCGACTTTTTCAGCCACCGCGCGCACGGATAACCCCTGCGACAATAAAGATTTCGCTTCGTTCAGTCTGATTTTCAGAACGTAGGCAAACGGCGTGATTCCCACCGCTTCTTTAAAAACTTTTCTGAAAAAATTAGGCGAAAGCCCCAGTTTCAACGCCTTTTTATCGATATCGATTTCGCTTTGGAAATTTTCGAGCGCATATTCGATGAAATTATTGATCTGCGAGCCGTAAATGCCGCCGTTTTTTGTTTCCTGCGCGTTGAATAAAAAAGCAAAAATTTGAAGAAAGTAGCCTTTCAGCGTAATTCTTTCTTCCGTGCTTAACGGGGAAACCAGCATACGATGAGAAATTTCGTACATTTTCTGCAAAATTTCCACCACGATATTCACGTTTTGCACTTTCATCGTAACGGGATCAAGAAATACACCCGTATTTTCGTCTTTAATGGCGTATTTCGAATCGCGCGCCATTTTCGCTACCCCCTCGCGGCAATATTTCAGATACATATCATTCATATCCCACGCGGCACGCTCCGGTGAATAAAACAAATCGAAATTAAGCACGAAATACTTCGCCTTGTCACCGGGAATAATAAATTCTTTGTGCTGAACGAACGGAGGTATCAATATCGTTTCCCCCACGCCGAGCGCCACCGTTTTATCTTTGTACGCAAAATTCAGTTTCCCTTCGGTAACAACGATCAGCGCGTGATCGTACAATTCGCGAAGCGGAACGCTGTGCGTTTCGCTTGTGTTATAAATTTTACTTACTCTGCGCACGAAAGGATTGATCGACAACAGATCGATCTTCCGAGCCATATAACTCTGCAAAATATTCATCGTTTTTCACCTGTGAAAGCTCTTGCGATTTTTTCAGGGTCAACCTTTTAAATGAAATAAACGGGAAAAACAA
>ENA-UOOA01004792-UOOA01004792.1-human-gut-metagenome-genome-assembly--contig:-P61old-NODE-4792-length-14923-cov-4.797081_pt1 | contig 14923 bp, 11 predicted proteins | sample MGYA00242467_ERZ724014 | MGnify/ENA metagenome assembly ERZ724014
GTAACGCCAACAACAAAGTTTCTATTCACACCTCTGCGCGAGAGGTGACTCCCCCAGTGTTTTGCAACTGCCCGATCATGTGCAAGTTTCTATTCACACCTCTGCGCGAGAGGTGACATCGGCCGAAGAGCATGAGCGTCCCACTGACTACGTTTCTATTCACACCTCTGCGCGAGAGGTGACATTTTGAAAGATCTTAAAGATAAAAAGTTAATGTTTCTATTCACACCTCTGCGCGAGAGGTGACTGCTTGTTGTGGGTTACGGCTCTTCTCTCCCAGTGCCACGTTTCTATTCACACCTCTGCGCGAGAGGTGACCTGAGGCACAGCCTCAGCAAGCGCAGGCAGAGGTTTCTATTCACACCTCTGCGCGAGAGGTGACTTGCCCCTGCACCCCACAAGGGACTCGTCCCTTGTTTCTATTCACACCTCTGCGCGAGAGGTGACGACGAAGCGAAGAGTATGATCGAAGCAATGAAATGGTTTCTATTCACACCTCTGCGCGAGAGGTGACCACACAGCGAAATGGCTGATTTAAGCTTTCATATTGGTTTCTATTCACACCTCTGCGCGAGAGGTGACAGCAAAAATACATAAGAATCATTGCAAAAGTAAGACCATAAATTAGCTAAATAAACAATTTCTCAAGAGTACTACTTATGTTTGAAAGTACGACTCCCCCACTTGTATAGCCAATTGTATATTTTTACCTGCGCCGATGTCACGTGCATATATGTATGGGCAACACTGGCGCGAGCTTTTTTTGCTTTGAATTTTACAAATATATGTTCTTCACTGTTATTTCCAGTATAGCATAATTCGAATTAAAATCAAGTAAATTTGTAGCAGGAACCGTAAAATTTTGAATAATTCCGGAGTATAAATCGTTTTACCGGGAATGTTCCAAAATGGTCTGTAGTCTCCATCCGGTGATATACATCAATATATTGTCGATGAAGTCACGCTGTTCAGATGTACATGTTTTGCTGGCCTGTATAATTGCAGCAAGCCCAGTCTCTACACATGCGTTGGCACCATCGCAAATACTATTGCAAATCTCATAGACATAACATGGTTCTTCATAATAATCGTATTTTGAAAATGCAGCTTCATCTATTTCGATTCCCTTATATACGGATGCCGGCGATTCTGAATGATCATCAGGAAACAGACGCTGATTTCCCTGAACTGGAAGTGCCTCTGGATATGTTTTCCCATTTGCAAGCCCCTGCAATGTGTTTCCCAGAAGTGAGGTTGTGATCCAGTCCGCTACTGCCCTTTCATTTGCATCAAGATCAAGATAGCGTTGTGCAAATTTTGTGATTTCTTTTGCCAAATCACCGTCCTCTTCTATTTGCTCGATTACCCAAGCCGCAGCTCGTGAAAGAGTATCTGAATCTGTCGTGGAATCCAGATCTTCGCCTTCTTTTTGATCATCTGATGTGCCTTCTTGCTCATAATTTTCCAGTATAGTGTTTGCTAAAGTAAATGCAAAACAGTCGTCGTACTGCTCACAGTCTTTCTTCTTGCATTCGTTAATTGAATGATAAGGGCAGTTGCTTATTTTGGATGGGTCCACATCGGGGACGTTATCTGTTATGGAAACAACCCGCACATTCTTTTTCAAAAAAGATGCGTGATTATCAATCACACAGTCGATACACTCCCATGTAACCTCACAATTTTGAATGACACTACGAACATCATATTCAATTTCATCTAAGTTTTCCTTGATTGGACAGAACCCTTTGCCTGTTAATGCAGCTCGAATATCATCTACGTACCAAAGGTTTGTCGCAAAATAGCTTTCTCTATTGATTAAGTCAAACTGGCATTTACAGTCAGGATCGTTAAGAATCTCTGTTAAGAACTGTATCATCTGCTGGGCTGCATAATCCTCACTTTGAGATAACAATTTCTTTACTCTCTTTAGTTCATCCATTGTAAATTTCATACGTTTCTCCTTACGAATATTTTCGTTTTGGTATTTGTTTTTTTGCCTGGTAATACATAAGTGATTCGGCTAACATACATGTGATGTAATACCGAACCACTTATCTTGTATAGAGAATATGTTGTTACACCGCTTCACGTTCCTCACCAAGAAATTTCTGCTTGCTCCAGCATCTTCATTTCTTCCTTGCTAAGATCTTTAGGTAGGTCAATAAGTTTCATCGTAATCATCGTTTATCCACCATTCTCTTGACTGTGACAGTTGTTAATCTGGCAGAGGATTCCCCACTGCCAGATTACTAAAAACGAGAATACAGATCAGCTGGAATCCACTCTTTTAAATCTTCGGTTTTTAGTTGCCATTGAATCCAGCTATCGTTACTCTCTGTATTCGATGTAAAGGATTCAGATAGATAAGTCTTTGATAGATCCTCTAGTATTTTGCCGTTGATCAATCCAAAGGAAATATTTTCACGCTTTTGAAAATCTTGGGCGAATTTCTTTGCCTCATCCGAGAAATCGCTAGTTGTAATAAAGATTATGTAGTCAAGATGTCTTGGATAGGCCATGCATGCGCCTACAAGCTTCTGCAGCATTGGTCTTCCGATCTTAGAGTCAACGGCATAACACTTACATTCCACAATGCCGTATTTTCCATCTGTATCATGTACGATTACATCATAACCACCATCATTTGTTCGTTGTGTTGTTTTCGCATCTTTTCCCATCGCGCGAAAAAGCATTGCACAATACTCTTCAAACTCGAATGGATTGCTCTGGAAACGATGATGAAGCTGTTTCGAAGAACCACTACTATACATTCTTTGCTGCTGATGAAGCAGTTGCCGTTTCTCTAGTTCTTGGCTACAAGGAGCAATATCAATCCCCTGATCGCGTAAATGTCGAACGAGACGAACCATTTGAAGAGGATTTTTCATGAAAATTTGGTAAGAATCTATCAACAGGCAGCTGATCTTCCATTCAACGCGGTTATCTTTTCGCCGCATGTCACGCGTACCATCTCCATTTGCATATTGCCAGCATGGAAATTGTAATACATAACTGTTATGACCAGGCATTCGTCGTTTGATGACAGTTTGTTTGGGTAATCGGCTAATTCCATATTTTCTTGCCACATGCCGAGGCAACCATATCCGATAAACTATTTTTGAAGTAACAGCAATCAAAATAACAAGTGCTATAAATTTGCCCCAGCGAAAAATAGGTTGTATTTTTGCTGATAGCGTTTGCGTGTCTATGAGAGTTTGTATATCAATCATGTTTCAGTTACCAGTTCTTTCTTGACGTCATACGGATTACGATCGCAAGCGTCATTTTAATCTTATTCTGTATTACTATTTTATGCAGTTTGCAGAGACTTCTGCGTCAACCTGTGCCTTTCGAATTGAGTCACTTAGCAGTAATCCCCGCGCATGCCAACGAAGTGCTGTAATAGCACCACTTCCCGCAAGCTCCTCGGCTTGATTCCATACGGCTTCACCGAAGCGCTCGATGAAATAGTCTTGTGCCTTCCGGGAGAATACATCCATGCCACCAGTTTTTAGTTTCATGTAATCGGCAAATCTATGATTTGTTTTTTTGTAAAAAGAACAAATTTGCTGCGCACAGGATAAATGAATTCCTTCCTTTTTAACTAGGCTTTCTGCTGTCGTGTCTTCCTTCCAGACTCCGTTTAGATTGTTAGGAATGGACTGCTGAGGTGAGTTTTGTTGTTTAACAGATTGTTGTCGGCGTTGTTGTTGATCGACGGAAGGCTTCCTGTCAGGAATGGAAAACGACTGGGATGTTTCTTCAGATGTTGCAACATATCCTTCATCAGGAATGAGAGTAGGCCTTGATTCCATTGCTTGAGTGGCCAACTCATCACATTTTTCGTTGTAAGTGTCTCCATTATGACCTCTTACCCATCGAGTAGCTATCGTTCCCATTCGAAGTATCTCGGCATCCAGTTGACTCCACAGATCTGTATTTTTCTGCTTTTTCCATTTTCCTGAAATTGTGTTTAACAAATATTGACTGTCTGAATGCAGGAAAACATTACATCCGTCTGGAATCTGCTTTAGAGCGACAATGGCAGCCATAACTTCCATTCGATTATTAGTAGTGCTTAAGTACCCTTGATTGCGTTCTGTAATTTCTCCAGTTTCTGTATCAATGATCACAACGCCGAGTCCTCCAGCTCCACCAGGATTTCTCTTGCAACCTCCATCGGTATATACAATTCTGTCCCATTTTGTTAACAGATTAATTGCGCCAACATCGGATGTTTGCGTATGTTCTGCTACGAGGACTTTGCGATTACGCTTATTTCTACTTGCCATGAAAAATCTCCTTTGCCAGTTTCTGTACATATTATTGCATATCTGGAAAACTGACACAAGGGGACTCGCCAGAAATTGGTAGCAAAGTTCTTGCAAATAAAAAGAAATGGAGCTATACTTAGAAAGGAATGAAGTTAGCAGAATTACGAGGTACTTACATGCGGTGCTAATAGTCTCATGGTAATGTAAGCACTCGTTTCCCTGCAAGTGCAGGGATGATCCTATTGCAAAAATATCGGCGCTTATTACAGTAATTTTTCCCTGCAGGTGCGGGGATTATAGGGCAATTACTCCCGACCCTGAATGGATCGGGGCTTGCTTATCGAATCTGTGAACTATTCCATTGCCTTCGCGCTACACGTGCTTAGAGGAAGGAGCTTCGATCCGAAGATCTCCTGTTTCTCGCTTACGAGGATTACGATCTTGGTAGTATGTCAAGCGAAGCTACAAACATATACATATCGTAAAAAGAAAGTTTGATATTGGTGCGGCTTAAATATTCGATTGGTATCTTCAGTAGTTGCGCTTGAGCTATCATATTATCAAAAAGCGTATGACTCAAATGTGCTGTGACAAAGAATACGACATCGGCTTTACGAATGGACAAGCTGCGATTAACCCCGGACTCTTCATCTGTGATAAATTGCCAGTTTGGAAGCTGCGCCCTGACTTTCTTAACCCAGATAGGATGTCCACCAACTATTACACCATGAACCTTTTTCAACTCCTTCATTTGAGTTACATCTAATTCTTCTAAATCAGCTTCTTCTGCATATGGCTTAGATTCATTTTTAAGAGAATGATCCGGAGGCATGTGTATTCCATTATGTTCAACTTCTTCACTTTTTTGTAGTTTTTCCTGCAAATATTGATTTCTGCGAGTTAACTTCTCAATTTCAGTTGACAAATTTGCAATTTGTTGATTTTTCCTATCAATTTCAGCCTTATGCAATGTGCGTTCATTCGCAAGTGTGGTATGCAATTGTTTAACAGTTTTCTGCAGATAATCGACTTGCAATTGAATCTGTTCTTGATTATGTGTAAAGTAGTAGTCTTTCGCTTGGCGATATGCTTTACATATTACTAATAAGAAAAACACATCTGTCGCATAGGATTTCAAATCTTGAGAGGGCATATCTTTACATGCCCGCGAAAGCGCATATGAAATAGCAATTTTTTTAACATCCTGTTGCGTAAACTGCATTTCTTCACAAATAGAATTCCAGGAAAGGTTTTCCATTTCGAAAAATGGCAAATAGGGATGATAGGTATCAGGGTTTTGCAAAAATGAAAACAAAAAGTTTTCACATTTAGGAAGTTCCTTAATGTAGTGCTCAATTTCATCTTTTTGATCTGATTGATAAAAGAGGTTATCATCAGATAGCGTTTGCACATATTCTTGCCGAGCAAGTATCAGCTCATCCATTGATTCCTGATTTTCAATCTGATCATCTTCTACTAAATAGTTTACAAAAAAATACGCTGCTGCAATAGTTCCAGTAACCTGATCTTCAGACGATACATACTTTGAATTTTTGTTAAGTGCCTGCACTACAAGTTCATCAAAATCAATAATGTTGTTACGAGGTATATTCCTACACATATTATACAATTTTCGGTATCCTTTTTGAAATAACATAGTAACAGATGCATCCGCTAGTAAAAATTGTTCCTCAAGTGTGTCATCATCATATTTTGTAATGCAAAACTCTATCATTCCGAGTGCTTTTCGATATGCGTCCTCAGTCGATAGAGAAAATCTTTGAGAAAAAGCATTATTATAAAATTTACTTTTTCGAGCGGCATTATAATATGTTGAAGGATTCTTCTGATATTCGCGTTCTAAGTCTTGTCTTATATGTTTCGCTGTTGCCAGCGCAAGAGCCCAAAATGGAATCAGTTCTATGTCATCTTTTTCTGTAGTTAGTTGTTCTGGCATTGTATACATAGGCTCCTTTGTCTATTGATTTTAGCTGCTTTGGCATCCCCACTCGACAGGTCGGACGAGGTTTTCTGCGAAAAAACTAATAAATATTTCCACATACAAGTATGATCACAAGCAGCTAAGGATGTGATGAAAATTACATTTGGTGATATTCGATTAACTGTGGAGTTTTTAGGAATATGGCGCGGGAATCCTCGGCCATTCAATGACCGAGTTATTGACAATAACAAAGATGCTCCCGACAAAATATCAGGAGCATTACAATGGCTATTTGAAATACTCCCACGGTTTTAACCGTGGGAGTTCCCACCAAATTTTTGTAAAGTTCCTGATAGTCGGTGTTATGACCGTTCGGAACTCCAACCGTGAGTCAAAATATCACGGTTTCATTAACTGAATTTTAGCAAATGTTTTTTAAAAAATCAATAGTCTACAAAATAATTTTTCAAGCGATGGAAGCCTCACCTGGATGAAGCAACTCTCCACTCCCCTTTCCTTTCGTATGTTTCTTTTAAGAGTATTGCTTATTTCAAAGTAATTGCCTTCTTCGGCGCCACGCCTCTGCGTGAGAGGCGACATACAACCAATCAAAGTCAACCACTTTAATCATCAAAGATCTCTTCTAGCTGCTCACCATTCAATCGTTGACCTCTACAGTAAACTACATCTTCTTCAATTTCTCTATTGCTCAAAGAGTACCAGATATTCTCCTTAATGGTTTCTCCATCAACACGCACAATCTTTGTACCAACCAACCGCCAATGACAATCCTTTTTTACTCTCCTGGAAAACATTTCTTCTTCATCACAATCCCACTCTGACAACAACAGATACGATCCCACAACCCCTCGTGCGCTTGCATACGGCCCCCATGCCGCAGCGATCACATCTGGCTCTTCTGCAGATGCTCTCCCGTACAGACTGGTTGTACATGCCATACTACCGTTTCCAAGCGCAGTAGTTGAGCCATCTTTTCCTGTTGCACATGCAATGCTGAAGTCTTTAGAAACGTATGCATTTCCTACATTACCCGTTGATGCTGCAATACCCAATGTACTTGCATTAACCGCCATACTAAGACCAGCTGTTGCAGTTGAAATTCCAATCTTTCCGCTAGCAAAGGAAAGACTACTATATCCAATAGCCGATGCCGTGCTATTGGTGCCATCTGCAGATACTATTCCATGTTCGCCCACTACTGTTGACATGATCTCATAACCCTCTGCCACTGAAATATCATTGTATCCCACTACTGCTGACACAATCTCCTTACCAGTCGCAGCCAAACGAGTCTCGCTCTGTGTTACACAGCAAGAACAATCTGCCACACTTGGCTTGTTTCTCTTCACATCTGCAGTGTCTTTCATCGCAAGCTGCAAAAACTCTGATAGCTCAATTTCCCTTACAATTTTAAACTTTCTCGTTTCAAAAATGCCTGGTGTAAATTCTTCTGAAGCGCCAAAATACTTAAAAAAATCAGGATGCTCAATTATCGCTTTGCAAGCGGTACGCGGTTTTGAATCTAACCCTCCCAATCTGATACTTTGCAAGTATTGCTTGCGCTTTTCCGGATCTTTTATCGAGTCAGGCATTAGACCAGCTCTAGTTATAGTAATAAAGTGGTCAATCCACTCGTTATATTTGTTTCGAACCTTATCCACATCAAATTTCTTCTTTTCTTTTTTGTACAGATGAAGTAATGTGATATCTTTTCTTACTGCCATACAATAGCTTTTCCTTTCGTTTACTCGCAGCAATACTCCCACACGTTTCTGCAAACGACTGGGACTTTCTGCGAATATATATATTTGCATATAAGAGTATTGCATATATTAAGAGCTGATGCAACTCGGCTGCGGGTGTTTTTTACTGCATAAAGCCGGATTCTTAATATGTCTATTTTTAAAACTTCCGTATTGCTTGTTTTTTACGACAGTTCCATCTTCAAACATAACATCAATATCCCTAAACGAACGGTATTCAAGGATTGTAGCATCCATACCACATGTCATTTTTATCGTTTCTCCTACATGTGTTTCTTTGATGTATGGATGTGCAATAGTTCCTTTTTTGAAATTTCCGCAATCTACATGTTGCTTTAATATGCCATCTTCGAATTGTACATCAATATCACTGCTGCTTCGATACTCAATTATAGTCGCGCTTTTACCACAATTCATCATTTTAGTTTGCCCAATATAGTTTTCTCTACATTTTTTCTTTCCCTGGTTTTCTTGCTCTCTATGTATATGAATTGTAGGATGAGCGATACTTCCTTTTAAGAAAGCAGAATACGTCGATTTTTTAATAACACCATCGGTAAACTGAATAACCATATTTTTACATGATGTGTATTTGACTATCGTAGCTTCTAATCCACATTCCATTATATTGCTTTGACCAAGACGCTCTTTTTTTAGCCCTTTTAACGACTTAGGCAAAACATTTTTCTGAATATTGGGATTCCCGATGCTCCCTGTTTTGAAATGTTGATATTTTTTATGGCAAGCCATATAGCCATCTTCGAAGAGCACATCAATATCAGTACTTTTTCGATACAAAATAATGGTTGCATTCATTCCGCAATTCATTATTCTTGTTTCCCCTTCGTATTTCGCATTGTAACATAAATTTCTTTGAATATTCAAGTTTTTAGCACGTTCTTTCTTTTTCTCCTTCGAAAGAATAGGATGGCCTACCTTTCCTTTGCAAAAGCAATCATAAGATGTGGTAATTGTTGAGCCATCAATAAATTGGACAGTGACTTTTTTATTATTACAATAATCTATAATCGTAGCCATCATTCCGCAATTCATTATATTGGTCATTCCAATACGTTCTTTTGCAATTTGATCATTTTTTATATCTCGTGTCTTTACGGTAGGATGTGCAATCTGTCCAATCTTAAACGATGAGTATGCAACACCATTAACAACAGCACCATCATCAAATTGCACAGTTAGATTGCGAGCAGAATTATACTGAGTAATTGTAGCTCCGATTCCACATTTCATTACATTATATTGCCCAACCCGAAAATGTTCTTGTTTAGGTTCAATCATGCCCGCAACAAAAGATTCGTATGAACCATATTCGGTAATACCATTTTCAAATTTTACAGAAATATTATTTATTGATTTTGCCCCTGTTATAGTGGCTTTCATTCCGTTTTTCATCGCTTTAGTAAGCCCAACAACCTGATTTTTAAAAATTTCAACTTTTTTCTTGTACTCTTCACTTCTTTGCATGAACGGACGCATACCTTTTATTTTGGATATTTTACCGTCATCAAAACTTGCCCATGGCATATGTTGTCTAATCGTACCGTCTTCAAATTGTACATCAATATCAGCGCTGTTTCTATAAACAATACACGTTATTTTTTCTCTTGATTTGGTATATCGAATTGCTCCTTCTCTTTCTTTTCGATATTTATTGATCCTATTGTTAAAAGCATTATTTTGTGGATGAACAATATCGCCCTTCAGAAAGCGACCATAATACTGATGTTCTACAACAATACCATCTTCGAATTGAACGTCTATATCATTACAATTTCTGTAAGTAATAATGACCATTTTCATCCCGTTTGACGCAATTGCTGTTTTACCAATCCTATCAACGAGTAAATTTGTCTGGATTTCAGGTAATGTGTCTTTAAAATCCAATTTATCTCGCTCAAAATCAACTGAAACAGCCAAACCAGTAGATACTATATGATTTATATAATTTATAACATCTTCGATTGCTTTCGATAATGATGCAGAAGCTTGCTCTTCAGAATCTAAATATAGCATTTTTACGTTTGGGAAGTTGTATTTTTCTAACTGAGGCTCCCTAATTCTTATAAGAAAAATGTTATTCTTTTTACATAGATCATTTTTCTTTTTATCATGTGCTTCTGTATGTGTAAAAAAGCCATCATATTCTATGGCGATTCTTTCCCCTTGAATTTCAGCGAAAAGGTCTAACTCCATTTTATTAAATCCTTTTATCCCTATTTCTTCTAAATCATATCCCGTCATTTTACAAAAGCCAAATGGCTTTAAATAATAAGCGACAAGTAATTCATTATAAGATACACCAGTTAAACGGCTGTTCGGATTCAATACTTTTCCTTCTCTAAAATGATGTATAGACACATTTGTTACAATTGTTCCATCTTCAAATTTAACCGTGATATTCTTCGCATCAAAATATTCGATAATTTCCATTTCTTGTCCATTGGATGCGATGTTTTTTTCTCCAATAACAGATACTGGTTTCTTCAAAGCCCCATGAGAAAAGGCATGGTAAGAAGTATGCTCTCGAATTTCACCATTATCGAATTGAACATCTATATCATTGAAATTTCTATAGGCAATACATTTAATTATAGAACCATCAGTAGCAATGCTTGTTTCTCCCAAATGAGTTACTGGATAACGTTTACTACGATTCTTCCAAAATTCATAATAAACATTTTTTACTTCGCCATCATCATATTGAATATCTATATCCAAATATGACCGATAGGCAATAATAGTCATACGATACCCATCTAATGAAACTACTGATTTCCCAATGTATTTATCAATGACATTATTGACGCTTATTCTAGGAACACAGCCCCTCTTAAAATTATAGTACTGAACATGTTCTCTTATAGTACCATCATCAAATTGTACATCAATATCACTTATGCTATGATAAGCAATGATTGTCATTCCATCGCCCTGAGAATTTATATGTTTCTCTCCCAAATGTTCAATTCTGCAATATAATCTATGAAAATCAGATTTCTTTTCATAAAAACTTTGCCATGTAACATCTTTTAAGATTACTCCATTCTCGTCAACAATATCTACATGACGTACCCCACGATATGCTATACAAGTACGCCTCATACCATCTTTCGATATTACCGAAATTCCTACTCTTTGCTGCATATTTTCTTTTATACGTTTATCCATAATATCTCCTCATATATAAAATACATTTCGTGTAAGAGTATCGCATATATTAAGAGCTGACGCAACTCGATTGGGGGTGTTTTTGCCGAACAAAATAAAAAGGCTCCAGTGCCGTAACACTGAGGCCTCTTTTGTGTGACCAAACATGGGCAACACGCTATCCTTTTCTCGGTTTCTTATTATATCATATTTTGTATTAGACGGCAAGCAATTTGTTGCATGTCGTACAAAAAGCCTCTGCCAGATCACATTCTTCTGCGAACCAAGGCAATTATCAATTTCAATCCCCGGCACTTTAGGCACACAAAAAAGTGGCAGAGATACCACTGTTTGGTAGCCTCTGCCACTGAAATCTTTACAAAAATTATAATGATTCTTTGTTTTGTCAAAAAATTAAGTGGGAAAGCCCACGATTTTAACCACGGAAGTATGTCAATTTTGGATTCCTTCCACTGTCATGCTTTCAACCTGTATGCAGTTTCCTTCCTCAACTTTCACACTATTTAGTTCAGTCAAGTATAGGGACGAAACCGCCTTAACACCCTGCTTAAGCAAATCCTCTTTTGTTTTTTCATCGATCATAGGATAAGCAAGTAAGTAGTCATTTTCAAGGAAAGCTGCATAGGACTCATACTGGTAGAAATATCCCTGTCCCGTTCCCGATACAGCAAATGAATACTCTCCTACCGGAATATCGTCACCTCCGATATAGGTGCCAGGTTCCAAAATCAACTTGTCGTCTTGCTTCAAAAGCAACTGTTCCAATTTGGAAATCCGATCTTCCAATTCTTCTACCTTTTCTTCTAAAGCTGAAATTCTCTTTTCGTCTCCCAAATCCTCCGCATACAAGGCAGAGGCACTTCCAAAGCCAATCGCTGCGGTTAATACCAATGCAATACTTTTCTTCATCATCCTCATGACAATCCTCCCTAATGTATTTCCAAATGAGACTGGTGAGATGCGTCAGGCAGAGGATTCTCTGCCTGTGATCCTATCAATTGTTTGTTAGCTGAATATGGCACTCTCTCAAGCATGTACCCTGCAAATCCTTCATCAGACTCAGGGACAGTTATGGTTTTTGTGACCGGTTCCTGTTTTGGAAGCCGTACTGTGATCTCGAATGTATCTCCTGCAGTCCGGTGCGTATCCAGTATGTGAAAAAGTATTTTCGGACTGTTTATATCCTCTCCGTTCACAGAACAGAGCATACTACCCGCTGACAGGATGCTTACGGCAGGCATACAGACGATAACAGCGCATGCCTCTTCAAAGCCTACAGCCATGGCAGCATCCTTACCGTACCATCTGACAACACCAACACCTTCCAGACGGTCCAGACCTTTTTCCGAAGCGGCTTCCATTACGTTGACCACTTCTATTGACGAATATACTGGAGAAGCACAGCGTCAATACGAAAGAAAAGCACTTAACGTTAGATAAATGTCAGTGCAGCGAGCGCTATAGCGGTCAACTAATTCTGTATTTAAGCAATAATTTTCATAATACTCTGATTCTGTTCCTGAAATTTGACCAGCAGAGTTATAAAGCGAAGATGATGATGATTGATACAAATGTGTTCCGTAAGTTGAGTAGTTCACATTTTTCTGATCAGAATCAAACCATCTTGATGCTTCGATTCTGGCGGTTGGAATTTGAAGCATAGTTATTGGCGTTGCTGATGCTTCTGCAAGCGCCTCTTCCGACGCAGTATCAGTAAGCATCAGGAATCCGGTACCCATACGGGCAGAGGCTGTTAAAAAAGCGTTACAAAACTGATCTGCATTAGATGCATTGTATAAGCAGTTTCGATCACCGATAAGACAATCAAATTCAACTACCGCTGTTAAGTGATTACGATATTCGGGAGAAACTGCATCGAAAAATTGATATTCTCCCGCCCTGGCTTTTGCCGAGTCATCAAAAAAGCCAATATCAATATTGTAGAGGGGATGGATATCATCTGCTTTAAATTGAGTCGACAGTGCCATTAACAACGCAACAGCAGAAGTCCCAGTGTCAGCTGGTGTCTCAGCTGAAGTGTATTCAGCAGCAGTATCATAATAACATGCAAGAAAAATACTTTCGTCGGATGTCCCGTCGAAGTGGACAATATAATTATCAGCGGTAAGTGGACTTATATATCGTGATGTTGTTGCAACAGTTTCCACCGGCCCACTTTCGGATGTTTCATTTTCGGATGTTTCGGCAGTTGGTACGCAAACATAAGGGATACCATCTAAGAATACGGTTCCTGTTGGTGCTTCTGGTATGTCTGTTTCAACATCTGCCTGTTCACTTGATAATGAATCATCAGAAGAGGCAGAGGTATCAATATATTCGCCTTGCACTTTTTTAGAGTTAGCAATGTAGACTGTACATCCGGCATCAGTCAGTGTATCATAGATCCATTCTCCAGCAAGTTCCTGTGCTTGTGAGCCACTAGAGCGATCAGGAAATTGGGTGCATAATATTTCTTGGAAATTGGCGGCGGTGGCCGCCACATCAAGAGAAGAATCTGCCTTTGTGTGAACGGCCGGAATCAAATTTGCAAAAGCAATGGTGCATATAGAAACTATATATAATTTAGAACCTTTCAATCTTTACAGCCCCCTTTCTTTGGAGACATATCAGCAAATGTATCTGCATCAAGTCGATTTTGTTTATCAAGCAAATTTGAGATATTATAGCCGTGGCGAGTGCCAGGAAGTTGAACAGCGGAACTCAAACTTGCTTTTTTCATTTGCATAGTATACCGTTCGCTAATTCCTGCATATTGTGCAATGCTGGAATTATCAGCGCCATCTGACAAAAACATGCGTTGCAAAGAAGCACTGCGGATTGACATAATTGTATAAGGTTCCAGAAGTATACCTGAATCAATAAGTGGCTGCTGTGCTTTGCGACAATTTCTCTGTAAGTCACGCGATGAAAGATGCAAACCTCCTTGATTATGAAAAAGCCAATCATCTCCAAAGTAACCACTTTGCGTAAAAAAGCTTTCTACTTCTTTCATAAGATCTGATCGAATAATTAACAGACGTTCAGAAGAACCAGAAATTTCCAATAGATATTTTCCATCTTCATTTCTGAAAGAAGTTGTTTTTAAATTAACAACTTCGCCTGGAGTTAATGCACACTCATAAGCGAGAAGCATGGCCAAATAAACTTGGCTATCCGTTTCTTTAACTGTTTGCAAAATTGTTGCCATTTGCATAGCAGTTGGATAGCGATTTGCTTTTGGAGTAGGCGCACTGGCCGGATTCAGTATTTTGTCGGAAATATCTTTGAATTCCGGGTGTTCTGCCCCATAAAATGATAGGAAGCCAGTAACTGCATAGTAGCAAATACGCGAAGTGGAAACTGAAATTTCCCGTTTAACAATCATATCTGAAATAATTGTATTCATGTAACGAATCCACAGATCTGGTGTGATCTCATGAAGCGGAAGTTTATAAAAATCACAGACTTTTAGCACATAAGTTGTGTAGACTTCTCTGGTTTTCCTGTTATTAAGAAGCATTCTCCAACGATTTAAAACAGAGATGTCTTCTTTTGATAATGTATAACCATTTTGTTCTTCTGCAATAGAAGTTAACTTGCGACGTTTTCGCACTGCTGGCTTTTGATTATGATCATCACTGGCTGAAATATGTGCCATATAATAATTTTCGTCCTTTCTCTATCAAAGTAGGCAGAGTACCACGTCCATAGGAGTTACGCACCGCATGGGC
>ENA-UOOA01004801-UOOA01004801.1-human-gut-metagenome-genome-assembly--contig:-P61old-NODE-4801-length-14897-cov-4.240197_pt1 | contig 14897 bp, 10 predicted proteins | sample MGYA00242467_ERZ724014 | MGnify/ENA metagenome assembly ERZ724014
TGTGATAATGTAAAGGCGCTTCAAAACATTCCCCTCCGACCGTAATTCTTCCATATAGTTATATACGATAGTATATCATATTTGCGGATGCAATACAATACTGCGCCGGAAAAATAAAAAACCCCGTCGGAGCATGACGAGGTTTTTATCTGAGCGGGATTTACGCACCCATCTCGTTGAACTTCTTGGTGAACTGGCTCTTCTTGTGAGCGGCAGCGTTCTTGTGAATGATACCGTGGCTTACAGCCTGGTCAACCTTCTTGACCGCAGCCTTGTATGCAGCCTCAGCGGCAGCCTTGTCGCCGGCCTCAACACAAGCGTTATATTTCTTAATGATGGTCTTCATCTGAGTCTTGAACATTCTGTTGCGAAGGTTCTTTGCCTCAGCTACCTTTACACGCTTCTTTGCAGACTTAATGTTCGGCATATTTTTCCCTCCTTCGTTCAATTATATGTTACACGGGCGTCTGAGAGGGTACCCCCGATGTATACTTCATACATTTACAGATTATATCACAAATGCGGCGCGATTGCAATACTTTTTTCGGAAAAACGGACGCTTTTTCGGAATATTTTTTATGCCCGAGAAATATGTGGCATAGGTCGATATTTCTTGCTTTTCTTCGGAAATTATGATACAATACAGATGTGAAGTTTTGCCATAAGAAAGGCGAACCGAACATGATACGACTTCAAATCCCGAAAGGAGTTTTATAAATGGGACTAATCAGAGCAGGAGTGGGTGCTCTCGGCAGCACATTGGCGGATCAGTGGAAGGAATTTTTCTATTGTGAATCCATGCCGAAGGAGGTGCTTGTCACCAAAGGACAGAAGCGCGTAAGCGGTCGTTCCTCCAACACCAAAGGCAGCGACAACGTCATCTCCAACGGATCGGGCATTGCCGTCGCAGACGGTCAGTGCATGATGATCGTCGATCAGGGCGAGGTCATCGAGCTTTGCGCAGAGCCGGGCGAATATACGTTCGATACGTCAAGCGAGCCGTCGATCTTCTGCGGCAGTCTCGGCGAGAGCGTGAAGGAGACATTCAAGACCATCGGCAAGCGCTTTACCTACGGCGGCGACACCGGCAAGGATCAGCGCGTGTACTACTTCAACACCAAGGAGCTGATCGACAACAAGTTCGGCACACCGAATCCCATCCCGTTCCGCGTGGTGGATTCCAAGATCGGACTTGATGTAGACGTATCCGTGCGCTGCTCCGGCGTGTATTCGTACAAGATTGCGGATCCCATGCTGTTCTACACCAATGTGTGCGGTAATGTGGAGAGAGAGTATACCCGCGATGAGCTTGACAGTCAGCTGAAAACAGAGTTCATCAGTGCACTTCAGCCCGCGTTCGGCAAGCTGTCCGACCTCGAGCTGCGCCCGAATCAGATCGTCAGCCACAACACCGAGCTTGAGGAAGCAATGAACACTGCGCTCTCCGCAAAGTGGGGTGAGCTGCGCGGACTCAAGGTCGTCAGCATCGCTCTCGGTTCCGTCACGCTGCCGGAGGAAGACGCCGAGATGATCAAGCAGGCACAGCGGACAGCGATAATGCGCGACCCGACTATGGCGGCGGCAACTCTCGTCGGAGCACAGGCTGATGCCATGAAAGCTGCGGCAGCAAACGAAAACGGCGCAACTACCGGCTTTATGGGTATGGGCATGGCGATGAACGCAGGCGGCGGAATGAACGCACAGAACCTGTTCGCCATGGGACAGCAGGCGCAGCCCGGCGCATCTGCGGCAGCACCCGCAGCAGAAGGCTGGAAGTGCTCCTGCGGAGCTGTGGCTACCGGCAAATTCTGCCCCGAGTGCGGTGCAAAGAAGCCTGAGACGAATACCGCCGACGGATGGAAATGCTCATGCGGTGCGGTAAACAAGGGCAAGTTCTGCTCCGAGTGCGGGGCGAAAAAGCCTGCCGACGCGTATACATACCGCTGTGACAAGTGCGGCTGGGAGCCGGAAGATCCCGCGCATCCGCCGAAGTTCTGTCCCGAGTGCGGCGACCCGTTTGACGAGAACGACAGAACCTGACGCCCTTACTCTTACCTACTAAATTGCAAAGGAGTTGGAAACAATAGCAGCAATACTTGACTATAAATGCCCGTGCTGCGGCGGCGCACTTGCATTTGACAGCGGTGTACAGAAGCTCAAGTGCCCGTACTGCGACACTGAGTTTGACACGGATACCATCGAGAAATTCGGTGATGACCTGAAGCGCGAGCGCCCCGATACGTTTTCGTGGGACAGCAAGGCCGGCGGCGAGTGGCAGTCCGGCGAGGAGGGCGAGCTTCGCTCGTTCATCTGCAATTCCTGCGGAGGCGAGATAGTCTGTGACGAGAACACAGCCGCAACGTCCTGCCCGTTCTGCGGGAACCCGGTAGTTATGTCCGACAGACTCAGCGGTACGCTCAAACCGGATTATGTAATACCGTTCAAGCTTGACAAGAAGGCAGCAAAGGATGCTTTCCTCAAGCATATCTCGAAGAAACGCCTTCTGCCGAAGGTCTTTAAGAGTCAGAACCACATCGACGAGATCCGCGGCGTGTACGTCCCGTTCTGGCTGTTCGATACCGATGTCGATGCCGCCGTCAGATATCACGCGACGACGACGAAAACATGGTCCGACAGCAAGTACGACTATACCGAAACAAGCCACTATTCGTTGTTCCGCGAGGGTTCGATCGGCTTTGACAACGTTCCCGTGGACGGCTCGTCAAAGATGGCGGACGACCTTATGGAATCTATCGAGCCGTTCGATTTTTCGGAGGCTGTCGATTTCAAGACTGCATATCTCGCGGGATACCTTGCGGATAAGTACGACGTGACCGCAGACGAGAGCATCGACCGCGCGAATGAGCGCATAAAGAACAGCACCGAGGCTGCGTTTGCGAGAACGGTTGACGGCTACGATACCGTAAATACCGAGGCGAGCAGTATCAACGCGCACAACGGCCGCGCAAAGTATGCGCTTTATCCGGTGTGGATGCTCACAACGACGTGGAATGAACAGAAGTACACATTTGCCATGAACGGTCAGACCGGCAAGTTTGTCGGCGACCTGCCCGTGGATCGCGGCGCGTACTGGAAGTGGTGGGGCATCTATACTGCCATAATCACTGCCATAACGCTTGGCGGACTCACGGCGTTCATGAATCTGTAAGGCGGTGACGTGATGAAGAAACGAATAATTTCAGTTATTGCGGCGCTGCTTGTGTGTGCGGTGCTGCCAATCGCGGCGGTCGCCGACTCGCAGGATTACGACTACGACGTTTACGCCGCCGAAGGAGACGACGGGATCGCAGTTCTCGACGATAATGATTCCGATCTTGACGAAGATATCGACCTCGGAAATGTCGGCAAGAGCCTTTTCGGGTATCTTGTCGATGAAGCGGAGCTGCTCACCGATGATCAGATATCGGAGCTTAAAACAAAGCTAGAGGAAATGAGCACGCGGCTGAATTTTGATTTTGTCGTGTACATAGAGCCGAGCTATTCCGGCAGCTACGACGATATTCAGGATTTTGCGGACGATATTTTCGATTTTCTCGGATACGGCTACGGCCCCGACAAGGACGGCGCATTGTTCCTCCTCTGCATGGAGGAGCGCCAGTGGCATATCTCGACCCACGGCTACGGAATCACCGCGTTTACGGATTACGGTATCGACAGAATCAGAAGCGAGATCACGCCGTATCTGAAGGACGGGGATTACTATGAGGCACTTAATCTGTTCGCGCAGATAGGCGAAAAATATGTGACATCTGCGAGAGACGGCGAGCCGTTTGACAGGAACAGCAGCTCGGACGATGATTTTTACGACTACGATGACGGATTCTACTTCTCTTGGTTTTACGCCTTTGTGTCGCTGATCGTCGGAGTCATAGGCGGCTTCATCGGTGCAGGTATACTCAGATCGAAGATGCGCACCGTCAGACCGAGAAATTCGGCTGAAAGCTATGTCCGTGAGAATAGCATGGTGCTGAACGACAGCCATGATATTTTCCTGTATTCGACCGTCAGCCAGACGGAGCGTCCTCAGGATGACGATAATGACAGCGGCGGATCGAGCACGCACGTATCATCGTCGGGCGAAACGCACGGCGGTGGTGGCGGCAGCTTCTGATCTGTCTTAAGCTAAACAAAAAACGGTTGGCGAAATGCCAACCGTTTTTCTATTCATCGTGTTTTCTGCTCAGCAGTGCGAATATCACGATCGTTACGATCACTACACCTATGACGGCAAGAACTGCCGGATCGGGAGTCATAACGTGCGTATCCTTGACGGGTTCCGGGACTTTCGCCGTGGTCTCCGTTATATACAGATCGCGTATCGAATCGGCGCCGCCACCGGCTGTGACGCGTGCAATGCCGAGCCGCACATCTGTACCCTCGCGCAAGACGATCGCGATGCGGTCAACCTTTTTTGCACATTCGAGCGACGAGAGATCGCACACCGGCGAGAATACGCCGCTTCCGTCAAACGATGCCGTGAAAAGAGTGCGCGTTTTGCCGGAAATAAATATTATGTCGAGGGAAAACGGACCGTCGCTTTCCGCCGCGAGCAGAAAGCTTACGCAGCTCGTATCGGACAGATTCAGCGGGGACGCCGGTTCTGCCAGTATTACGTCGGATACGCCCGCGAGATTCGCCGTGAGCGCGCGGCAGGCGGGTATCCCCGTGTAGCTTTCCATGAGGCGTGATTCTGTGGTGAAAAGCGCGTCGGCGCATGAGCCGGAGAATCCGGCAGAATCATACGATCTCGTGAAATCCCACAGAACAGCTCCCTCATCCTCGGCGCCGAATATCGCGGCGCGCGTGTCCTCGTATGAGTCGAACTCAAGCGATATGGCGGAGCTGTCGGATATGCTGAACACAGCATTCTTCAGAGCGGCAGAGTCGAGAACATCGCCTATCCCCTGAAGCTCGTCTCCGGTCACGTCAAAGCACAGCGTGAACTCTGCAGACGATCCGCCGTCCGAGACGGCTGTGACAAGTGCCTTTGCCTGCGCAATCGAGGCGGCTGACGGCTGCACACCGGTGAATACCATACGTATGGGCGACTTTGTTATTGCTGCGATTTCGCGGGAGAGCAGCCATGCTGCGGTCTCGGGGTTTTTGTCCCGATCTGCCTGTACCTCTGCAATGATCGCGGTGCCGCTTTCGCCCGAGACTGCAAATCTTCCCGCCGCAGCATAGGACAGCCGCAACATATTTGCAGCGTTTGCGGCGCTGCGTGAGGAGTAAACCGAGCCCACATCGGCAAAACGAAGGATAATTCCGGACGGCGAGTACCGCTCAGCGAGGAACGATACGGCTGCCGCGACGCTTTTGCACGCCCGCTCGGAGGAATTTCCGAACTTCGACGCCGAAACGTCAAGCCTGATTATCGGAGATATTCCGGCTTTCGAGAGGAATTCCGCCGTGCGGTCAACCTCGCTTATAAGCTCATTGTTCAGGTAGTAGTATGAGGTGTCGATCGTGAAGATCTGGCTGTTGAAATTGGCGCTCGGCGCGAGCAGCGAGGTCGCGTCAACGTCGATAATGTACCCGTCAAATCCATACGAGAACGCTTCCGCTGGGGTGATCCCGTATGCCGCAAGCGCGGGCATCTGTGAACGGACCGTTGGATATGCGGGGTATTCCTGCCCGGAAGCGACGGTGTAATTGCCGTCGGAGCGGATCGCGATGAAATATGAGGAAAAGAGCATCGCATCTCCGGGATCCGATACGGTGAACGTGAAGCTTGTGGATATTTTAAGCGTGGCGAGCGGCTCCGATCTCATCGCGGTGTCGCGTCCGTCCCACATTCTTACGCCGAACAGGCAGATCTCGGCGTCAATGTATTTGATCGCTGCGTCACGCGTGATTGTGCCCGAGACGCTGAGCGTTTTCCAATCGTCGGAGACAGCGCATTTTGTGATCTTTCCAAGCTCTTCCTTTGGGGTCGTGCTGCTTGATGAGAGTGGGATGAAGTCAACGCCCTCAAGCACCGGAGTGTCGCCGGAGCCGGTGAATTCCACCTTGTATTCCGACGGAGCGCGGATTCCGGAAACGCTGAAAAGATACTCATTGCGGTTCTCACTCAGAACGGATGAGCCGATAACGGTGAAATCCTTGCCGTTCTGCGACAACGAGAACGTTACCGCTCCGTTCTTTGCCGTTATACGAAGCCGTGCGGCGTATTCGTCGTGGTTTGCGGCGATCGACACTATGCTCTTGCCTATGTATGTCTGCTCGGTACCCGCAAGCCTTACGGCGGAGTATGTCTGTATCGGTTTAAGGTGATCGTCGGGGGAGACTGTGACGGCACGCACCGTCGCCGATGCGCCGGAGGATTGGCTTCCGACAAACGTGAGTTTGACCGACATTCCCGTCAGATAGTATTCGCCGTCCGGTATATGGACAAATATGCAGGACTCGCTTCCGGAGGGTGCTTCTGCCGCCGTGCGCACTACGGCTTCGCCGAACTGCGCCTCAAGTGAGACGGAGCATTTGACGCCGCCGACGGTGCGTATGGTGAACCCGACCTCCATGTATCCGTCAAGTGATACGGTGTCCCCCGAGAATTCTGCCGAAACCGTGCCGGATATTCCGGAAAACGTTACTGACGTGCCGTCCTCCGATATGGTGGATTCGGCGGAGCCGGATGTCGTCCATTCCCAATCCGGCGTGAGCGTATCCGAATTTGTATATTCCGACAGCGGAACAAGCGCTCCGTTAATGTCGGCGTTTTCAGATCCGATCGCGTCGGCGTAGGCGGCTCCGCCCGGCATCAGTGCCGCAATCGTGCACAGAGCGCACAGCATAAGCGACAAAAATCGTGTTTTTTTCATGGTGTAAGGATCGACCGCAAGCTTAGCCGCGTCGGCTGAGCTTTGCAGTGAAGTACCTCGTTTCTTCCGATCTCATAATAAGTGTTGAGAGCGCGTACACTATAACTCCGCAGGGAACACATATAGCGATCGTGACGATCGGAGAGGACGAAATGCCGCGGAGAAAGTAGACCGCAACTCCCATAATCGCCGCAGACGCGACGGAACGGGCAAAATCGGCAACGTCGGACAGCGAAAACAGCGCGCCGTCGCGGCGGTATTTGACGATGCAGTTGATTGTAAAGTTGAGTATCATCGCGATGCCGGACGCAAGTGCGATCCCGCCGACGCCGAGCTTGTCGGATGTCAGCGTCACAAGCACAATGTTGAGGACCATCGCCGCGATCGAGGAGAACATCGGAACCTTCGTGTCTCCGTCGGCGAAGAATGCTTTTACAAGTACCTCATTCGCCGCAAGGAACACCATTCCGAACGCATAGCGCGAGAGCGCCGTCGCGGTGAGCGCCGTATCTGATGCGTTGAACTCGCCGCGCTCGTAGATGAGGGCGGTGATCGGCGTTGCAAGCATGAATATGCCGACTGTTATCGGAGCGATGATGAACACGAGAATCTTTATCGACGTTGTCATCATCTTGCGGCTCTCGTCCTTGTTGCCGGAGGCTACCGCGCGTGACATATACGGGAACAGCAGATTCGTGCAGACGAACGTGAACACGCCCGCGATGATCGTGTACAGGCGGTTTGCGTAACCGAGCGCGGTGATCGCCCTGCCGCCGTTAAGCCCCGAGGCGAAGCGTGTGTTGATGAGCGAGCACACCGGCTGAGTCCATGTGCCGAGCAGTATCGGCACGGCGTTTTTCATGGATTTTTTGATGTAGGGGGAGCGCAGGTCACAGCGAAGGCTGTACCGCCAGCCGAGCGCGTGCAGCTTCGGGGCCTGGATCATCGCCTGTGACGCCCATCCGAGCAGCATCGCGACCGCAAGACCGGTGATGCCGAAAACGCTGTTGAGCGTGAACAGATAGATGACCATGATCGAGTTCGACACAAGGCTGATGAGCGCGGGAATGTTGAAGTCGCCGAGCGATTGCAGGATGCCGACAAATGAGAACGCGAGCCCGGTGAAAATTATCATCGGGAACATGATCCGCGTGAGCTTTACCGCGAGTACCTGTGCTTCCGGCGCGATATCCGGCGCGAGAAAACCTACAAGCTCTTTTGCGAATACGATGCCGATAAGAGTTATCGCCGTCGTTATCATAAGCATGAGATTCACATACGCGACGGAGAAGCGCACGGCTTCATCCTTGCCTTTTTTTACAAGAAGCTCGCTGAAAACGGGGATGAGTGCCGCCGAAACGACTCCTCCGATCACGAAGTCGAACAACAGAACGGGGAGCCGGCTCGCCGTGTCGTAGGCGACCGCCTCGATTCCGGTGCCGTAGGCACGCGCAACGAGAATGTCGCGCAGAAGCCCGAGAAATTTTGCAAAAACCGTAATTACGCCCATCATCACGGCTGTGCCGAGAAGATTTACGCCCTTTTTATTTTCTTTTTCCATATACTGTCCGTAAAAATCAAATTTGCGGCGCGTGATATACTGCCACATCATACATTATACCATCATACGAAAGAAAGTTCAAGTCCGCCGCGATATAATGCCGCAGACGTGCAGCAGGTTGACTTCGGTATAAAGTTATGGTACAATTGATTTCGGTAAATAATGTATCTGACCCCATCGAGGGGAAGCATGGTATAAAAGAGGTTTTAACGTGATAAAGGTTCTGAACATTATAACTGATACAAACATCGGCGGCGCCGGACGGATACTTGTGCAGTATCTGCGGTGCTTTGACCGCGATCGCTTTGATGTCGTGAATGCCGTCCCGTCGGGCAGCGCACTGATCCCGCTGATCGAAGCCGAGGGATACACCGTGATCGAGACGAAGTACGGTCATGACAAGTCATACGAGCGCGGGGCAGTGGGAGAATTGCGGCGCATAATAAAGGATGTGCGCCCCGACATAGTTCATACGCATTCGTCGCTTGCCGGCAAAATCGCCGCGTATCTCTGCGGTGTGAAGAGCCGCATCTATACGCGCCACTGCGTTTTCGATATGCCGAAAAGGCTTACAACTTTCCCCGGAAAGCAGATCAACGGCTTTGTGAACAACACGCTCTCCACGGCGATAGTCGCGGTGGCAAACGCCGCTGCGGACAATCTTACCGAGACCGGAGTCGATCCCGATAAGATCACGGTGATAATCAACGGCGTTGAGCCGATGCCGGAGCGCAGCGAGAGCGAGCGAGTAGCGTTCCGCTCGTCACTCGGCATAGGCGAAGATGAGTTCGTCTGCCTCATCTCGGCGAGACTTGAGGTCTACAAGGGACATTCGTATCTCATAGATACCGCAAAGATCGTCAAAGACAGCGACTGCGACCGTCCCGTGAGATTTATCCTCATGGGCGACGGAGCGGAGCGCGAAAACCTTGAGCGCCGCGCCGCAGAGCTTGGCGTTTCGGACATCGTGATGTTCACGGGATTCGTGAAGAATGTGGCGGACTACTACAATATCGCCGATATTTCCCTGAACTGCTCGTGGGGGACCGAGGCGTCCTCACTCGCGCTCGCGGAGGGAATGAGTCTCGGACGCCCGGCGGTCGTCACCGATTTCGGCGGCAATCCGTATATGATAACCGACGGCGTGAACGGGCTTGTCGTGCCAAAACGCGACAGCGCCGCTATGGCGGAGGCGATACTGAAGATCGTAAGATCGCCTGAGCTGTACCGCACTCTTTCCGACGGTGCGCGCTCGGAGTATAAGTCAAAATTTACGTCCGACGTAATGACGCGGAATCTTGAAGCGCTTTATGAGCGCGAGATGGAACGCGTGCGCGGACGCAATAAAAAATAATTCTATCCGGAGGATACACAAATGAAAAAGAAACTTGTTGCATATTTTTCTGCCGGCGGCAATACGGCGAAGCTTGCAAAGACTCTTGCGGATGCCGCAGGCGCCGATCTCTTCGAGATCGCACCGAAGGTTTTGTATACAAAAGCCGACCTTGATTGGATGAACAAGCAGTCGCGCAGCTCCGTCGAGATGCAGGATCCATCGTCCCGCCCCGAGATCGCCGCTGTGCCCGATGTATCGGAGTACGATGCTGTTTTCGTAGCCTTCCCGATATGGTGGTACGTCGCTCCGACGATAGTGAATACGTTCCTCGAGAGCGCTGATTTCTCCGGCAAGACCGTGATCCCCGTCGCAACATCCGGCGGAAGCGGAATGGGCAAGACAAACGAGAAGCTCGAGCCGAGCTGTAAGGGAGCAAAGCTCCTATCCGGCAAGGTGTTCTTGCCTTCGGCGTCGAAGGCAGAGCTTTCCGCATGGATCGACAGTCTTGATGCATAAGAAAAAAGCGAAAAAGCAAGTGCTGCGGCACTTGCTTTTTTATACAAACGCAAACGGGACGCCATGCGGCGTCCCGTAATTGTTGTAATTCTGATACTTACGCGTTGGAACCGTTGTAACGGCTGATGACCTCATCCTGAGATCCGCGGTCGAGCTGTACGAAGTGGATGCTGAATCCGCCGATACGGACGATAAGATCGCCGTGTCTCTCGGGATGCTCCTGAGCGTCGAGCAGATCCTCAAGGTTAGCGGTGGTGATCTGAGCCATCTGACCGCCGTTCATGAGGTATGTGCGCATTGTTGCAGCGATATTCTCGCGGAGCGCGGGGTTGGAGAGAAGCTTGGTCGTGAGGACAACGTTAAGCGTTGTTCCGCCGACACCCTTCTGCAGGGGAAGCTTTGCAACGGACGAAAGCATTGCGGATACGCCGTTCTTGTCAGCGCCCGGACGCGGTCCGATGGAGTTTCCGTGAGGCTCGCCTGCAAATCTGCCGTCGGGCAGTGCGCCGGTGACACGACCGTATGCAATACCGCCCTGAAGCAGGGAGCAAGCGCCGGTGTAAACGTCGCCTCTGATGGACTTGTACTTGCCGCACTCGCTCCAGAACAGATCGAGCACGCGTGCAGCCATAGCATCAGCCTCGAAGTCGTCGTTGCCGTACTTGGGTGCGAAGTTAAGAAGCATCTGACGCTCCTTCTCGTAGCCGTCGAAGTTTGCTGCAAGAGCGTCGATCAGCGTCTGACGGGAGATGCGTCTCTCATCGTATACGAGCTTCTTGATAGCGGTCATGGAGTCTGCAACAGCGCCGAGACCGCAGGTCTCAACAACGCCGAAGTTGTAGATCGGGCCGCCTGCGTCGTGCTGCTTGCCCTTCTCAAGGCATCCGGTGGTGAACGGAGATTTAACAAGCTTTGAGTAGTTTGCAGCGCGGATCTCCTGACCTCTGTCAGCGAGGTAAGCGAACAGCTTGACAAAATATCTGATCTGAGTCTCGTATGCGTCGAAGAACTCCTCGAATGTCTCGCAGTCAACGAAATCGGGGGTCACAGGACCGATCTGTACGTCGGGGTGATTGCAGCTTCTGCCGCCGTGGAGAGCGTACTCAAGCACTCTCGCCATGTTGAACGTTCCGTCCTCGCAGCCAAAGTTGCTCTGTCCGGGGATCTCGATCTCCTGACATCCGAGCATGGAGTAGTCGCGTGCATCCTCAAGCTTCGTGCCGATGCGGGTGAGTCCGGGAATAACTGTCTCATCGCTGACGACGGTCGGGTCGGACATACCCTCGGACCAAAGCTGAACAACAAGCGTCATAAGCTCGTCGGGAGAATCCTTGTGGAAACGGACGGACATTCTCGGGTGAGTGTCGTGGATGCGGCGGAGGATCTGGAGCATGAGGTAGGTCAGCTCGTTTGTAGCATCGCTTCCGTCCTCGTGAACGCCTGCAAGAGTAACGTTGTGAGAACCGTTCTCCCAGATCTTGAAGATCATGGACGCCATGAGATCCTCAACGGGAACAGCGTCGCCGTGAGTCTTGGAATACTCGTAGAAGGGGAAGAGGTACTGGTCCATACGACCTACGCAGTCTACCCAGTCCCAAAGGCTGAGACACCAGGTGAGCTGTACTGCCTGATAGAGAGTCTGCGGCTTGTGGTGTGCAACAAATGCGCAGTTCTCGGCGATAGCCTCGTAGTATGCCTTCTGATCGGCGTCGGTCTCGGTCTCTGCAAGCTTTGCAGCAGTCTCCGAGTACGTCATAAGCCACTTTGACATACCCTTGATAATGATGCGGCACGCCTCATAGAAGTTGTGCGTTTCATCATCGTGAGCGTTGATGTCCTCGTATTTCTTGATCTTGACGAGCATGCCGTCGAGACCGTTGGTGAGCAGGGTGGGGTAGTTGGGAACGGTGTGTCCCTGGTATCCGCCTGCGTGGAAGATCTGGTCGCCGTCCATGATCTGGTACTTCTCTTTGCCGAGAAGCTCCTCACCTGCATTTGTGTAGTGAGACCAGTTCATCGGAGCCATTCTCTCATAGAGCTTCTGAGCCTCGGCGCGCTCCTCATCGGTAGCGTCCTCGGGAAGATTTGTGATGGACTCAACGTTCTGAAGTCCCCAGCTGAAGTGCTCGCGGATAGGGAACCACGGACGGGTGATACCGACAACGGCCTCATCCTTGAAGATCACGAACGGAGTCTCCATCCACGAACGGACGATACCGTTCGCAAGATTGATTACGTAGGGCTTGTCAGGGTTCTCAACGAACTCATCGCGGAAGGGGTTGCCCATATCGTCAACATCGACGGGGCAGGTTACCGTGCCTTCGCGTGCGCCGTAAGGCCTGACTCTTTCGAGGATCTTCTCCCTTACCTTCTCCATGCGGGGAGAAAACTCGAGTTTCTCGGTAGTGCTTCTGTAGTCTGTCATTTGTATACCTCACATACATGGAAATTTGCCGGCATTTGAAATTCCGTCGGCGGGAATATATTTCAAGCCGCGAGTCGGGTCTTGACCGACTGTTATAAGCTTTACTTTCAAGTTTATGCGAAACGCACGATGTTTAGGAGATCGTGCATTCCTTGCCTGACGCCGCAGATATCTCGGCGCAGTACGCTTCAAGCGTCGCGCGGGCGGGAACCGCTCCGTCGTACAGTACATCCTCGCCGAGCTTGTCGGATTTCGATATGCCGAGCTTGTGATACGGCTCAAGCTGGATCAGGTGAACAGATGAGTGCGCTTTGGCTGTCGCCGCAATACCCGCAATGTGCTCGGGTATGTCGTTCTTGCCGGTGATTATCGGACATCTGAGAACAACGTTTGCGCCGATCTCGTCGAGCAGCGAGAGATTCTTGAGTATCGGTGACTGCGGAACACCGCAGAATTCCTTGTGCATCTCGTCTCCCGTAGCCTTGTAGTCAAACAGAAAAACGTCTATGTATTCGGCGCAGGCGCGCAGCTTTTCGGGATCACCGAAGCCGGAGGTCTCGATCGCAGTCGATATCCCGCGATCCTTTGCCTCGCGCAGTATCTCGAGCGCGAAGTCAGGTTGGAACAGCGGCTCGCCGCCGGAGAGAGTCACGCCGCCGCCGCTTTCTTTGAATACGGCGCTGTCGCGCATAACGGAGTCGATGACTTCCTTTGAGTCCATAAGCTCGCCCGCCATCGAGAGTGCGCCTGTGCAGCAGGCGTCTGTACATTTGCCGCAACCCGTGCAGCCCTCACGGATAAATCCGTGCAGTCCGTCACGAAATACGTGCAATTTTTGAGGACATACGCTTGCACATTCACCGCAGCCGATGCACCTTTTTGGATCAAACATGACCTGAAGTTCTTTTTTTATGCCCTCGGGATTGTGACACCAAATGCATCTGAGAGGGCATCCTTTGAAGAACACCACAGTGCGGACGCCCGGTCCGTCGAAGAGGGAAAATCGCTGAATATTGAATACTGTACCGAGCATACTGCCTCCGAAAATGCGGAAATTCTCGCTGTTGTCATCATAATGGTAGCACACCTGAACAGCCTTTGTCAATAGGGTTTTCAAAACTTTTTTCAATTTTTAGGAATTATTATTAATTACAAAAACTGACAATTTGCGTTTTTTATCGATCAATGCACTGTTCCCAATTATTCCCACAAGACCGCTGTCATTCATAAAAGTAAAATATGTAATAATATGGGAAAACAGTGTTTTGCTCAATCAGCCGCCCCACGGCGGGTTCCCGACTTTTGAATGGGGAAAAGTGGGAATAACGCAAAATGCCCGAATTTTCATTCAGGCATTTTTTACCATGCGTTTTTCGCTTCATCCGAAAATTTCGTGAAGCGTATTTTTTGTATCGGTGACAATATTATACGATATCATTCCGTAATTTTTTAATTCTTCGAGCTGTTTTGCGTCGGAAGTATCGTAATATTTGCCGGTGGAGTCACTGTAATGACCAGCCGTCAGCACCGGATAATCGGTCATGAGATCGCAGAGATAATTCTGATATGCGCTCAGCGGGATGCCCGCTTTCTTGCAAAGAAGTGCGGCTAGATAGTTTGCGCTCGTATCGACGTCCGTCTCTTCCTCTATGTCGAAGTTTGCCCACATGACGAACGGGACGGTGTACCTTGCGAGCTGTTCGTCGACCGAACCCTCTTCGGGTTTGCCGCCGAACACGTTCCACAGAGGTGTTACGACATTGTCATTCGGCTGATGATCGCCGAACATGAGGATGATCGTGTCCTCGTCGGCGTCCTTGAAGTATTCGACAAGCTTGCCGAACGCTTCGTCTGATTTGTTGATCAGCGTGAGATATGTGTTTGTGACGCCGCGTGTCGGTATGCGGTCAACCATCGTCTGCACATCGAGATCGGTGTACTGCTTGGTGTATCCGCCGTGATTCTGCATTGTTACGTCAAATCCGAAAAGCGGCGTGCCGTCCTCCTTTTCTTCGTACAGATCTATTATTTTTTCATATGTTGCCCAGTCGGTGTAGTATCCGCGCAGCTTTTCCGAGCCTTTGAAATCGCTCGAGAAGTACGTGCTGTCGAATCCGAACCACTTGTAAACGGTGTTTCTGTTCCAGCCGGACGCACTGTACGGGTGCATTCCGACTGCCGTGTAGCCGAGAGATGTAAGCCGGCTTGCGAGGTTCG